>ERZ827450.1437-NODE-1437-length-24803-cov-2.665266_pt1 | contig 24803 bp, 15 predicted proteins | sample MGYA00519773_ERZ827450 | MGnify/ENA primary metagenome ERZ827450 (study PRJEB31778, sample SAMEA3449306) | human gut metagenome | biome: human gut; feature: human-associated habitat; material: faeces | place: United Kingdom | collected 2010/2012 ...
GCTTTAGGATGGGCAACAAAATATTATGAGTTGATGGAAATGTTTGATCAGGAACAATATATGTTGGATCTGCGGCAAGGAATTAAAGTGGATGAGGTGGAAGAAAGAATTGATTCTATGATCTTGGAAAGAGAAGAGGTTTCGTTAATTATACAAGAAAGACTTGAGGAGTTACGGGAAAACAATGTATTTGAGGCAATTAAATTGTAGTTGGGAGCTGAGATGAAAATTGAACGAACAAAAAATACATTACGAAATATAGTATTTGGATTTTGCTATCGACTGCTAAGTATTATATTGCCTTTTATTTCAAGAACAGCAATTTTGTACATACTTGGTGAGCAATATCTTGGGTTAAGCAGTTTATTTACCTCTATATTGAGTTTTCTGAGTCTTGCAGAATTAGGTGTTGGTGGGGCTATGGTTTATAGCATGTATAAACCTATTGCAGAAAATGATACAACAACAATTCGAGCACTGTTAAATTTATACCGCAAATTTTACAGGGCGATTGGCACAGTCATTTTCGTGATTGGCTTATGTCTGACACCATTTTTAAGATTACTGATTCATGAATCGCTGCCTCAAAATATAAATATTTATATTCTATATCTGTTATACCTTTTAAATGCTGTGTTAAGTTACTGGCTTTTTGCATATAAGAGTGCAGTTTTACAAGCTTTTCAGAGAAATGATGTGGAAAGTAAGATTGCTATGCTCATAACACCCTTGTCTTATGCAGTTATGCTGGGAACCCTGTTTTTAACACGAAATTATTATGCATATATTATTTGGCTGCCAATTTTTACGACTATAACAAATGTAATCCGATTAATTTATGTTGATAAAAATTTTCCGGGATTGGAACCAGAAGGCGAAATCAGTCAGGAACTTCGAAAATCTATTGTTAAAAAAGTGAAAGCCTTAATTGGAACAAAGTTAAACACGGTTGTATTGAATGCAGCAGATAACATTGTAATAGCTGCTTTCTTTGGACTTACGACAATTGCTATTTACGGAAACTATTATTACATTATGAGTTCCATTATTGGATTTCTGGGAATTGTATATTCTGCTATGACGGCTGGACTGGGAAATAGCATTGCAATGGAAAGTGTCGAAAAGAACTACCGTGATTTCATGAAATTTTCTTTTATGAATTCCTGGCTGGTAGGCTGGTGTACGATTTGTCTGATTTGCCTTTATCAGCCATTTATGTATTTATGGACAGGTAAGGAACTGTTGTTTCCATTTTATATAGTAATAGAATTTGGCGTTTATTTTTACATTTACCAGATTCGAAAAATCCCGGTGACATACAAAGATGCCGCTGGAATTTGGTGGGAAGATCGCTTTCGCCCGTACATCTGTATGGTAGTAAATTTGGGATTAAATATTCTTTTGGCACAGGTAATAGGAATATCGGGGATTCTCATCTCAACAGTAATTTCTTTATGCATTTCCATACCGTGGGAAAATTATACGATTTTTAAATATATATTTCATAGAGGAAGTTGGGAATATTATCGAAAAATGGCCTATTATGCAGTTACAGTTTTTATTGCGGGAATCGTCACGTTTGTGGCATGTAAACCCTGGGGGAATAATTTTCCGGCACTGATTATACGAGGCGGTATTTGCATAGTTATACCAAATTTGATCATTATTTTAGGAAATTTCAAAGGTGAAGAATTTCATGATACAAAAGAATTTTTGTTAAGAATTTTAAAGAGCAGGGAATGAAACACGAATGGATGCTGAAAATATATTGTGTACTGTTAAGTGGAATTTATGTAGTGGATGCGGGATTTGCGTAGGGGTATGCCCTAAGAAATGTCTTTCCTGGAAGTATGAAAAGGGAATGTATTATCCGTATATTGATGCAAATAGTTGTATATCCTGTGGAATTTGTAAAAAAGTTTGTCCCGGGCTTAGTCATAGATATGAAAAAAACGAAGGATACAAAGCGGTAGAAGGAAAAGTCCTTATTAGCTATAGTGCGTGGAGCAAGTCGCCTGAGATACGTCATGTTTCAGCATCGGGAGGAGTCGTCTCTTCAATTATCCAATATTTACTGGAAAATAAAATTTATGATAGGGCGTTCCTTGTTGACAGTTATGATTATCATCAGCAGGTGCTGACTCGACTGGTTACGGTACAGGATGTGGAAAACATAAGTGTTTCAGATTATCCGAAATCCAGATATATTCCTGTTTCTCATGAAAATGCCATAGCATATATGAAGAGTAACCGTTCAAAGAAAGTTATTTTAATTGGAACTTCCTGTGCGATACGGGGCTTTACATCAGCGATAGAGTTGTTGAATTTGAAGCGAGAGAATTATTTGATGATAGGTTTATTCTGTGATCGAGTATTTAATTACAATGTGGCTGACTATTATCAACAAAGCGTATTTTGCCATAATAAAAAACTGGAAAAACTGCATTTTAAAAATAAAGAAAGTGGCGGATGGCCGGGAAATATGAAATTCATTTTTACTGACGGGACTGTAGCATATCAGGATAAAGCAGAACGGGTAAAAATAAAGAATTATTTTATGCCAGAGCGATGTCTTTATTGTATTGATAAACTTAATGTTTATGCAGATATTTCAGTTGGAGATAATTATACGCAGCAAGATTCTTCTTTACTTGGAAGTAATTCAGTCATCATTCGGACAGATGTTGGAATGGCAGTATGGAACAGGATGAAAACGTTATTGGAATATAACATGGTTTCAGTAGAAAAGATCATGAAGGCACAGTATATCGATGGGAGATTGAATAATTTTTATTATGGAAAATTAAAAGAAAAAGTTATTTTGAAAAAAACAGGGGAACAAATTGTTTTAAATGAGGGAATCATTGTGACACAAGATCCTCAGATCTATCGTAAAGTATGGAAAAACAATCTTAACATGCTCAAAGCTGGGGAAACCTATCGTGAAAATCCGAAAGAATTACAGAAACAAATGACAGCAGCTAAGAAAAAAAGAAAATCAGGAGTAGGAAGGCGGATTTTTAAGAGAGGTTATCGTTGTATAAAGTACTGGATTACGAAGGGAGAATAAGCGTGAAAAAGGTAATGCTGGTTTTTGGAACAAGACCGGAAGCAATAAAAATGTGTCCCTTGGTGAATGAGCTAAAAAAAAGAGATACGATAAAAACAATAGTTTGTGTAACTGGTCAACATCGCCAAATGTTAGATCAGGTATTGGAAGCTTTCGGAGTTATTCCTGAATATAATCTTTCTATTATGAAAGATAAACAGACGTTATTTGACATTACAATAAATATTTTGCAGGGAATTAAGAATGTATTAGAAGAAGTGAAGCCGGATATAGTATTGGTACATGGAGACACTTCAACAACATTTGTAACGACACTGGCATGTTTTTATCTGCAAATTCCGGTAGGGCATGTGGAAGCTGGGCTTCGTACATATGATATTTATTCACCGTATCCTGAAGAATTTAATCGCCAGGCAGTGAGCATTATAAGTCAATATAATTTTGCACCAACAGAGCTTTCTAAACAAAATCTGCTGAAAGAGGGAAAAAAAGCAGAAAGTATTTATGTTACAGGCAATACTGCGATAGATGCGTTAAAAACAACGGTTCGTGATGAATATACGCATCCGGAACTGGAATGGGCAAATGACAGTCAGTTAATTCTGATTACAGCTCATCGGAGAGAAAATCTGGGAGAACCAATGAAACATATGTTTCGGGCAATCCGTCGTGTTATGGATGAGCATTCAGATGTAAAAGCAATTTATCCGATTCATATGAATCCAATTGTTCGTGAAACTGCTAATGAAATTCTGGGAGATGATGATCGCATCCATATTATTGAGCCTTTGGAAGTTTTAGATTTTCATAATTTCCTCAGTCGAAGTTATATGATTCTGACAGATTCTGGTGGAATTCAGGAGGAAGCGCCTTCTTTGGGAAAACCAGTTTTAGTTATGCGTGATACGACGGAACGTCCGGAAGGTGTAGCCGCTGGTACGTTAAAATTAGTTGGAACAGAGGAAGAAAGTATTTATAACAATTTCAAATTGTTGCTGGAGAATGAAGGAGAATATGCAAAGATGAGTAATGCAAGTAATCCATACGGAGATGGATTTGCCTGCAAAAGAATTGCAGATATTATAGAGAGAAATGTATAAGCATAAAAAATCTATATTTATTACGATAATATTATTGAGCCTTGTTTTAATATCGTGTGTTAGTCTATATACCTCTGCACACTCACTTTCTGTCACCACCTATCAGGTACAGTACAATGACCTTTCTTCCTCCCTACGCATCCTCCAGCTCACGGATCTGCACAACAGTGAATTTGGAGAGGACAACTCCCGCCTTGTCTCTGCTGTCCGCGCCCAATCCCCTGATCTGATCCTCCTGACCGGAGACTTGCTGAACTCAAACGAGCAGCGCACGGACATAGCAACGAACCTGATCACGCAGCTTTGTGAGATTGCGCCGGTCTATTGTTCGAACGGGAATCATGAGGTGGAATATCAGGAGAAATACGGTGTGGATGTGGACAAGCTGTACCAGGAAGCGGGAGCGGTAGTTCTGGAAAAGGAATACCAGGATATTACAGTTAATGATCAGAAAGTCCGTCTTGGAGGCATTTATGGATACTGTCTTCCGGGAAAATATCTGGAGACGGGAGAGGCAGATCAGGAGGAATGCACATTTCTGGAAGAATTTCAGAACACAGATCTGCCAACAATACTGATGTGTCACATGCCGGTCTGCTGGATGATCAATGGTAGTCTGGATGCATGGGATGTGGATTATGTGTTTGCAGGACATGTGCATGGTGGAGAAGTGATTCTGCCGTTTATCGGAGGATTGTATGGGCCGGATCTGGGCTGGTTTCCAGGGAAGATGGAAGGTGTTTTTACTTCAGAAAACAAGGAAAAAACATTGATTTTGTCAAGAGGACTTGGAACGAGTGAGAGGATTCCTCGCTTTAATAATATACCAGAAATTATGGTTGTAGATATTCAGGGAAAGGACTGAGTGCATGGAACGAGCAGAGCAGTTATTTGTCGAGACAGTAAGTGCATCACTGGAAAATAAATCAGTATCATGGAAGGAACCGCTGACGCTTAATGAGTGGCAGCGGATCTTTTATCTTGCGGAGTCACATCATGTATTACCGATGGTCTATGAGACGGTATTCCGATGCGATGCAGTGAAAAAAACGATGCGAAAAGAGAGCAGGAATTTATTACAATTTTACAAAAGAATGACGATGAACCTTGTGATGCTTCAGACGATAAAGACGCAGGAATACCTGGAATTGGTGCAATTTTTGCAGAAAAAAGGAATTCGGATGCTTACTGTTAAAGGAATTATTTGCAGGGAACTTTACCCGAAACCGGACTATCGAATTTCGGGAGATGAGGACATACTGGTGGATAAAACACAGTTTGAAAAATGCCATAAAGCGCTTCTTGAGTTTGGGATGAAACCGGTAAAGAAAGGAATCAACATAGGTACAGAATATGAGGTTTCCTATATGAAACCAGGCTCTCCACTTTATATAGAAGTACATAAAAGTCTGTTCCCGCCTGAGTCAGAAGTCTATGGAGATTTTAACCGCTTCTTTATGAGAAGTGCAGAAAATCCGGCACGCATTCTGGTTGAGGGAACAGAAATTCTTACTTTGGATTATACAGAGCATCTCTTTTACTTAATTTGTCATGCATATAAACATTTTCTGCACAGTGGATTTGGGATGCGACAGGTCTGTGACATTATTATGTATAGTAATATGTATGGAGAGAAAATTAACTGGCAGTTACTGCTTGGATGGAGCAGAGAGATTCACGGAGAATTTTTTGCAGCTGCATTGTTTAAAATTGGAAAAAAATATCTGATTTTTGATGAAAAAAAAGCATGTTTTCCGGAAGAATGGCGTAAAATAAAAGTGGATGAGTCTTTGCTTTTGCGGGATATTCTGGATGCCGGTGTATACGGTTATGAAGGGCGAGAGCGCAGACACAGCAGCAATCTTACTCTGAATGAAGTGTCAAGACAATGGAATAGGGAGAGAAAAAATCCTGTGTTACAAACAATTTTTCCTTCGTTAAAAAGTATGAAAAATGAGTTCGCTTTTTTGAAAAAAATCCCTTTTTTGTTGCCAGTAGCATGGCTTATCCGTATACTGAGATATGAGAAGGAGATGCGTAAAAATGCTCATAAAAATGTAACTGATGCACTGAAAATAGGAAATCAGCGCATTGAACTTATGAGAAAATATAAAATCATAGAGTGAGCAATACCTGGCGAGGTGTTGAACTCGCATAAAAGTAAAAACTACTGCTTTGGATAACTCAATAAAACAGAGGGAGACAAGCGTAGGGAAAAGAAAAATAGAAAATGAAAAAGATAAATAAACAGAATACCAGAGGAAAGGAAGGAAACGTGTCATGGAAGGAAACATTATTATAGCAGGAGGCTAACATGCAGAAACAGTCAATTGTAATTGAACCTCATGAGACAATAAAAGAATTTCGTTTATATTTGTATGAAAGAGAAAACGCGAAGGCAACAATTGATAAATATCTTACAGATGTGAATACATTTTATAAATTTTTGAATCACAATTATGAAATTTCGAAACAGAGAGTTCTGGAATATAAAGAGTGGTTGCAGAGACATTATGCAGTTTCCAGCGCAAATTCCATGCTGGCAGCACTTTCACAGTTTTTGGAATTTCTCGGAGTCAGTTCCATGAAAGTGAAGCGGATCAAGGTGCAGAGGCAAATGATCCTGCAGGAAGATCAGCTGCTTTCGGAGGAAGAGTATCATACGCTGGTCAATACAGCATATAAGAAAGGACAAAAAAGTCTGGCGCTGATCATGGAGACGATCGCTGCAACAGGCATTCGTATCAGCGAACTTAAATATTTTACGGTACGTGCTGTGAAGTGTGGTAATATCATTATTCAGAACAAAGGAAAAATCAGACGTATTTTAATACCGGGAGCTATCAGAAAAAAGCTTCTGTACTATTGCTTTATACACGATATCAAGGATGGAATTATTTTTATAACAAAGAATGGAAATGCACAGAATCGAAGTAATATCTGGACACAGATGAAAAAACTCTGCAAGCTTACAGGAATTGCAAAAGGGAAGGTGTATCCACATGCATTCAGACATTTATTTGCAAGAATGTACTATCATCTTACCAGCGATATTTCCGGTCTGGCAGATATTCTGGGACACAGTAGTATTGAAACAACACGTATCTATACTGCTGATTCGGAGAAAAAGTATCTGTCCAGCATGGAACGGCTTGAAGTACTTCTTAGTAGCGGAAGACCGTTGGAAACGGTGCTGGAATAAACAAAAAACACTACATAATAATAATTAAGTAGTGTCGTTAATGTTATAAAAAAACAAATTTTCTTCATTCTTTTTGTATTCTAACATACAGCTATACAATGTTCAAGTTTTTTTAAACTCTCTTCTATTAATATAATCCCCAAAATCAGTTTTTTATGGTAAATCGACAACAAAATGAATGGTAAACACTACTTAATTATTATTATGTAGTGCCAGGCTTTTTTACAAAAAGCAGAACAGTCATTCTCTTTATATAATGGCATGATGCAGAAGGAAAAGCTGGAGTATATAAACGCAAATACAGAACATTTGCAAATAAAAAGGCATGATCTGTGTTTCTTTTGTGTGCCATAAAATGGATGAATACGGTTCTGGCAGTGATTACAGGGAGAAGAAAAATATTATGAAAATCGACAGAAATTTTGTGTTACGGGAAATTGCCGGTGAGTATATTATTATTCCCACGGGAAAAACAGCATTGGAGTTTAATGGACTGATCACAGTGAATGAGATTGGCATGGAACTCTGGAAAATGCTCCAGAATGAGGTGACTTTTGATGATCTTTTGAAGGGTATCATGGAAGAATATGATGTAGATGAAGAAGTTGCCCAAGAGGATATTCAGGATTTTCTGGATAAACTGATCGATGGAGGAATCCTTACAGAAGATGACAGTACAGAGAGCAGATAAAGCATTTTTGTTTACGAAAGATAATTGTATAGATAAAACATATGAATTGGAGAAGGGGATAAAAATGTTCCCTTCTATTTTTATAGAAGGAGCAGCGGCATCCGGAAAGACAGTTGCAGTCAAAATGTTTCTGGAGAAACAAAAAGATATCAATTTTGCCCTCTTTTTTATGGACAAAGAACGTGACGATGGAACTTTTATCAGGAAACTGTCTCAGATACGAAAACGTATGGAACAGGAAACAATCTGGGTGATCTGTGAAGATATGAATCAGCCTTTATCTGAGATAAAAGCAACAACCCTGGTTGACTTTGTACAGAGGCTTCAGGATAAAAACAGGTGCATTTTTGTCAGCAGAGAAAAACCGCACAGAAAGTTTCTGGAATTATTATGGAAAGAAAAAATGTATATGGTTACGCAGAAAGATCTTCTTTTTTCTATAAATGAAATAGAACAAATGAGGGCAGAAAAGCAGATTTCGGTGAAAGCAAAAGAAATATATCAGGAGACAGGAGGCTGGCCGGGGTGTGTCAGTATGATGATGCGGATACTTGAGCGGAGAGAAGAAACTGGAGAGAAAATATCAGTTGCAGAAGTACGGGAATGCTATGAGATAGCAGAATACATTGAATCAGATATTCTGGAAACGTTATCGAAACTGGAAAAGGATTTTCTGGAGATTGGTACCTGGTGTCCATGGATCAGTAAGAAGATGTGTGGAGATATATGGAATATACCGGGCAGCACGGAAATTATTGAAAATCTTATCAGAAAAGGTTTTTTGACAGAGAGTGAAAAAGGAAGATACAGTACGGCAATACTGTTTAAGAAATCGTTCTGCAAACAAGTGCCGGAGAAAAAATTCTGGATGCTTGTTGGAGGGTGGTATGAGTCAAATGATTTTATAAAAGAAGCATTTTTATGCATAAAAAAGTCAGAAGATCAGACCATATTTAAGGAGTTTGCAATCCGTAATTATGCAAAACTACCTTATATAAATATGGGAGTTGAAGATTTTGGAGAATGGAAAGAAAACCTTCCGGAACTTTGTTTCCTGCGAGGAATGCAGTGTTGTTTTCGACAGGATATAGACGGAATGGATCGGGAAATACGGAGACTTGAAAAACAACTGGATCAGACGAATGACCTCAAAGTAAAAGAAATTTATCTGAATTTATTGTATGCAAGACCGAATTTTCCGCTTGATCTATGGCTGAAACTTCTTGAAAAAAATGAGAAGAAAGATGTCAGTATATCTTTATATAACGTCCTCGGTGGTTCAGATTCCTATCTCTGTGGTTTGCGGGATCTGTCAGAGCTTTTTTCCTGTCCTCGTAAAGAAGAAAACAATAAAATGCGTATCTGGAAGGAAAGCCTGGATGAACAGGCAATGGAATGGTATCGGAGGGCACGAAAGGAATATTACATTGAAATTAACCAGGAAAAGTGTGAAACATTTGAAAAATGTGAGGTGTCTCAGGTGCTTCGAGACAGTGAAGAAGAACTTGCATTAGATGTAAATGAGCAAAATTACGGTAGATTCTTACAGTATGGAAAAGCCTATCTGAAGATGCGCCAGTATGAAAAAGCGGAGAAAATTTTTGAAAAACTGATTCCTTTTTTGAAGTTGTATCACAGAAATCGATTTCTCGCAGAAGTCCTTTTTGAACAGGCAGTATGTACCTGGGAAAAAGGCAGTCACGGACAGGCGCTTCGTTATGTGATCGAGTCATTTCTTTATAGTGAGAATGCAAGGTATGTCCTTTTTTATACAGAATATGGAAAAGGTGGAAAAGAAGTTCTGAGTGCTTATGTGGAGTGGATGAAGCAAAATTCACCGGAAGGATGGCACCGTAAAAAGAAATATAACTATGGAAATGTGCGTCGAATGCCGAAGGAGGATTATCTGGAACTGATTCTACGAATGGCAAAAAAACAGTGTTCTTCGGCACCGGAAAGTGTTCAGAAAACACCGGAAGAACATCTGACAATGATGGAAACAGTTATTCTCACATTAATTGGAAAAGGCAGGTCAAATGTGGAAATCTGCGAAGAGCTGAACCTCAAACTTTCTACTGTAAAAAGTCATATTTACAGCCTTTACAGGAAACTTGGAGTGAAGAACCGGATGCAGGCAACTATCAAGGGAAAGGAAATGGGAATTTTAAAATAACAGACAAAAAACTCATACTTTAGTTGGTGGGAGAGCAAGACCTGAAAGAGTAAAATTTATAGCTGTATAAATATAAATTCATGCAGGGAGGGATGAGAGTGAGCGACAGGCAAAGTGGACATGGCAGGAAAAAAAACAGGCTGTGGATCCTATTGATTGTTGTGATCGTGGTTCTTCTGGGAATTGTGATTGCGATAAATCAAGGTGGACATGAGCAGGAAACTTCCACGGAGCAGACTGATGAAAATGAGACTGTTGATGATGTACAGACAGCAGAAACAAATGAGGAAGAAACAGAACCTTCAGAGGAAACGGATACAGGATTGGAATTTCCATATCTCTTGGATGATGACAAGATTCAGATAGATTCATTATTTCAGTATTCCGGTATTAATATGGATGCACAGAATGAAGAATGCGAAGATGTTGCATCGTTACAGCTGAAAAATAACTCTGATCAGTATCTGGAAAAAGCAGAAATTTCTGTTGAATTGACAGATGGAACTGCATTTTCTTTTGAAGTAGAAGACATTCCGGCTGGTAAGTCTGTGATGGCATTTGATACAGCAAACACAGCGTATGATGGAAAAACCGGAGTTGCATTGATCGATGCAGCGACAACATATTCTTCTGATGCAGGACTAAAAGAAACGGATGTAAAAATTACATCAGATGATAATGGCGTCCAGCTGGAAAATATTTCCGGTGATGCACTAACAAATCTGAAGATAAAGTATCATTGCGTGATGGACGATATGTATTTTGGCGGTATCAGCAGTGAGACAGAGGTTGCCGGGCTGGCAGCAGGAGAAACAACAACCGTAGATACATCTGAGAGCATTCTTGGGGATGCAGAAGTGGTTAGTATCACATACTAGAGAAAGCGTGAATAGTAAAAAAACAGGAGTGTTAGATGCAACACCTCCGGATATTAGAGGTGAAAAACTATGTGGAGAGACATTAAAGATTATGAGGGGCTGTATGAAATTAATGAGAATGCAGTGGTACGCCGTGTAGAAGGTAAAGGAATCGACGGACGTAAGGTAACGACACATGTCGTTGTGTCATCAAAAACAAGAAAAGGAACCAGATATATTGCATTGTGGAAGAATGGAAATCGAAAGACATTCATGCTTCACAAACTGTATGCAGAGGCGTTTTATATGTCCGAAAATGAAGCATGCCGACGCCTGTACAAAGGGTTTATTGGATATGGACAGGCAGTTCAAAATGTCAAGGATATCCTGCTCAAAAATCTGTCAGATTTGGAAAAAGAACAGGCAATCGGTGAGAATCGACATGATGAGATTTTGTATATTCAGCAGTTTCTGGATGAGCTAAAAAATGACAAAGTATGTGGCGTGCGTCAGGTAGAAAACATCAAATATAACGATGTGAAAGGAGAGAATGAAATATAATGAAAAAAGTGTATGAGAAACCGCAGGTGTATATGGAGCGGTTTGAACTGAGCCAGAATATTGCACTTTGCGATTATCAGTTGGGATCAGGAAGTCCACAAAGCTGTAATATTACTGCAGACAGATTTAAAGATGATGGTGAAGATTTCAGAGGAGGATTTGTTTCAAATGATCATTGTTCAATAATAACTTCGGTGTATTGCTATACAGATGGAACTGGTAGGGTACCAACCATTTTTGTGTCCTGATGAAAAATATTGATTTTTCTTTTGCCGGTCTTAATGGTTCTATTATGTCTGAGAATAAAGTGAAAATAACGAAGAATTTTCAGCCATTTTTAGGATATCATCAAATTTCGGATTACGTGATTGAATATGTAAGTTGTGCAAAGCTGCCGGATTTATATGGTGAATTTCTCTATACAGGCATAGAGTATGATGTTATTCAGAAAGAAAATGGAGATATCATTCGAATCTTTAAAGACGCGAAAAAAGCCGGATTTGTGTATGCTTATTCCAGAATGTTGCCATTTGAAGAACATGTCAAAATATTCTATTTGAAAGGAAATGAAGAGTATTTTGATGATATGAATAACAGCTTTTTTCATTCTGGATGGGAACAGATACTACTCTGGAAAAAGAGAATGATTTTACATGCATCGTTGATTGACACAACATATGGCGGAATCCTTTTTTCAGGAGTTTCGGGATCCGGAAAAACGACACAGGCGGAACTCTGGATGAAATGGGAAAAGGCTCGTCAGATTAATGGAGATCGGCCAATCTTGTATAAAAGTGATAAGGGATGGCTGGGGTGTGGCTCTCCGTATGCGGGGTCGTCGGAATGTTATATTAATGAATGTATACCGATTAAGACCATTATTTTGCTGGAACAGGGGACTCAGACATCGTTGCAAAGAGTAAGTATTACAGAAGCTGTAAAAAGAATTTATGCAAACAGCACTGTTTATACATGGAATAAAGAATATGTGGAAAAGCTGTTGAATCTGATTATGATACTTGTACAGGAAATTCCAGTGTACAGACTGATAAACAGAGCTGACCATGATTCGGTAGAAATCGTAAAAAAAGAATTACAAAAGGAAGTTATATGATGAATTTTCCTGAGAGACATGTAGTAGCACCACTGACAGAAAAGTTATATCAAAAAGCGGATATGGAGAAGATTCCGTTAAACGGAACATTTGAACTTTCACCAGTATGCAATTTTTCCTGTCGGATGTGTTATGTACGTAAAACGCAAAAAGAAGTTGCAATGCATGATCGGAAAATGGTTACTCTGGAACAGTGGATTCAAATTGGAAAAGAAGCCAGAGATGAAGGTATGTTGTATTTGCTTCTTACAGGCGGCGAGCCACTTTTGTGGCCTGATTTCTGGAAACTGTATGATGCATTGTACGAAATGGGACTGCTATTGTCGGTGAATACAAATGGTTCTTTGATCAATGAAGAAGTGCTAGAAAAATGGAAAACGAGGCCACCATACCGAGTAAATATTACATTATACGGTGCAACGGATGAGACATATGAAGCTCTGTGTCATGCCAGAAATGTTTGCAGCAGAGTAAAAAATGCAATCATTAAGATGAAAGAAGCTGGACTGAATGTGAAGCTTAACTGCTCTTTGACACCATATAATGCTTCGGATCTTCAGGAAATGGTAGAGTTTGCAAAAGAAAAAAAAGTTCAGCTGACAGTATCTACTTATATGTATCCACCTGTGAGACGTAATGCAGACATGACTGGAAAAAATGACAGATTCTTGCCGGAGGATGCAGCCTGGTATCATATGCAGCGTTATCGATACCAGAAAGGTGAGGATGCATATGTGGAATTCCTGGAGAATATTCAAAAGAAAATGATTATTCCTTTGGGTTTGGATGAGAACTGTGTGGATATGAAAGATGGAAGGATACGTTGCAGGGCAGGAACTTCTACTTTCTGGATAACCTGGGATGGATATATGACACCATGTGGAATGATGCCGGAACCTAAAGTAGATATGCAGGAACTTGACTTTACAGAAGCATGGAAAAATCTGCTAGAAGTAAGTTCAAAATTACATACTTCCAGCGTATGTGAGAAATGTCCGAATCAGAGTATGTGTCATTCCTGTGCAGCTATGGCATATGCAGAAACAGGAATGACTTCAGAAGTTCCGAAATATCTATGTAAGATGATAGATGCGATGAAGAAACTGGCAGATAAAGAACTTATATCCAGAGATGGATAATAACTGCAGGAAATCGTGAGAGATTGCAGTTTTTATATAGATTTTATTTAAGTGATTTAAGGAGGACGACTATGAAAAGCAAAGTAAAACAGATATTGTCCGTGATCATGACAATATGTATGTTATCAACGATGATTCCTCTTACTGCGTATGGCGCGGATGTTGACTTTGACGATGATGCAACTGTGACAGCAGAGGCTTCAGAAGATACTGAAACAGATGCAGATATAGAAGTTGACGAAGATACATCAACAGACGATGCTGATGTGACTGTGGAGGAAGATGAGGAAGAACAGATAGCAGAATCCGAGGAAGATGAATTTACTTCAGATGATGCCGAGGAAGTTTTCTCTGATGATGAGAGTGCAGTAGATGTTGGTGATACATTAGATGGATATAATTATTCTATTGTAATGGTAGACTGTGGACGAAAATATTATAGTGTAGATAGTTTGGAGAGCATTATCGACAGTGCTTCTGCAGCAGGAATGCATTACGTTATGCTTGGAGTTGGAAATGATGGACTCCGTTTTCTGCTGAAAGATATGTCACTGGAAGTAAATGGTACGAAATATTCCAGTTATGCTGTTACAAAAGCAATTCATAAGGGCAATGAAGCTTATAGTAATTTTGATATAGACGAACTGACGGAACGTGATATGGAAGAAATCATGACGCATGCAGCAAGCGAAGGTGTTGAGATTATTCCGTTGATTAATAGTCCTGGACATATGGACGCTATTCTGAATGCTGCAACAACATTGACAGGTGCAAATTGTGCATATAGTACTTCAAAACGTACCATTGATGTTACAAATGCAACTGCAACAGCATTTACACAGGCACTTCTGCAGAAGTATATCAGCTGGTTTGCAAGCAAGGGCTGCACGATGTTTAATATGGGTGCAGATGAATATGGCAACGATTTGAATGGACCACATTTTTCTGATTTACAATCTGGAAGTGGAGAAGGATATAAGGCATATATTACTTATTTAAATACAGTTGCAAAAATGATTAAAAATGCCGGTATGACACCGATGGCATTTAATGATGGAATTTATTATAATCAGAAGACCGGATATGGAAAAATTAGTAAAGATATTGTTGTATGTTACTGGTCAGCAGGATGGCCTGGATATGATGTTGCATCGGCTTCATGGCTGAGTGAGCAAGGCTTTAATATGGTGAATACACACGGTGATTGGTATTGGATTGTTGGAGGAAATAAAGTTACAGAATCAAAGGCATCAGAATTTAATGTAAAATCTTTCCAGGGCGGTACAGTAGATAATCCGGCAGGTGCAATGTTCTGTATATGGAGTGACTATCCACGGGCAGAAACAGATGCTGCTGTAGCAAGTGAAGTAGCGGGCGTTATTTCGAATTTTGGCTCTACACTTCCGAATACAGATGTAAGAAAAGCACATGAAAATGTTCAGGGAGCAGATGAAACAGTTCCAGCGATTACAGTAAATGGAACTCTGGAGAATGCCGGCAGTACAGCGGTGCTGGCTTTGTCTGATGATACAGAAGTGTGTTGGACAACAAGTAATAAGAATGTCATCATGTTGACAGAAAATGCAGGTGAAACTGCAGTAAGCACCCATGCACTGACAGATTCTGTTATTGGAAACAGTGTAACGGCAATGGTAGTTGGAACTGGAAAAGCAACAGTCACAGCAGAGACTGCGACTGGAATTCAGCATACACAGGAGTTTACTGTTAATGATGGTGGCAATAGTGAAGATACAGAGAATAATGAAATAAAGCTCGAAGTTGGCAAGAAAACCACCAGAATACAGGCGGGAGTTAATAATGCAGGTAATGTTGATAATACAGAGTATGATTCTGGCATAGCAAAAGTTACGGTAGCTGGAACGGATGAAATAGAAGGTAAAACAGATTATAGTTCTACAAGTGTTGCGATTGGTACTTTAGCTGGAAGTAATACTTCTTGGACAAAGACTGATTATTTCTATCAATCTGGAAATAATTATTATCCAGTGTATGCATATAAAGAGAGCAGAGGATGGAACTATTATTATTGTGGATATTCTGCAACGGATTCATCTGAAGATGTAACACCGATAAAAAGTAGTCGGTCTAGTACAACATCTGTAACCGTATATAAACAATCCACGACCTATCCAACCCCGGCATCCACGACAATCACATTTGAAGGTTTGATGCCTGGAACAACTTGTTATAAGGTTGGAGATATAGAGTATACGATTATTGTCAGTCCGAAAGAAGTAAAAGAAAATAAAAATTTATATTTTAATCAGAGCGAGCAACTTAGCATTGATGTACCGGAAGGTGGCTCTGTAGGTTATGCAGTTACATCTGGTAATGCAGTCAATGTAAGTGAAGATGGAACAGTAACTGCCGGAACAACAGAAGGAACAGCGACTGTTGTTGCAACAGTGACGACTGCAGATAATGTTACGTATGCTGTTTACACCTATGAATATAATGTTACAGCAGAGGATTTAAGTAAAGTTACTCCACTGGAAATTGAATATTGGATTACAAATGCACAGGTAATACCAGATGCAAAAGCTGGAGTAGAAATTTTAAGCAAGAATAGTACCAATGCAGAAAATAAGAGTTACACATATAATTATTCAGAGCTTCTTGCTGAAAAAGTATATGAGGAAAATGGAATTGAAATAAAATCGCTTATTAGTCCTAGTGGAAAACATGGAGATAATCCTGTTATTTATTGGAAGACGAGAGTTTTAACAGGAACAAAACAGGATAATAGTAAAGGAAATGATAGAACATTAGAAAATGATAATGCTGATGATGTTCAGTATATACGATATTTTGATCAGAAATGGAGCTATTCAGGAGATAGAAAGACGTGGGAAGATATTTCAGATAATGCACAAATAGTTGCATATTATTTACAAAAAACGGAAGTTACTCAGGCAATTTCTACATTGGTAAAAGACTGGGGATTTACAAAAGACAATAATGAGTCCTGGTTTGACTGGGAAAATTCATGGGCATTGAGTTTTGCGGCTGTATATGATACTGGAATGGAGCCAAGTGAAGGAAACTTAATAAATACTACAACATTTTATAATGGTGATGCAAATCGTAATATTGGCTATTTAAAATTTGTAAATACAGATGATTATGAAGTGTATAAAGTCACGGCAACTTATGGAGAAAGAACTGCAAGTAACTCTAGGAAATCGGTATCTTATAATCTTTCTACTAATAAAACTGAAACTATAGTTTGGAAGGCTGGAGATAGTGAAGAGGCTTATATAAATGGAGCTGAACATCCAGAATCATGTGTATGGGGAGATAGTGAAAGTGCTATTCTGATTCGAATTTATGTTCGTGAGAAAGTTAAGACAAATACGCTTAAGGTTGTTTACAAGTTAACAGATGGTACAGAATTTTATAATCTGAACATAAACACAAAAGAAGAAAATGATTTCACAGGTTATGTTAGCGATGGAAAATTAATAAAAACAGAAATAGAAAATGCGGTAGGTAATGTTCAAGTACTTACTACAGATTTGAAAGATACTGTTAATTTACCAAATATGCCATCAAAATATAAAAGCGGAAATTATTCTTTTGAAAGAGCGGAAGTATCTAGTGATAACAAAACTTTGTATTTAGTATATACAGGTAAAAATGCTAAAACACTTGTATATGATTTTGGTTTGGGAATCAAAGTTGAAGCAAGCAATTTAGTAGATAATGCTGAAGAAGTAAAGAAAATAAGTTGGAAAGATGAGGAAAATTGTACAGTTACAAGTGGATCAAATGAAAAAGAGATAATTGTTCAGATTAATGATGCAACTGTACAAGGTGCGGATCTTACAGTAACAGTAACATATGAAAATGATATCAGTGAATATGATTTGTTTTTAATTCCTGCATCGACTGTGTATTATGAAGAAGGATTTGCGGAAACGAATGGAGGATTTTCTGGTGCTTCCAAAGGAATTTCATCTCAGAATACTGCAATCTTAGGTGAAGATACCAATAATTATGGCTATGATGGAGCATATGCATCTGCTACTACAGCATCCAATAATACTGAAGCAAGCAGCAAGGCAAAAGGTGACAAGGCAACCTTTACGTTCACCGGAACAGGTGTAGATATTTATGCAAATACAACAACGGATACGGGATCTTTGACGATCAAAATTGCTGATAGTTCAACAAATGCTACGCAGCAGCTAGCGATTGTCGATACGAAGATGTTTGGCAACCAAATTCAGGATGTAACCAGTGGCTATAATGTTCCTGTATTTTCAGTAACGGATTTGACTCATGGTACTTATACAGTAACAATTACTCATTCTATGAATGCGAAGGAAGTCAAACTGGATGGATTTAAAGTGTACAATACACTGAGCGACAGCAGCGTTTATAAGAACGATGATGAAGATAATCCGTCATTCCTGGAAGTAAGAGATTTACAGTTTGGAACAGTTGTTGATGCAAGTAAATATGGCAAGGATGGAAGAAAAGTATATGCTATTGGAGAACAGGTATATAAAGATTTGACCGCAGAAGGCACTGCACAGGGAATTATATCTGTTAATGGACAGGTTAATGAAGACAACCAGAGAGCTCTTTATGAAAACGGACCTAAGAATGAGGTATATCTTGCGAAAAAATCGTCACTTACATTCAACGTTAATACGGCCAGAGAGGTTCAGCTTGGATTAAAAGGTGTAGATGGATCAACAAGTTATTCTCTTAACGATGTAAAGAATGAAACAGTTTCTACAGTGGATATGTTCTATACGGTTAAAGCAAAAGGTGTTTCAGGCAATCAGACAATCACCATTACAAACACCGGTGATCACGTTCTGTCCGTTACGAAACTGAAAGTATGTGACGATCCAAATGCTCTTCAGCCGCTTTCTGTAGACAGTGTTGTATCAGCATTGTATGCAGCAGGACTGAAAGATCCAGAGCAGCCAACCGCTACTCCAACACCGACCGTAACTGCAACCGCTGCACCAACCCAGAAACCAGTTCAGCAGATCAAGCTCGCAACACCGAAGCTTGGAAAGGTCGTTTCCGCAGGATACAATGCTCTGAAACTGAACTGGAGTAAGGTGAATGGTGCTAATGGATACCGTGTATATGTAAAAGTCAACGGACAGTGGAAAGCACTTGGAAATACCAAGAGTACAACCTATGTTCATAAGAAACTGGAAACAGGTAAGAGCTATACTTATACGGTAAAAGCATACAAGAATACCAAATCTGGTACAGTTTGGAGTTCTTATGACAAGAAAGGTATAACAGGCAAAGCTGCCTTAAGTGCACCGTCACTTCGTAAAGCAAAGAGAACTTCTGCAAAGAAGGCAATTCTTTCCTGGAAGAAAGTAAACGGAGCAAGTGGATATGTTGTTTACCGCAAGACAAACAACGGAAGATGGCAGATTGTCAAGAAAATTACCAAAGGAAATATAACTTCCTTCACAGACAAGAAGTTATCTAAAGGTAAGAAGTATACTTATACAGTAAGAGCTTACCGCACGGTAGGAAAGAAAAATATCTACAGCGGATACAACAAAAAAGGTCTGAAAGTAAAATAAGATAGGACTTAACCCCAAAGGGTCTGGCGAACAATGCCAGACCCTTTTTGAATTTCGAAAATAATTAACGAAAACCTCATACTTTAGTAGGAAGTAAGTACACTCATTAGATAGTAGAATCTAAAAATGTATAAGTAGCTTTAATGCGACTTGCGTTTTGAGGAGAAAGAAAAATATAAGGAGGGTGTGAGAGTGAATTGTGATAAGAAGCCGAGCGAGGAGCGGCGCTGGATGCAATATTATCCGGAAATGATGCTGCGGATGATCCAGAAGCCGGATTGTACTGTGTGGGAATATCTGGAACGCCATTGTCCGGGAATGGATGTGGCTGCAATCCATTATTATGGATTATTATGGAGAGGATATCACCTGGAAAACGGTTTTTGAAGAATCAGAAAAGTGTGCAAAATCGTTAAAGGCAATGGGATTTGATGAAGGAGATCAGATACCGGTATTTTTCCGACTTGTACCGAACTTTATCTATCTCTTACTGGCAGCAGAAAAAATTGGAGCATCCCTGCTTTGCAGAGATAACACACTTCTGGAGAATGTAGAGGCTGTCAGTAAAGCGGATGCAAAAGCAATTTTCGCGCATGATTTTCTTTCTAAGAAAGAGATGAAAGCTTATTGCGAGAATGCAGGAGTGAAGAAAATTATTCTTCTTGACCCGATGTATTACGGGGATCCGAAGACACTTCCGGATTACATAAAGGCATCACTGGATGAATATTATCCGCGGGTTACAGCTGCAGGTGACTGCATTATGAATTGGGATAAGTTCCTCAGTTTAGGTGAATATTACGTGGGTAAAGTAGAAGTGGAAAAAGATCTTTCAAGACCACTGTTTCGTGCGTACACAAGTGGTTCAACCGGACCATCCAAGCAAGTGATCCACTGTGCAAACAGTATTCTTGGAACTATCTGTCAGATGAATTTTTATGGTGGTGCAGATGATTTTCGTCCAACCTGGATGGTCACCTGTCTGCCGCCAGCATTGGTTGCAGTTGTCGTTTCGATGGTATTGCTTCCATTATCTTCCAATAAACTTCTGATCATGGATCCATTTGTGGATCCGGAGGATGTTGATTTGGAAATGATGCGTTATCGTCCGAATGGATGGCCGATGATTCCGATGTTTATTGAAATGATCATGCGAAATGGACGAGTTCCGGATGATTATGATATGTCACATCTTCTGGCAGCAGGTGCCGGATGTGAGGCGGTAAATAATAATCAGCTTGACCGCGTGCAGAGTTTCCTTGAGAAACACAACTGCAAAGCACGTTTTACGGTTGGATATGGAAGTAGCGAAGGCGGCTCTAATCTGACATTTCAGATGGCACCCAAAGCAATTCATAACGGAAATGTTGGTGTACCAATGCCATTGAATGATATGGGAGTATTCAAGCCGGGAACGCAGGAAGAACTTGGATATAACGAAATGGGTGAGATTTGTACATCAGGACCGGGAAATATGCTGGGCTATGATCGTAGGAGTGCAACGGCCAAAACACTTCAGACGCATGCAGATGGAAAAATCTGGCTGCATACCGGAGACATCGGATATGTAGATGAAGATGGAGTGTTCTATGTATTAAATCGTGGAGCTGCACATCGTTTTGGCGGGGGAGAACTTGCAGTTCTTCCAATGGAAAATCGACTTGCAGATGCAAAAATCAAAGGCATCAAAGATGAATTTTTTGTTTTGATTGAAGATGAGGATCATGATGGATATTTTGTTCCGTATCTTTATGTTGTCCTTGAAGACGGATACTCCGTAGAGGACATTACTGAGGCTGTACAGTTTTGTCTGGAACCGTATATGTTTCCAGTTGAAATATTGGCAATTGATGAAAGACCATTCTTCCATTTTAAGACAAATCGTATTGAATTGTCGAAGGAATTGAAGAAAAAGAGTTCAATTGCAGAATAAATCAGGTTCTGTAAACAGAAAACAGATGGAACTGTAAATTTAAATAAGAAAGAAGGAGAAAAGGAATGAGTAAAAAATTACACTCAGGTCTGAAGCGCACACTGGCATGGATGCTGGTTGTAGCCCTTATGGTTCAGGGCTGTATGGTTGTTTATGCAGATGATTTTTCCAGCGAACCGGAGGCGGTCGTTTCAGATGAAAGTTCTGATGAAGATGCCAGTGCAGAAAGTGACCTGGAAATTACTGAAGATGAAGATACATCAGCAGATGTAGAAGTGTCTGAAGACAGCGACGAAGATATGGATTCAGATGTAACTGTAGAAGAAGAGCAGGAAGATGAAGCCGGAGTAGATGCGTTCTCTGACGGAAATGATGTTGCAGCATTTTCTGATGGCACAGAGGCTGTTGAAACTTTTACTGCTAATGGAAACGAAAACATTCATCCTGAAGATGACACTACAGATTCTGAAGGACGTCGAGTTGGACATGGTAAGGTTGATATTGCAGGAGGACAGCAGTACAGTTATACGCATTTGTATGACTCGCAGGGATATGTCAGATATGCAGTAGGAACTTATCCTGCAAATGGAAGTACTATAACGCTCAATGTTGGAGACCAAAGAGGAATGATTTATCAGTCGGTATATACCTCTACATCTTCGACATATACAGAGGTTACGAAGGCTAGATGGACAGCAGTTAGTGGCAACCAGAGCAATACTATTTACGGAGTAACATGGTCCAGCGATGATGAAAACATTGCGAAAGTTGTTTCTGGCTCATCCTATGGTCCGTATACAACTGGTATGTGGGTTCAGGGTATTAGTGAGGGTACAACAACTATCAGATCTACATGGACACCTGGAAAATCTTATAAGGACAAGGTAGGAACTATTACTAATTCATTTACTGTTACGGTTACGAAAGCAGCAGATACGACAGATATGAATAAGTCCTTTACATTACATGGAACAGCAACTACTCCTTCATTGACAAGCAAGACTACAACAAATGAAGAAAGCTTGTGGGGTAGGACCACAGGAATTACTTATAAGTGCCCTGCTGAGGCAAAAGGACTGGAAGACTGTGATGTGAGTTGGAAAGTGTGGTCAGATACAGGACTTATTGTGCATAGATTTGTTATTGACTTTGGTGAGATGGTAGGTGAAACCACACCATCATCAAGCAAATATACAGCATCGCCAGGAGATAGCATATCAGATAAGTTTGTACGTCCCGTAAATGCTCCAGAGGACAGCATTACTATAAGTTCTGTTTCATCTGATACAACTGGCTTTATGAAAGATGGAAATGTTGTATTTAAAAAAGCATTTGATAATGGCGGAACACCCCTGCATGTTTATCTTGTTGGTGTAAAAGATAAAAAGAAGATCGACTGTTCAAAGATTAAATGGACAAGTAGCGATGATAGCATTGTAAAAGTTTATCAGGTGAATTCAGACAGGGTTCAGTTGAAAGCTTATAAAGTTGGTGGAGTTACAATGACTGGTACCTATCAGGAAACTGATGAAGAAGGAAATCCAATAGGAACTCCATTGACAATTAGTTTTCGTGTGTTTGTTAAGGGATTTTACATTGACGAGTCAGTTGGAAGCGATGGAAAAACTAAAACGGTTGAACTGTCTCTTGATGAAGAAGATGATGCAAAAACGAAAGCAATTAAATACAAATTAATTGATGGTAGTGGTGAAACTGGTGAGGCAGCGACTGCTGGATTAATTTTCTGGAGGATTGATAAGCCAACCGTTGCAACGGTTGACTCCGATGGTATTGTAATAGCTAAATCAGCAGGAGAAGCTACAGTAACAGCGGAATGTGAAAGTTCAAGCACAAAGGATACAGTTAAGATTATTGTTAAAGGATCAGGAAGCCTTGCTTTTGATGCTTCAGAATATAACATCAAGAAAACAGGAACTGCCACAATTAAAACAACAGCAACCTCTAATGGCACTACTGTAAAAAATCCTGAAATCACATGGACAAGCGATGATGATGAGATTGCAACAGTAAGCGGAGGTAAGATCACAGGTGTCAGCGAAGGTACAACAACAGTAAGAGCATCCTGGACAGCTGACAATGGCAAAACTTATACACAGAGTGCAACTGTAAATGTTGTATACGATGGTCTGTATTTATCTGACGCGCAGAATGAAGTAACTATGCCTCAGGGAAGTAAACAGGAAATCGTATGGACAATTCAGAATATGGGGAAATATTCCAAAGGTTCTACTGGAGAAGGATATAATCCGTCCTCTGATGTAACTTGGAAATCCAACGATGAAACTGTTGCAACTGTAGATTCTGCTGGTGTTATTACTGCCTGCAATCTTGCAGAAGGTAAAACAACAGCAAGTACAACGGTAACAGTAAGCTACAAAGGAATAAAAGTAAAAGATATCACAGTAAACGTAACCGAAAATCAGAATGTTGTTGTAAACGGCGATCCGGTAGAAATTGCAGGAACGAAAGGTGAAAGCAAGACAAACAGTAAAGGTGAAGACGTTACAGATACATGGAAGATCGGTTATCATGAAAATGGTCATGGAAGTCTGAATGCTCAGTTCTATGGAAACGGTAAAGATAACATTGATATTGTAAGTACTGAAGGAGCCAAAGTAAGTGTTACAGGAAAGACTCCAAGCAGTGGATATATCTATCTGAGTCATAAATATTATGTAGCAGCTGGAAATAAACAGCTTTGTGGTGTATGGCAGACCATTGCAATTAAAGTTAATGGTGAAGCCGGACTGTATCTGGATAAATCTTCCGTATCTATGAAGATGGATGAAGCTGATACAGCAACCATCATGGGGACTTATATTAAAGCGGATGGAACAGAACTGGGAAGCGATTACTGGGCTAATAAGAGCAATCCGAAGCTTTCCAAACTTGAAATGGTTGATGGAGACACCAGCATTGTTACAGCAGAAGCAGATGAGAAAGATGGAAGATTACTGCACCTTACTGCTGTTTCTCCTGGAAAAACGACAATTACGATTAAGTGCTATCCGTTTGAGCCTACAGCAACTTGCAATGTAGAAGTAACATCTGACGCAAGACTGGTTCTTACTCCGGCAGATAAGCTGAGCGTAGTACAGGGTGATACAGCGACGATTGAAGCAAAAGCATGGGATGGTTCTGCATATGTAGAAAATCCTGAAATCACATGGCAGAGCTACAATACGGCAATTGCAACTGTAGATGACAAAGGTGGAGTTACAGGTATTAAAAAAGGAAACGTTGGTGTAGCTGCAACATGGAATGGTGTCACATCTGATACGGTACAGGTTACGGTAGTTCCAAGTAGAAATGTTTCTCTGACAACAGAATGGAATGACAGTGACAACCAGGATGGCA
>ERZ827450.1441-NODE-1441-length-24775-cov-5.024757_pt1 | contig 24775 bp, 18 predicted proteins | sample MGYA00519773_ERZ827450 | MGnify/ENA primary metagenome ERZ827450 (study PRJEB31778, sample SAMEA3449306) | human gut metagenome | biome: human gut; feature: human-associated habitat; material: faeces | place: United Kingdom | collected 2010/2012 ...
CCTGCGACCTCCTGGTCCCAAACCAGGCGCTCTAGCCAAGCTGAGCCACACCCCGATATGCTGTTTTGCCGTTTCGTTTTTGTCGCCTCACCGAAGCGACTCCGATATAATATCACCCTATTCCATACTTGTCAACACTTTTTTACATTTTTTTGAAATTAATTTTTCAAATACGATACATCCCGCGTTTTACAATGTTTTCGATAACCTGAAATAACAGTTTTACTGACTCCTTAAATGATTTATTAACCGCACTTTCTGCTGTAGGAAATCTGAACGGACAGTTATGTCATGGCTGCCAGCGGCCGGAAGACCGACCACGTACTCAAGTCTGTATACAAGCATGCTCAAAAGGACAAGAAAGAGGTGCGGTTTTGCAAGAAAAAAGGCGGTTTTATCACAAACCGCCTTTTAGTGGACTAGACGGGAGTCGAACCCGTGTCCGAAATACAATTCCCTGTCCTTCTACGAGTGTAGTTTATTATTTAACATTCCCTCTGCCACACGATAACAAACAACCTTGTGGTTTTAGTAGCTTCATGATACGCCCGATGGCTCAAAGCTTTGCCAACGTCGTTTCTCACATAGTCGAAGCCTGGGTCCTAAAGTGTGAGTGCTCTAGGTCAGACTGCTGCCATTAGGCAGCGTATGCTAAATTATCTTCAGCGTTTAATTTTAATTTGGCCATTTAACGCATCGCCATACGACTCGCTTCTCCAGCTGCATGTACCCCGTCGAAACCTTTACTAGCCCATATTCAATTTTTTTGCGGGGTACATGCAGCTACGCTCCATGTTCTCCGCTCCGCTTCGGTCCGCCCAAAGCCAAGGTCCACCGGACCTTGTGGGCCCCGTCGAAACCTTTACTAGCCCATATTCATTTTTTGCTAACCAAGATTTCTGATTTTGAAATCTCTCTGTGCCTCTCGCTTTTGATCCTTCTTGGCTATGTCTGCTCTCTTATCATAAAGCTTCTTACCTTTGGCAAGTGCTATCTCTACTTTGACCAGACTTCCCTTAAAGTATACCTCCACCGGCACAATTGTGAAACCCTTTTCCTTCATCTTTGATGAAAGCTTCTCGATTTCCTTCTTGTGGAGTAAAAGCTTTTTAGGTCTGAGTGGATCCTTGTTGAAGATATTTCCCTTCTCATATGGTGTGATATGCATGCCATACAGGATAATCTCACCGTTCTCAATACGGATGAATGACTCCTTTATGCTGCCCTTTCCCATTCGAAGTGACTTCACCTCAGTTCCTGCAAGTGAAATACCGGCTTCGTATTTCTCAAGCAAAAAGTAATCGTGATAGACCTTTTTGTTGTTGGCTATTAATTTCTTTGGTTCCTTAGCCATGTCGGTATCTCCTTTCCTCAAACTGCTTTACAATACTAACACATTTTTTTACAATTGCCAATATCTAAAACGCAAATTATTGTAAACCGCTGGTTCACATTTCTTTTTATTTACACTATATAATATATTATGACATCTTTTTCAATAAATCTATCGCACAACGACCGACAAATAACAGATAATCAAATAAGTATTTTTAAATCATAAAAAGATTTCGTCATTATTGTCATATTATTCAGCCGGTTTAAAATCAATTGTACGCATAATTTTGTCAGTACTGTCCACAACAACCTTGATTTTTTGTCCAAGCTTGTATCTCTTATTGGTGGCTGAACCGGCTAGCTCATAGGTATCCTCGTAAAACTCATAGAAATCGTCTGTCAGGTCTGTCACGCGCACAAGTCCCTCAACTGTATTTGGAAGCTCCACGAAAAAGCCCCACTCCGTGACACCTGATATAACTCCTTCAAAACATTCACCAATATGATTTGACATGTATTCACATTTTTTAAGCTTGACTGTTTCACGCTCTGCCTCTTCTGCACGTCGTTCGGTCTCACTTGCCTGCTTTGCAACAGCATCGAGTATAGACTCATAGTGCCCCCTACGGTTATCATTCATCCTGCCGCGGATATTTTCCTTGATGATACGGTGTATCTGCAAATCAGGATATCTGCGGATTGGTGATGTAAAGTGACAATAATAATTTGCCGCCAGTCCAAAATGTCCTGTACATGCTGTTGTATATCGTGCCTGTTTCATAGAGCGCAGTGTCAGTCTGCTTATCAGGGATTCTTCATCTGTGCCATCCACCTTCATCAAAAGCTTCTGAAGCTCCTTTGGGTGTACCTCATCAGCTCCAATATGAAGCGTATAGCCAAAATTATTGATAAATGTGGAAAGCTTTGCGATTTTTTCTGAGTCCGGCTTATCATGTGTTCTGTATACAAAAGGTATTTCCTGCCAGAAATAATCCTCAGCCACAGTTTCATTTGCTATAAGCATAAAATCCTCAATGAGCTTTGTTGCCACATTTCTGTCATACGGCTTTATATCTATCGGATGACCATTTTCATCGAGCACAACTTTAGTCTCCGGAAAGTCAAAGTCTATAGAACCTCGTTTCATTCTCTTTTTGCGTAGAATTGCTGCAAGCTCTGCCATTTTTTCAAACATAGGCACAAGCTCCTTATATTCTTCAATCACAGTGGCATCCTTATCTGCAAGAATCTTTTTTACATTTGTGTATGTCATCCTGCGGTTTGTCTTTATAACCGTCTCTGCAATCTTATGATCGATAACTTCACCCTTTTTATTTATTGTCATAATGCATGAAAGAGCCAGCCTGTCACATCCCTCATTCAAGGAGCATATGCCATTTGAAAGCTCTCTTGGAAGCATCGGAATTACTCTGTCTACAAGATAAACCGATGTTCCTCTCTTAAGTGCCTCCACATCAAGGGCACTGTGTTCCTGCACATAATTCGACACATCTGCTATGTGTACTCCAAGTACATAATTGTCGCCATCCATGTATAAAGACACAGCATCATCAAGATCCTTTGCATCCTCTCCGTCTATCGTGACCATCATCCAGTCGCGTAAATCCATCCTGCCGGCCATATCCGCAGGTGTCACATCCTTTGCCACATTCTGCACCTGATGCATGATTTTCTCCGAAAAATCCACCAGCAGATCATAAGCCTTTACTATAGAAAGAATATCTGTACCCGGGTCATCTATATGTCCGATTATTTCAACAACCTTGCCCTCCGGCTTTTTTCCCTTTTTACCATAGCTTGTGATTTCAACTACTACCTTATGGCCCGACATAGCACCCTTTGAGCGCTCCTTTGGTATGAAAATATCTGTGCCAAATCTGGTATTGTCAGGCACTGCAAAACCAAAATTATCACTTGCCTCATAGGTGCAGACTACCTGCTTCATGCCTCGCTCTATGACGGAAACAACCTTTCCCTCCTTGCGGCGTCCTGTTGTGACAGGTGAGATTGTAATCTCAACAGTGTCCATGTGCATCGCACCATTTACATACTCTGCAGGGATAAAAATATCATCAGGCTCTCCCTCCACAGTGACAAAGCCAAATCCCCTTTGATGCGCTGTGAATACGCCGACTGTCTTTTTAATTTCCGACTTTGAGTATTTCCCGCGCTTTGAAAGTGTTATCCTTCCCTCTGCCTGCAAATCCAAAAGAATCTGTTCAAGCTGTGGTCTGTCCTCTTTTTTTACTCCGAGTACTATGCAAAGTTCCTTGATTTTCATCGGAACATACATGTCATCACACATAAAGTCATAGACCATCTTTTTTCGTGTTTCATATTTATCTATATTACTCATTATCTCTCCTTTTTCGTTGCCCCATCTGATTTCAAATGCACAGGCTTTAAATAAAATTTCATCATCTGGATGTTGATGCGATAAAAAAGACTGCCGATTTCTCGACAGTCTAAGTATTTACCATATTCCCATATTTAAGACAATTGATATAATAAAGAAAAGAACAACACATACAATTGTCGCTTTAACCAGACGTCCTTCCTTTGAACGTCCCTTGTTCTTGCCCCAATATGTATCAGCAACTCCGGCGATAGTGCCAAGTCCTGCTGACTTGCCCTCCTGGAAAAGAATAACTATAGTAATTACTAAACTGACGATTATAAATAATACCGATAAAACAATTTTTAAAGTTGCCACGATAAGACCTCCTAATTTCAATTCTAAATAACAGAACTAATATACTACGTTTTTATTGCACAGTCAAGAGTTTTATACTGTATGTAACAGATTTTCACACTTTATGCAATGACTATCTTGCTCTTACAGTATGGACATTCCTTTGTGTCAGGCTCTTTTTCCTCTTTGTGCCCAAATCTCTCTCCTGCCGCATTCATAGCCTTTACTATGCAAAATACGATGAGTGCCATGATAAGGAAATTGACTACAGCGGTAAGAAACTTTCCATCACTAGTATCCTTTCTTTTTGCTCTCTTCTTTTGATAATCTAAACCATTTTTTAATATTATACATTTTTCCATTTTATTTTACAAGAAAATACATTATAATATAATTTAAAAAAGAAACAACTTTATATTTAGGAGATTTTTATGAAGTGCATACTGTATAAAAAAGCACTTCCACTCATATTATTATCATGCCTTTTGCTTGGTGCATGCGGTAATTCCAAAAATGACAGTGTATCTAAGGAGCCTCTTTCCCATACTTCTACCGAAAAGGGCACCTGGGACTCTGCTCCAAAGGTGCTTACTCCAACTGCCGACGGCACACAAACCTATACATGTGATGTAGCCAGTATCGATGCTTCAAACAGCGGCAGCGGCTATATCATAGTGAATTATCACGGTTCTAATCAAAAGGTCAAGCTTCAGATAACCGGGCCTGACAGTGTCACGTACACCTTTGATCTGCATGGAGGAAATGAAGTGTTTCCTCTGGTTGCTTCAAGTGGTTCGTATACTGTAACCGTGTTTGAAAATGTTGATGGGACACAATATGCCACCGTGCTGTCGCAGGTGATTTCTGTCTCCATCACCGATGAATTTGGACCGTATCTGTACCCTAACCAGTATGTAAATTTCACTGCCGATTCTCCGGCTGTGAAGGAAGGCAGCTCACTGGCGTACTACTGCAGCAGCGATACTGAGGTCGTGGAAAGTGTATACAATTATATCATTTCAAACTTCAAATACGACTATGACAAGGCTAAAAATGTCAAAAGCGGCTATCTGCCTGATGTGGACAAGGTCTTTACCGAAAATACCGGTATATGCTTTGACTATGCGGCAGTCATGGCCACTATGCTAAGGACTCAGGCTATTCCCACACGTTTAGAGGTAGGATATGCCGGTGAAGAATATCATGCCTGGATCAGTACTTATATAAAGGACAAGGGCTGGATAAACGGCATCATCGAGTTTGATGGTACCTCATGGAACATGCTGGATCCAACATTTGCATCTACCAGTGATTCGCCAAAGAAGTTCATAGCACAAAAAAGTGATTACATTACCAAATACGTCTATTAGGAGGACATAAATGTCTAGAAAATCCAAGATTTTAAGCAATGCAGAGCTTTCTGCCTTCTGTCAGCAGATTTCTCTTATCATAGCAGCCGGGCTTCCTACATACTATGGTGTTTCCATATTATGTGATGAAGCACCTGATAAGCAGACACGTGATCTACTTGAGCAGATATATAAGCCAATGGAGCTTGGTGCAACGCTTCACAGTGCACTTAAAGATACAGGATACTTTCCAAAATATATGATAAATATGATACAGCTGGGTGAAGAAACCGGCCGTCTTGAAGAGGTCTTAAACTCACTCTCAAAGTACTATGACCGCGAAGACGAAATAGCTTCAGGCATCAAAAGTGCCGTTGCCTATCCTCTCGTGCTTTCTGCCGTGATGATTGCCGTTATTGTCGTAATGATTGCCAAGGTTTTACCTGTATTTTCACAGATATATGCAGAGCTTGGAAGTGAGCTTACCGGCACTGCTGCCGTGCTCATGAAGCTCAGTGAATACATCAATAGATATTTGCTTGTCATTATAGCTTTCATGCTCTTTGCCGCACTGGTTCTTTTTATATTTTTTAAGACACTCTTCGGAAAAAAGCTCCTTATGAAAACTGCTCTTTCCATGTCAATCGCATCCAGCCGTTTTGCAAACTGCATGTTTTTAGCACTCTCAAGCGGGCTCGACACAGACCGTGGTCTTGATCTGGCACAGGCTCTTGTAAACAATCCTGTCCTTGATTCTAAAATAAATGACTGCCGTAAAAATATATCTAACGGCGAGACATTTTCGGAGGCACTGCTGCACTCCAATATTTTTTCAAAGATGTACTCAAGCTGGATTGCAATCGGCAGCAAAACCGGGTCTATGGACGAGGTCATGCAGCATATATGTACATCCTGTGAGGACGACACAGATGCAAGGCTGTCACGATTCATATCAGTGATTGAACCTGCCATGGTTATCCTGCTTTGTATATTCATTGGCTTCATACTAGTATCATTTTTACTCCCACTGCTTGGAATTATATCAAGCATAGGATAGCTTACGGAGGCACAGTATGCTGTTTTTTGTTCAGAAAAAGAAATCAACCATATGGAAATTCATACCAATTGTGCTTTTAGCCGCATGTACCGTTTTGTTTGGTGTTTTCTCTTCAAAGCTGTCAGATGACAATACCAAAAGAAGCAAGAGCACGCTGGAACGCGCCCTCACACGAAGTATCACACAGTGCTATGCTCTTGAGGGAACATACCCTCCTGACATAAATTATCTAACAGACCACTATGGTCTCACATACAACAGCGACTATTATTACATAGACTATCAATACATCGGCTCCAATCTGCGTCCCGATGTGACAATAATAGAGAGGAAATAACCCATGTTCAAGCTAAAATCAAGATCACATCAGGCTGACAGTTTTTTTGTGATGCTGCTGTTTTTTCTTTTTGCGCTGACTGCTTTTATCCTCGTGCTGATTGGCGTAAAGCAATACAAGTCCACTGCCAATGCCATGAATTACAACTACGAGGTACGCACTGTCACATCTTATCTGCGCGAAAAAGTCAGACAGAATGATTCTGACGCTGCAATCAGTGTAGAAACAATAAATGGCACAAAGGCTCTATGTCTGAAAAACACAATAAATGACATCGTGTATAATACTTTCATATACTATTATGGCGGTTCTCTAAGAGAGCTCTATGTACAGGATGGTTCATCATACAGTCTGGACAGCGGACAAAGGATTGTCGAAATCGGGGGACTTGACATGACAGAAACCACCGACAAAATGATTACCGTAACTATCACCGATACATCCGGTGGCACTACCGATACCTACTGCTCCGTCAATTCCGACTAACCATCGTCGGACAATAAATGCAGCAATATCACGTACACCGCTCCCTGATATGCCACTCGATGCCACACAAACTTACATACAACAAGGAATAAACCATGATTTCAACAAAGCTTAAACAATCGAAAAACAGAATATTCCTGCTTGAGATTACCATTAATCTGCTGCTTTTTTCAGCTCTTTTGATTGTGGGACTGCTTTTCTTCATAAAGACCCACAAGCTGACAGAAGAAACTCAGGTGCTGCATGAGGCTGTTAATGCATGCAGCAATGCAGCAAGCGCATACGAACAGGAGCATGGCGATTTAAACGCCGTATCATCGCTCTTTAACGGCTCCATCTATGCAGATGAAAAGCTATTCATTTATCTTGACAAAAGCTATCATCCATGTGATAAGGATGATGCCGCATACAAGGTTATTGTAAGCAGGCTTGGGCAGGATGCCTACGGAGTACAAAAGGCTGACATAGAGTTTATAGCAGCAGACAGCCACTGTGTATACAGCATTACCGCGTGCAGCTATACTGCACTTTCCTCTGATGGAAGGACGGTGAGCACCCCATGAAAAAAAGAAGAGAATTTTCAAATTTCGGTTTTTCGACCATCCTGCTTACCTTTTCCATGATATGCATTGTCACGTTCTCGGCACTCGCCTTTGTCACAGCAAACTCCGACTATAAGCTGAGCAAACGCGTTGCTGATAACAACAGCTCGTATTACCGTGCATGTGAAAAGGCATGGGATGAGATATCACAGATTGATGCCATTCTTGCATCCGCCTACGAGGGCAGTCCTGATAAAGCAGCATACTATGAGGCCATAAAGACTGCTCTATCAGACAACGATACTGCCATAAATAAAAACCTCGCTGAAAATGAATCAAACGGCAAGGTTACCGGTCTGACCTATACCATCACCTGTACTGTAAGCGATACGCAGACTCTCACTGTAAAGCTTGATATCAACTATCCTGTCCACAGGCAGGATGCTTTTTATAAAATAAAACAATGGAAGCTCAATACCGACACAGCTTTCGAGGAAAATGATACACTAAATTTAATTGGAGGAAACTAAAATGGATGTTAAAAAGATATTAAAAGAAGCGACTGACAACGGAGCATCGGATATTTTCATAGTGGCCGGCCGCCCTCTCACATACAAATCAAAGGGAGTGATGGAGTGCCTCAATGAAATCAGAATGATTCCAAAAGAAACCTTTGAATTTGTCACATCAATCTATGCTCTTGCCGAGAGAGATATTTCAAAATTTGAGGAAACCGGAGATGATGACTTTTCCTTCGCTATACCGGGAGTATCACGTTACAGAGTGAGCACTTTCAAGCAGCGTGGCTCTTACTCTGCTGTCATCCGTGTTATCTCATTCACACTGCCAAAGCCAAGCGATTTACATATACCGGACTCTGTTATGGAGCTTGCGGAAACAAACAACGGCATGGTGCTGGTTACCGGCCCAGCCGGAAGCGGTAAATCTACCACACTAGCATGTATTATTGATCAGATCAACCATGAGAAGGAAGAGCATATTATCACTCTTGAGGATCCGCTTGAGTTTTTACATCGTCATGACAAATGTATTGTGTCACAGCGTGAAATCAACACAGATACAGAAAGCTATCTCACTGCACTTCGCGCCGCACTCCGCCAGAGTCCTGACGTCATATTGCTTGGAGAGATGCGAGACTATGAGACCATCAATACAGCTGTCACAGCGGCTGAAACCGGTCACCTCATATTTTCATCACTCCACACAATTGGTGCCGCAAATACCATTGACCGAATAATCGATGCGTTTCCTGCTTCCCAGCAGCACCAGATAGCCATCCAGCTTGCATCTGTGCTGCAGGCTGTTGTCTGCCAGAAGCTTTTACCTGCCACAAACGGTGAGATGGTTCCTGCTTTTGAAATCATGGTACTCACGCCTGCAATAAGGAACTTAATCCGTGAAGGCAAGGTCCATCAGATTGACGGTATCATCTACACCTCTGCAGCTGAGAATATGATTGCAATGGATACAAGCATCTTCAATCTGTACAAGGCCGGTGTAATCAGCAAGCATGTGGCAATCAGCGAGGCTACCAATCCTGAGATGATGTCAAAGAGAATTAATTTAAACTAACTTCATACTTGACGGATATATAAAACCCCGGCATATAAACCATGAAACAGGTTTATATGCCGGGGCTTTTTATTTAGATAAATATGTTAACACAAGCAAATTACCGTTATATATACTTTCGATATTATACGTTAATCTCTGCCTTTACTCCACTCTCATCCTTATGTGCTTCAAGCACCGGATTAACTACATCACGCAGATATACTTCTACCTGACGAGGCGCACGTCCCACATAAAGCTCAGGCTTAAGGTTCTTTTCGATATCAGCCTTTGTCAGTCCAAATGCAGGGTCTGCAGCGATTAAGTCTACGAGGTTATTTTCTTTTCCCTCTTCCTTGACTGTCTTTCCGGCCTGCATTGAGAGCTGTCTGATCTTCTCATGGAGCTCCTGACGATTTCCGCCGTTCTTTACAGCATCCATCATGATGTTCTCTGTTGCCATGAATGGTATCTCTGCCATAAAGTGCTTTTCAATAACCTTTGGATATACTACCAATCCATCCACCACATTGAGGCAGAGGTCAAGGATTCCGTCTATTGCAAGGAAGCCCTCAGGTATTGAAAGACGCTTGTTTGCAGAATCGTCAAGTGTTCTCTCAAACCACTGAGTAGCTGAAGTAATTGCAGGATTCATTACATCTGCAAGAACATATCTTGAAAGAGATGCTATTCTCTCACTTCTCATAGGATTTCTCTTGTATGCCATGGCTGATGAACCTATCTGATTCTTCTCAAACGGCTCCTCTACTTCCTTAAGATGCTGGAGCAGTCTGATATCGTTTGACATCTTTGTAGCTGATGCAGCAATGCCTGCGAGCACATTTACCACTCTTGTATCTACCTTACGGGAATATGTCTGGCCTGACACCGGATAACAATCCTTAAAGCCCATCTTCTTTGCAATCATCGGATCTATCTTGTCTATTGTCTCATTGTCTCCGTCGAAGAGCTCAAGGAAGCTGGCCTGTGTTCCTGTAGTACCCTTTGAGCCAAGGAGCTTTAATGTGCCCTGCACATACTCTAAATCCTCGAGATCCAGCATAAACTCATTCAGCCACAGTGTGGCACGCTTTCCAACTGTTGTCGGCTGTGCCGGCTGGAAATGTGTAAATGCAAGAGTTGGCTGATTCTTATACTTATCAGCAAAATTTGCAAGCTCTGCAATAACACTTATAAGCTTTTTGTGAACAAGCTTTAATGCTTCATTCATGATGATGATATCTGTATTGTCACCTACATAGCATGAGGTTGCTCCAAGATGTATAATTCCTGCTGCCTTAGGGCACTGCTGTCCATATGCATAGACATGGCTCATTACATCGTGACGCACAAGCTTCTCACGCTCCTTTGCCACATCATAATTGATGTCATCCACATGTGCCTTTAATTCATCAATCTGTTCCTGTGTGATAACCGGCTTGCCATCCTGTGAAAGCCCAAGCTCCATCTCAGTCTCTGCAAGAGCAATCCAGAGCTTTCTCCAAGTGGTAAATTTCATATCCTGCGAAAAAATATACTGCATCTCTTTGCTGGCATAGCGCTCAGAAAGAGGACTTGTGTATCTGTCTGTACTCATATTCTCTCCTTTATTAGCGATTAAGCATTTTTCTCTCGAGGTCTATTTCTTTATCAAAATACTCGCCTCTTATATCATCCTTCGGTGGCTCCATCGGATATTTTCCTGTGAAACAGCCCATGCAGATTGGCAATCCCTCTACCATCTCATGAAGTCTGTCAATTCCAAGGTAGCCTAAAGAATCTGCACCTATAATCTGTCTGATATCCTCAATAGTCCTGTTGTAAGCGATAAGCTGCTCTCTTGCAGGAATATCTGTACCGAAATAGCAAGGCCATAAGAATGGCGGTGAACTGATGCGCACATGTACCTCTGTGGCACCCGCCTCTCTTAACATACGCACTATTCTGTCTGAGGTTGTTCCTCGCACAATTGAATCATCAATCATAACAACTCTCTTGCCCTTAACAGCCTCCTTTAATACATTGAGCTTTATCTGCACGCTTGATTCACGGCTTGACTGCTTAGGCTTGATAAATGTCCTGCCGACATAACCGTTCTTGACAAATGCTGTGCCATATGGAATGCCCGACTCAAGTGAATAACCAAGAGCAGCGGCATTTCCTGACTCCGGTACTCCTGTCACGATATCAGCCTCAACCGGTGAATCCATTGCAAGGAATCTGCCAGCCTTGATACGGCTGCTATACACGCTTACTCCGTCAATATGGCTGTCAGGTCTTGCGAAATAAATGTATTCAAACACGCATCTGGCCTGTTTTTCAGGGGCAAGTGCCATAGTCATATCAGACTCAATGCCCTTTTCAGGAGTGATGGTGATAACCTCTCCCGGCTCTATATCCCTGACAAACTCTGCACCGATTGTATCAAGTGCACAGGTCTCGGATGTAACGATATATGCATTGTCTCTTTTTCCGATGCAAAGAGGCTTAAAACCAAATGGGTCTCTGGCTGCAATAAGCTTTCTCGGGCTCTCAACCACAAGTGCATAGGCTCCCTTAAGCTTCTGGCAGGCACGTCTGACCGCCTCCTCCGCTGTTTTTGAGTTAAGACGCTCTCTGGCGATATGATAAGCTATAACCTCAGAGTCGATTGTGGTCTGGAAAATTGCTCCTGTATACTCAAGCTCCTTGCGAAGCTCCTTTGCGTTAATGAGGTTTCCGTTGTGTGCCATGGCAAGTGTGCCCTTGACATAATTTAATACGAGAGGCTGTGCATTCTCACGTGTTGATGAGCCTGCTGTTGAATAGCGCACATGTCCCACTCCGATATCACCCTTCATAGGCTCTAAAATATCAGGAGTAAATACCTCATTTACAAGGCCCATACCCTTGTGTGTGGTCACCTTTCCCTTTGGTCCGTGTGTATCACTCACTGCAATACCACAGCTTTCCTGTCCTCTGTGCTGAAGCGCAAAAAGGCCATAATAGATAGTGGATGCGACATTTCCTCCATCAAAATCATACATGCCGAACACACCACACTCCTCATGAAGCTCATCAAATACATGGTTATGCTCGTCAATATCAGAACACCTTTTTAATTTTGTACCGGTATGACTTTTTGTATCTATACTAGTATTTATATACTGATTTATGTTATTGTCCTGGTTCATAATATCTCCGTTTATAATTGCGAAATAGTAACGCGGAATAAATAATATATTAGCGGCTGAATTTGCTTCCTGTAAGAAGCTCAAATGCCTCTTTATATTTCTCTACAGTCTTCACAACAACCTCATCAGGTAAAAGAAGGTCATTGTCAGGATTTGCCTTGAGCCAGTCTCTTACATACTGCTTGTCAAATGAAGGCTGTCCCTGTCCAGGCTTATATCCATCAAGTGGCCAGAAGCGTGAGCTGTCAGGTGTGAGCATCTCATCGGCAAGCACTACCTCACCCTGCTCATTTAAGCCAAACTCAAACTTGGTATCTGCGATGATGATACCCTTTGTAAGAGCATACTCTGCACATTTCTTGTAGAGAGCAATTGTATAATCGCGAATCTTCTCTGCGTACTCTCTGCCCTTCTCAGGATAAATCTTCTCTAATACTTCTACTGATTTTTCGAATGAGATATTCTCATCATGATCTCCAAGATCAGCCTTGGTAGATGGTGTATAAATAGGCTCAGGGAGCTTATCAGACTCAACAAGTCCCTCCGGAAGTCTGATTCCGCAGACTGTACCGTTCTCCTTGTAGCTTGCCCAGCCGCTTCCTGTGATATATCCACGAACTATACACTCGATTGGAAGCATCTCAAGCTTCTTGCAGAGCATGCTGTTTCCGTTGAACCTGTCCTGACCGAAGAACTCCGGCATATCCTTTGCGTCTACTGAAATCATATGGTTAGGAACAACATCCTTTGTGAATTCAAACCAGAACTTAGACATCTGTGTGAGGATGGCTCCCTTGTCTGTAATTTTATTCTTTAAAATATGGTCAAAAGCGGAAATACGATCTGTTGCGACCATAATAAGGCTGTCCCCGTTATCATATACTTCTCTTACTTTTCCTTCTTTGAATGGTTTAAATTCCTGCATGATTGTCCTCCATCTTATGTGTAATTTATTTTACAAATCAAATGCTACCCTTAAATTATATACCAGCTCAATTTGTAAAGTCAACGTATATTATAAGTTTTTTTAAATAATTTTGCACTATTTATAAGCAATTCTTATATTTATTATTATATCTTTAATATATCAAAACAAAAGCTCCGGTTCAAACCCTTTGTCTGCGCCGGAGCCTATATAATACAAATTTTATTTAACGATAAGTGACTTTCCTGTCATCTCTTTTGGCTGTGGAAGTCCCATAATCTCAAGCAGTGTTGGAGCGATATCTGCAAGACATCCGCCCTCACGAAGCTTGTAAGAAGGGTCAGCGTTTACAAGAATGAAAGGAACAGGATTGGTTGTATGAGCTGTATGAGGTTTTCCTGTCTCATAATCAATCATCTTCTCTGCGTTTCCGTGATCAGCACAGATGAATAATACTCCATCCACATCCTTGATTGCCTGAACTGCATCACCTACGAGTGAATCAACTCTCTCAACAGCCTTTACAGCAGCCGGAATCACACCTGTATGTCCAACCATGTCAGGATTAGCAAAGTTGATGATAATAACATCATACTTATCTGACTTGATAGCCTCAACAAGATCCATTCCAACCTCAGGAGCGCTCATCTCAGGCTTTAAGTCATATGTTGCAACATCCTTAGGACTATTTACAAGAAGACGTGCCTCATCGATATTCGGCTCCTCTACACCACCATTAAAGAAGAAGGTTACGTGTGCATACTTCTCTGTCTCTGCGAGACGAAGCTGTTTCTTACCATTTGCTGCAAGATACTCACCAAATGTATTCTTGATTTCTTCCTTCTCAAAAGCGATAAGCTTGTTAGGAATTGACTCGTCATAATCCTTGAAGCATACAAATGTTGTCTTAAGGAATGGGCGCTCAAAGCCTGTAAACTTATCATCGCAAAATGCTCTTGTCATCTCACGAGCACGGTCCGGACGGAAGTTGAAGAATATAACAGAATCATTGTCCTTTACAACAGATACCGGTGTGCCATCCTCGTTTGTGATAACTGTAGGAAGCACGAACTCATCTGTTACGTCATTTGCGTATGACTCCTCCATAGCCTTTACAGGGCATGTAGCTTTTACGCCTTCACCCTTAGTGAGTGAATCATAAGCCTTCTGAACACGATCCCAGTTGTTATCTCTGTCCATTGCATAGTAACGTCCTGAAAGAGATGCAATCTTTCCTACACCGATTTCCTTCATCTTGGCGAGAAGCTGCTCGATATAGTCCTTGCCTGATGCAGGAGGTGTATCACGACCATCAAGGAATGCGTGTACATATACTCTGTCAAAATTCTCTTTCTTGCAAAGCTCAAGAAGTCCGTAAAGATGCTCGATATGGCTGTGAACTCCACCATCTGAAAGAAGTCCCCAAAGATGCAGATCAGAGTCATTATTCTTGCAGTTTTCGATTGCAGAAATTAATACCTTGTTCTTGAAGAAATCACCATCAGCAATTGCCTTTGTGATTCTTGTAAGATCCTGATATATGATACGGCCTGCGCCGATATTCATATGTCCTACCTCAGAGTTTCCCATCTGTCCGTCAGGAAGTCCAACTGCAAGACCTGAAGCTGCGCCCTTTACAAAAGGACACTCTGCCATCAATTTATCCATAACAGGGGTATTTGCCATAGCTATGGCATTTCCCTCTTTGTGGTCACTTAAGCCGTAACCATCAAGTACCATTAATACTACCGGTTTCTTACTCATTTATATTTCCTCTATTCTTCATATGAGGCTCGCAAAATGCTCTATTACAGTGACATATGCAAGCTCACAAAAAATTTCATTACATAATAAATGCCACTAAATGCAGCTAAGCTGGTGAATTTAGTGACATTTAGTTATTGTGATTGTCAAATCAAATATTAAATTATGATTTAATAATTACTTGTAGTTTACGATCTTTCCAAAATCAGCCTTGAGTGAAGCGCCACCAACTAATCCACCGTCGATGTCAGGCTTTGCAAAAAGCTCTGCTGCATTTCCTGCATTTACAGATCCGCCGTACTGGATACGAACTGAATCTGCTGTAGCCTGATCATAGATCTCAGCTACACACTCACGAATTGCACCGCAAACCTCCTGAGCCTGGTCAGAAGTAGCTGTCTTTCCTGTTCCGATTGCCCAGATTGGCTCGTAAGCGATAACCATGTTTGCAACATCTGATGCAGCAACACCTGCGAGATCTGACTTAATCTGAAGTCTGATCCAGTCAAGTGTAACACCGCTCTCTCTCTGCTCAAGTGTCTCACCACAGCAAAGGATTGGTGTAAGTCCAGCCTCGATAGCCTTCTTTACCTTCTTGTTGAGAAGTGCGTCATCCTCTTTGAAGTAATCTCTTCTCTCTGAATGTCCGATGATAACATACTTAACACCTGCATCAAGAAGCATCTCTGCTGAGATTTCTCCTGTGTAAGCACCCTTCTCCTCGAAGTACATATTCTCTGCTCCAACAGCAACATTTGTACCCTTTAATGCTTCTACAACAGGTACGATGTCAATTGCAGGTACACAGTAAACAACTTCAACATCATCTGAAACTACGAGTGGTTTTAACTCTTCTACTAATTTAACAGCCTGGCTTGGAGTCATGTTCATCTTCCAGTTGCCGGCTACAATTTTCTTTCTTGCCATTTTATATCTCCTTGTATTTGTATACAAATATTTTTTGCCTGCGGCTCGATTTCATTAAGCTGCTTTCGGCTTATTTATCATCAGCACAAGCTACGCCAGGAAGCTCCTTGCCCTCAAGGAACTCAAGTGAAGCACCGCCACCTGTTGAGATGTGGCTCATCTTGTCGCCAAGTCCCATCTGGTTAACTGCTGCAGCTGAATCTCCACCACCGATGATTGTGATAGCATCTGATTTAGCAAGTGCCTCTGCTACTGCAAGTGTACCTGCTGCAAGTGTTGGGTTCTCAAATACACCCATTGGTCCGTTCCATACAACAGTCTTAGCTGATGCAACAGCGTCAGCGAAAAGCTTGCGTGTCTTAGGTCCGATATCACAGCCCTCACGGTCTGCAGGCATCTTGTCATAATCATATGTCTCTGTCTCTACAGGAGCATCGATTGGATTTGGGAAATCCTTGATTGTAACTGCATCAACAGGAAGAAGAATCTTCTTTCCAAGCTTCTCTGCTTTTGCAAGCATCTCTTTACAGTAATCAATCTTTGTCTCATCAAGCATTGAGATACCAATCTCATAGCCCTGTGCTTTAAGAAATGTGTATGCCATTCCACCACCGATGATAAGTGTATCAGCCTTCTCGAGGAGGTTGTCGATAACATTGAGCTTGTCAGCTACTTTAGCTCCACCAAGAATAGCTACGAAAGGACGTACAGGATTCTCTACTGCCTTGCCAAGGAAGTCAATTTCCTTCTGCATAAGGTATCCAACAACATTCTCTCCACCCTTAGCTGTGATGAACTTTGTAACACCTGCTACAGAAGCATGTGCTCTATGCGCAGAACCAAAAGCGTCACATACATATACATCAGCAAGGTCAGCAAGCTCTTTTGCGAATGCATCTCCGGCTTCCTGTGGCTTTGTCTCCTCTTTGCCTCTGAAACGTGTATTCTGAAGAAGAACTACATCTCCCTCTTTCATCTCTGAAACAGCCTTTGTTGCAGCCTCTCCTGTTACGTTGTAGTCAGCTACAAATGTAACCTTCTGTCCAAGCTTAGCCTCAAGAGCTGCAGCTACAGGAGCAAGTGACTCACCCTCGTTTGGTCCGTTTTTAACTTTTCCAAGGTGTGAGCAAAGGATAACTTTTCCACCGTCCTTGATTAATTTCTGGATTGTTGGAAGAGCTCCGTTGATACGGTTCTCATCTGTGATTTTTCCGTCCTTAAGTGGCACGTTGAAGTCACATCTAACGAGAACTCTCTTGCCTTTTACGTTGATATCATCAATTGATTTCTTGTTTAATGACATAATATGTCCTCCCTTATTTCAAGGCATAAGCCATGTGGCCACGCCATATTGTGCATATTAAAAAATATAATTAATTCTACAATTCACAGATATTCAAAAGAAATAGCCATGTTTTAAAAAAGAGGCGCGGTTCAATTAAGACCGCGCCCCTTGAGTAGTCTTGAGATATACTGTTCTTGTGGGTACAAGAATTAAGCTAACTCTGAGAAGTACTTGATTGTACGAACCATCTGAGATGTGTAGCTGTTCTCGTTATCATACCAAGAAACAACCTGTACCTCGTACAGATCGTCAGAAACCTGGTTAACCATTGTCTGTGTTGCATCGAATAATGAACCAAATCTCATTCCAACGATATCTGAAGATACGATCTCATCCTCGTTGTAACCGAATGACTCGTTAGCTGCTGCCTTCATAGCTGCGTTGATATCCTCTTTTGTAACGCCTGCTTTCTTAACAACTGCTGTAAGGATTGTTGTAGATCCTGTTGGTGTAGGAACACGCTGTGCAGATCCGATTAACTTTCCGTTTAACTCTGGGATAACAAGGCCGATTGCCTTAGCTGCTCCTGTTGAGTTAGGAACGATATTAACTGCTGCTGCACGTGAACGACGAAGGTCTCCCTTTCTCTGTGGTCCGTCAAGAGTCATCTGATCTCCTGTGTAAGCATGGATTGTTACCATGATACCAGACTGGATTGGAGCGTACTTGTTAAGTGCATCTGCCATTGGTGCTAAGCAGTTTGTTGTACAAGAAGCTGCTGAGATGATTGTATCAGAAGCCTTAAGTGTCTCATGGTTTGTATTGTAAACGATTGTAGGAAGGTCATTTCCTGCTGGTGCAGAGATAACTACCTTACGAGCTCCAGCATTGATATGAGCCTGAGCCTTCTCTTTTGATGTATAGAATCCAGAGCACTCAAGTACAACGTCAACCTTTAACTCTCCCCATGGGCAATTGTTTGCATCTGGGAATGCGTAAATTTTGATTTCCTTACCACAAACTGTGATAGAATCATCGCTTGCAGAAACCTCATCTGCATGCTCGTATTTACCCTGTGATGAATCATACTTTAATAAGTGTGCTAACATTTTTGGGCTTGTTAAGTCGTTGATAGCTACTACCTCGTATCCCTCAGCTCCAAACATCTGTCTGAAAGCAAGACGTCCGATACGACCAAATCCGTTGATTGCTACTCTTACTGCCATTTTAATTCCTCCTAGAATTGTAAAAAGTATTTTTAGGGACATGCCCTAAGATGCTTTTATTATAGCGAATAATTCTCAAAGGTTCAAGTACTTTATTTGCGTTTGTTAAAATTTTCACTAAATATTTTCATTTACACACATTTTTTATCATTCTTCACAATTTTTATTTTTAGATATTGCACTTTATTATAATCTCGGCTACACTTAATTAATTGCTGTAATTCGCACTTTCCGGCAGCCAGCAGCAGACAATTATAAATCATGTAACTTATAAAGTTTTTTAACAACAATACATCAGTTTTACGGAGGTATTTATATGTGGGATCAGCACATGCACTGCATGTTTTCGGGTGACAGCGATGCCGACCCGGTATTGATGATAAACTCAGCAATCAACAAAGGGCTGGACGGCATCTGCTTTACAGACCATCTGGACTATGACTATAAAGAGGAGCCTGGGCTTTTCGACCTTGATATAGCAGCATATGAAAAGCGCATCAAAAGACTTGCAATTGTTCTTAAAGAAAAGGGCTGCCCGATAAATATCCACTGGGGCATTGAAATCGGTTTACAGCCTCATATTACAGACAAAAATAATGAGGTCGCCAAAAAATATCCGTTTGACCTCGTGATCGGCTCAAGCCATGTAGTAAACGGCATTGACCCATACTATCCTGCATTTTACAAAGGCAAGACAGAGCACGAAGCCTACACCGAATACTTTGAATCGATACTTGACAATCTGCACTCCGGCGCGGATTTTGATGTGTACGGTCACATCGACTACGTGGTCAGATACGGTCCTGACAAAAATAAATACTATTCATATGAAAAGTATGCCGACATAATTGATGCTATATTAAAGGAAATTATCTCCCAGGGAAAAGGCATCGAGCTCAATACCGCCGGCTTTAAATACGGGCTTGACCACCCAAATCCGACCGAGTCGGTGTTAAAGCGCTATCACGAGCTTGGCGGGGAAATAATCACAGTCGGAGCAGATGCCCACAAGCCCGAGCATGTGGCATATGATTTTGACAAGGTTTCAAATATCCTCAAGGATGCCGGGTTTATGTACTATACAGTATTTGAAAACCGCGTTCCTGCTTTCATCAAATTATAGCCCAGCCTTAAAAGCCTTACAGTTATCATTCTATCTAACTATTAAACCTCACATGCATTCGCAAATGTCAAAAATAGGAGCCACCTGATCTACATTTTACATCAAGTGGCTCCTAAAGCATTGGTTCCGTAAGCTTCACTGTATAACCTCCAAGTTCCGCTTTCGCTATATGAATTTATTTTGGCATTTCCATATTGCTTTGCTATAAATCTGATTCTGTTTATAACAGGATTCTTATTCTTTTAGCTTAGCTATGGACCTCTACCCTTCTTCATAAAATCACTCCTTTTGGTTACATTATCTATGTAAACTCTTATGAGAGATTCTATCTTTCACTTTTAATCTACAAGAACTTTTTCAACGATATTATTTATTTGCTAATATATCTGTGCGATTACTGCTCTTCGGCTCGCCCTACAGATTTAAATATTCCGTTCAATCATCCTTATAGTACTTTGACTTAAATTATGTAATCCCCATTGGACTGTACCTCCTGTGTTTTATTTTTGTTCCTTTCGTATCTCTTTTTGTTGATTTAAGATTACACTAATTTCACCTATTTGTCAATATGTTTTTTGATAATTTTTATTTATATTTTAAATTGTCTGATATTTTATATATTTTTTGTTTTGTTTACACATTTCTTGCAATTCAATCACATGATTAAAGGGGGCAAAATGCCTTTGCCCCCTCATGCCGTCATTTATCATTTATTATTTATCATTCTTCATCCTGTAATCAATACACCTGTTCAGGTAATCGACATAATCCGGATTCTTGCACATACCCTTGCCTGCCACGTCGGAAATCTTTGCCACATCCATGCCGTTACACTTTGTGGTCTTCATAACTATGTTGAGTGCTTCCTCATCAGTGTCATTGCTGATAAAGGTTCCTATACCGAATGCAACCTTTGCCTTATCCTTGAAATAATCATACAATGCAGTCGCACGCTCGAAATCCAGGCTGTCGCTAAACAAAAGTGTCTTTGTCCTTGGATTGATTCCCAGACTGTTGTAGTGGGCTATCATCTTGTCTCCCCACTCGTACGGATCTCCGCTATCATGACGCACTCCCGAAAAAAGTGTCGCATAGGTGAGCTGAAAATCACGCAGGAAGCAGTCTGTTGTTATGGTATCAGTAAGCGCAATACCGTTTAATATACCATACTCCTTAACCCATGCATCGAGTGCGTACCAGTTTGAATATGCCGGATTATGCTTGTGATTGCCCTGTCCTGTACACATAATCCACTCATGAGCCATTGTTCCCACCGGCTTTAAATTGAATTTCTTTGCAAGATATACGTTTGATGTACCAATAAAGTGTGAGTCTGCAGGCAGCTCAACCTCTGCGATTGCCTTTACAGCCATCTCCTGCGCCTCGGCAGACAGACGGCGTCTTAGTCCAAATTCACTGAAATCGCTAAGCCTGTAGGTATCCTCCTCGAGCAGACGCACCTTCTCATCAAGCCTGCGCTTAAACTGCTTAAGCAGCACATCATAATCATATGCCATACGGAAGTACACTTCATTTACAATAGCAAGCACCGGAATCTCATACATCGAAGTATTAAGCCACGTGCCGGCTGCATCGATTGCCAGCCCACACGGTGCATCTGTTGTGATGGTAAACTCCTCATATCTCGGCTGCCAGAGTCTTAAAAAATCAACATATGTGCCCTTTATCCAGGTGATGTTATCAAGATATTCAAGCTCTTCCTCCGTAAAACGAAGCTGACAGAAGGCCTGCACCTGTTCCTTTATCTCCTCGACCATCTCATCTGTAAAATGCACGTCTTTATTTCTGCACTTGAAGGTCCAGGTCGTTTTATAGCTTGTGAACTGATGGAAAATCGTCTGTCCCATGCTGAATTTATACATATCAGTCTCAAGGAGGCTGTTTATTATTTGTGGCAATCTCATCTGTTTTATGTCCTCTTTTCTTTCAAACCATTTACTACCGGTAATTTTAGTCTTGATTTTACCACTGCGACTATCAAATATCAAGCAGACACACATGTTTAATTATCTTCAATTTATTTTCTTTTCCGTCAACATATTCACTGGTTCCAAAATAAAAACTCCCATGAAAGCCACTAACCGTGACCTCCATGGAAGCTTAATTGTTTATATTGCAGAGATAATAACCCAATAAATATATAAGATATTGTAATTATTCAGTTATGAATTATTTAAAATATTTCACACCGCTCTCGAATATCTTCATATCCTGCTCTCCGTAGATATTGATTGCTACAGATTCGCCACGGCGCTCTGAGTGAGCCATCTTGCCGAGGATTCTTCCGTCAGGAGATGTGATACCCTCGATAGACATGTATGAGCCGTTTACGTTCCACTCCTCATCCATTGATACATTTCCGTCCAGATCAACATACTGTGTGGCAACCTGTCCGTTTTCAAAGAGCTTATCAAGCCACTCCTTCGGTGCTACGAAACGTCCCTCGCCATGTGATGCCGGATTGCAGTAGGTCTGACCAAGCTTAGCCTGTGCAAGCCATGGGCTCTTGTTTGAAACAACCTTTGTATACACCATCTTTGAGATGTGGCGGTTGATTGTATTGTATGTGAGTGTAGGTGACTGTGCATCCTGCTGTCTGATCTCTCCATATGGTACAAGTCCAAGCTTGATAAGTGCCTGGAAACCGTTACAGATACCAAGTGCAAGTCCGTCCCTCTCATTGATGAGCTTTTCAACAGCCTCTGTCATCTTTGCATTTCTAAATGCTGTTGCAAAGAATTTAGCTGATCCCTCAGGCTCATCTCCTGCTGAGAATCCACCAGGGAACATGATAATCTGTGATTTGTCGATTGCCTTTACAAACTCATCAACCGAATCACGGATATCCTCTGCTGTGAGGTTCTTGAATACCTTTACGATTGTGTCAGCGCCTGCTCTTTCAAATGCCTTAGCACTATCATACTCACAGTTTGTTCCAGGGAATACCGGAATAAATACTGTAGGCTTAGCAACTTTATTCTTGCATACATAGATATTCTTTGCATCGTAAAGACCGCTATTTACCTTGCTTGTATCGTCTGTTGCCTTTGTATGGAAAACGCCCTCAAGCTTTGCTGTCCATACATTGACAGCTTCCTCAACAGGAAGCACCATATCGTCACACTCGATGGTCTGCTTATCGTTTACATAGCCGACTACAGAGGCTGCATCTGAAATACCTGCTGCATCAATTACCTCTCTGACCTTTGAAAGTGCATCAACAGGAACCTCAGCTACGATATTACCAAAGCCAGGTGCAAAGAGTGTATCGCTGGTCACCTCATCCTCGATGGTTACACCAAGCTTGTTACCAAATGCCATCTTTGATACTGCTGCTGCGAGTCCTTTTCCGTCAAGTGCATATGCTGAAACGATTGCGCCATCCTGGATAAGATTTCTGATTGCTGTATAAAGTGTCATAACCTGATCATATTTTGGAAGATCAAACTCATCCTTATCTATTGTAAAGAGAACAAGCTGGTTGCCCTCCTTCTTGAGCTCAGGTGTGATGATATCCTTTTCCTTTGCCACATCCACTGCAAATGATACGAGTGTAGGCGGTACATCAATATCATTGAATGTACCTGACATGGAATCCTTTCCACCGATTGAAGGAAGTCCGAAGCCAATCTGAGCATCATATGCTCCGAGGAGTGCTGCAAACGGCTGGCTCCAGCGCTTTGGATCCTCATTCATTCTGCGGAAGTACTCCTGATATGTCATACGGATTTTGCTGTAATCTCCGCCTGCTGCAACGATTCTTGAGATAGACTCAAGCACTGCATATATAGATCCGTGGTATGGGCTCCATGATGAAAGATATGGGTCGAAGCCGTAAGCCATCATTGTTACTGTATCACATTTACCCTTTAATACAGGAAGCTTTGCAACCATTGACTGTGTCTCTGTAAGCTGGTAACGTCCACCATATGGCATATATACACTGCCTGCTCCGATAGAGCCGTCGAACATCTCAACAAGGCCCTTCTGTGAGCATACGTTAAGGTCTTCAAGCTCTGCCTCCCAGGCACCCTTCATATCTCCTGCCTCAACCATCCTGGCTACAGCAGGTGTGCTGATTTTGTCCAGATAATTGTCGCTCTCGCAAGGCATCTCAACCTCAACATCTGTCTCCTGATGCGCTCCGTTTGTATCAAGGAATGCACGAGAGATATTTACTACCTCTTTGCCTCTCCACTCAAGCACAAGTCTTGGATCCTCTGTAACTACCGCAACCTCTGTTGCCTCGAGGTTTTCCTCCTTTGCGTATGCAAGGAACTGTTCAACATCAGAAGGCGCAACTACAACTGCCATACGCTCCTGTGACTCTGAGATAGCAATCTCTGTTCCGTCAAGACCTGCGTATTTCTTTGGTACCTTGTCAAGCTCTATGCGAAGTCCGTCAGCAAGCTCTCCGATAGCAACAGAAACTCCGCCGGCACCGAAATCGTTACATTTCTTGATGATATGGCTGACCTCTTCTCTTCTGAAAAGTCTCTGAAGCTTTCTCTCTGTAGGTGCATTACCCTTTTGTACCTCAGCTCCGCATACTGATGTAGACTTTGTATTGTGTGCCTTTGATGAACCTGTAGCACCACCGATTCCGTCACGTCCTGTGCGTCCTCCGAGGAGAATGATTTTATCTCCCGGATCTGAGTTAAGTCTCTGGACAGCACGTCTTGGAGCCGCACCCATAACTGCACCGATCTCCATACGCTTTGCAACATAATTTGGATGGTAAATCTCCTTGACATAGCCTGTTGCAAGTCCGATCTGGTTTCCATATGAGCTGTATCCGTGAGCTGCCTCTCTGACAAGCTTCTTCTGTGGAAGTTTTCCTTCAATTGTCTGTGAAACCGGTACTGTAGGATCTGCTGCACCTGTTACACGCATTGCCTGATATACATATGTACGTCCTGAGAGAGGATCTCGGATTGCTC
>ERZ827450.1452-NODE-1452-length-24623-cov-3.400317_pt1 | contig 24623 bp, 16 predicted proteins | sample MGYA00519773_ERZ827450 | MGnify/ENA primary metagenome ERZ827450 (study PRJEB31778, sample SAMEA3449306) | human gut metagenome | biome: human gut; feature: human-associated habitat; material: faeces | place: United Kingdom | collected 2010/2012 ...
GTTGATCGTAGTAACAACTCGCAGGGATTCATGGCGAAGCCATGTACACCGCACCTGATTCCGCAGGCCGAGCAGCTCTTCAAGCTACAAGCTACCAATGTCGGAGGTCAAGGGGCAGCGCCCCTTGCGTTCTCTTGGGGGTCTAAGGGGGCCATTCTCTCACGTGAGAGAATGGCCCCCTTATCCGCGTCCCCTGCACGGTGCAGGGAAAAACGCCCCCTGCGAGTACGCAGGGAACAATACAACACAGTGTGTTAAAACAATGTTAACTGGCTCGTTTCAGGCAATCCCGCAAACGCGCCCAGCGCGCGCAGCTGGTCGATATGCGTCTGCGACAGCTTGTTGCAGCAGAGGGAAAACTCCTCCACCGATGTAAAGTCCTTCCCCTTGCGCTTCTCGACGGTGTCGAGCGCTGCGGTCTCGCCGAGTCCGCGGACGGACGTGAACGGCGGAAGAAGGCCGTTTTCCGTGACGACGAACTTCGTCGCATCGCTGCGGTAGATATCGATGGGCTCAAAGTGGAAGCCGCGCAGGCAGAATTCGTAGCAGACTTCAAGCGTCGTCATCAAGTCCTGCTCCACGGCGGTCGCGTCCTTGTTGTTTTCGATCTCGCGGATGCGGCGGCGCAGCGCGTCGGCGTCCTTGCAGCACTCGGCGGCGTCGAATGCCTTGGCGCGAATGGAGAAGAACGTCGCGTAGAACGCGAGCGGCTCGTGCACCTTGAACCACGCGATACGGAACGCCATCATAACGTATGCGACCGCGTGCGCTTTCGGGAAAAGGTAACCGATCTTCGCAAGCGACTCGATGTACCACTCCGGCACGTCGTGCTTGCGCATCTCTTCGACCCACATCGGCCAGTCCCCCGCCTTGCCGCCTTTGACCTTGCCCTTTCGGACGGCCTCCATGATCTTAAAGCTCATCTTCGGGTCAAGCCCCATAGAGATGAGGTAGAGCATGATATCGTCACGGCAGCCGACGGTCTCCAGAACGCTCGCCGTGCCGCTGACGATCAGATCCTTCGCGTTGCCGAGCCACACGTCCGTGCCGTGGGAGAAGCCTGAAAGGCGCAGCAGCGTGTTGAAGTCCTTCGGCTGCGTATCGACGAGCATCTGGCGCGTGAAGCGCGTGTTAAACTCGGGGATCGCGACGGCGCCCGTGGGGCCGAGCACTTCGTCGTTCTCGTAGCCGAGCACCTTGGACGAGATGAAGATCGACATCGTGTCGGGGTCGTCGAGCGGGATAGCGCGGGCGTTCACGCCCGTCAGATTTTCGAGCATGCGGATCATCGTCGGGTCATCGTGGCCGAGCATATCGAGCTTTAAGAGGTTGTCCTCCATGCAGTGATATTCGAAATGCGTGGTGATCGTGTCGCTGTCGGGGTCGTCCGCAGGGTGCTGTACGGGGCAGAAGTCCTCGATATCCATGTCGTCCGGCACGACGACGAGTCCGCCGGGATGCTGGCCCGTCGTGCGTCGCACGCCGACGCAGCCCGCCGTCAGGCGGTCGATCTCGGCGTTGCCCGCGGCGATGCCGTTTTCCTCAAGGTATTTTTTGACGAAGCCGTAGGCCGTCTTCTCCGCGAGCGTACCGATCGTACCCGCGCGGAACACCTGCGTCTTGCCGAACATTTCGACCGCGTGCGCGTGGGCACGCGCCTGATATTCGCCCGAGAAGTTGAGATCAATATCCGGCACCTTGCCGCCGCCGTAGCCGAGGAAAGTTTCAAACGGGATGTCGAAGCCGTCCTTGACGTACTTCGTGCCGCAGACGGGACACATTTTATCGGGCATGTCCGCGCCGCAGCCGTACTCGCCCGCATGGAACTCGACGTTGCGGCACTTGGGGCAGCGGTAGTGCGGCGGCAGGGCGTTGACCTCGGTGATGCCGGCCATGTACGCGACAAGCGACGAGCCGACCGACCCTCGCGAGCCGACGAGGTAGCCGCACTCAAGCGAGCGCTGCACGAGCTTCTGCGCCGACATGTAAACGACGTCATACTTGCCCAGAATGCTGCCGAGCTCGACGTTCAGCCGGTCGACGATCAGCTGCGGCAGATCGTCGCCGTAAAGCTCATGCGCTTTCCCCCACACCATACGGTTAAGGTCTTCTTCCGAATTTTCAAGCCGCGGCGGAAACAGCTTCCCCTTGGGCAGAAGCTCGATATCCTCCACCTGCTCGGCGATGGCGCGGGTGTTCGTCACGACGACCTCGTAGGCTTTCTCCTTGCCGAGGTAGTCAAATTCCTTGAGCATTTCGTCCGTCGTGCGGAAGTAGAGCGGGACGGGCTCGTTCGCGTCGGCGAATTTCTTTGACGCGAGCAGGATATGGCGATAGACCTCGTCTTCGGGGTCGAGGAAGTGGACGTCGCCCGTTGCGCAGACGGGCTTGCCGAGCTCTTCGCCAAGCTTGACAACAGTGCGGTTGAAGTCCTTGAGGTCTTCGTCGTCGCGCACCGTGCCGTCGCGCACCATGAAGCGGTTATTGCCAAGGGGCTGAATTTCAAGATAGTCGTAGAACGAGGCGATGCGCTTGAGCTCATTCCAGTCCTTGTGGTCGACGATGGCGCGGAACAGCTCGCCCGCCTCGCAGGCAGAGCCGATGATCAAGCCCTCGCGGTGCGCGACAAGCTCGCTTTTCGGGATGATCGGCACGCGCTTAAAGTATTTGAGGTTCGACGCCGAGATGAGCTGGTAGAGGTTCTTGAGGCCCACCTTGTTCTTGGCGATCAGAATGATGTGCTTTGGGAAACGGTTGCGCTTGACGCCGAGCGGGCGGAGCTTCGTCATCTCGTCGTTGATCTGCTGGAGGCGCGTGACGCCGCGCTCTTCGAGCATGACGAAAAACTTCGCGAGCATCTGCGCGACCGGGACCGCATCGTCGGACGCGCGGTGGTGGTTGAACTGCGGGAGCTGCAAGTGGTCGGCCACGATGTCGAGCTTGTACTTGCCGAGCTCGGGCAGGAGATTCTGCGCGAAAATCAGCGAGTCGAGATACGTCGGCTCGAACGGGATGCCGCACTTTTTGCAGCCTGCGCGGATGAAGCTGATATCAAACTCCGCATTGTGCGCAGCGAGCGGACGGCCGCCCGCAAAGGCCAAAAACGCGTGCAGCGCGTCCTCCAGCTTCGGCGCGCCGCGCAGCATGTCGTCTGTGATGCCGGTCAGGCCGATGATCTCAGGCGAAAGCCGGCGCTCTGGGTCGACAAAGGTCTGGAATGTGTCGACGATCTCGCCGTCTTTCAGAATGACCGCACCGATCTCGGTGATGGCATCGTGCGCGACCTTCAGACCCGTTGTTTCAATGTCGAAACAGCAGATCTCAGTCGAAAAATCGCCGTCCTGCGGGCCGTGCACACAGATACGGTCGTCGATGTTGTTGAGAAAATAGCCCTCACAGCCGTAAAGGAGTTTTATTTTACCCTCGCCGGTGTGCCAGGCGTCCGGGAAGCTCTGCGCTACGCCGTGATCCGTGATGGCGATGGCGGGCATCCCCCACTTGATCGCGCGCTTGACGACCGCGGCGGTGTCGGTCAGCGCGTCCATGTTGGACATACGGGTATGTAAGTGCAGCTCGACGCGCTTTTCCTCCGCCGTGTCCGTGCGCTCGGCGTGGTCGATCTGCATGATGTCCTGCGGGTTGAGCTGCATGTCCTTACCATCGTAGGAGAGCTCCATGCGGCCGCTGACGCGCAGCCACATGCCGACGCTGATCTTGCCGAGAAGCTCCGTCGCCTCGCGCTCGGGCATGCTGCGGCGGATGAAGAGCGAGCCTTCGTAGTCCGTCATTTCGAGCAACATCGTCCAGACGCCGGCGCGGCGCGTCTCGTGGCAGTCGAACTTGAAGACCTTGCCCTCAACGACGACGTGACCGGCCTTTGGCGTCAGCTCGCTGATGGGGAGCACTCTCCCCTTTGCAATCTCGCGGCCCATGATGACACTGCCGCTGCCGCTCACCTTGCGGCCAGCGTTCTTCAACATGTCGGGAAAGGCCTCCGCCGTTGATTTGACGTGGATGTCCACGCGCTTTAAGTCGTAATTGCGCGCAAGAAGCTGCTCGACCGTTTCGCGCGTCGAGTCGTTCATCTCCGCGCGCACGGTCATGTCGAGCGTCATCGTGCGCTTTTCCGGCTCGAGCACCATGTTCGTGACCATCGCGGCATTGAGCGGGACGCGCAGGTCAAAATCCGGCGAAAAGTCGGTGAATAATTCAAAAAAAGGAATCTTTTGTGCCATAGCCACAACCTTATCTCAGTATCGTTTCCGCTCGATCAGAGTTTTTTGATTTCCTCCATCAAAGCGTCGACAAGCTTTTCCTGCGGCACTTTGTAAAGGATTTTTCCTTTTCGGAAAATCATGCCCTCACCTTTACCGCCGGCCACGCCGATATCGGCGGCCGAGGCCTCGCCCGGCCCGTTGACGACGCAGCCCATCACGGCGACCGTGATATTCTTCTTGCAGTCGGCAAGACGGCGCTCGAGTTCTTCGGCAATCGGGATCATGTCGTACGCCGTGCGGCCGCACGTCGGGCAGGAGACGAGGTTCACGCCGCTTCTGCGGATGCCACAAGCCTGCAAAATGCGCTTGGCGGCGTAGACCTCCTCCACGGGGTCTGCCGTGAGTGAGACGCGCATTGTATCACCGATGCCCTCGCACAGAAGGCCGCCGATGCCGATGGCGGACTTCAAAAGCCCCATCGTGGGCGTGCCCGCCTCGGTCACGCCGAGGTGGAGCGGATAGTCGACCTTTTCGTGCAGAAGGCGATAGGCCGCCATGTTGAGCGGTACATCAGAGCTCTTGACCGAGATGCAGATCTCGGTAAAATCGAACTTTTCAAGCAGCCGCACATGTCTGAGCGCGCTCTCGACAAGCGCCTCGGGCGTCACGTGGCCATATTTTGCGAGCAGTTCCTTTTCAAGCGAGCCGCCGTTCACGCCGATGCGGATGGGGACCTTGTGCTCACGGCAGGCGTCTACGACCGCCTTGACGCGGTCATCTCCCCCGATGTTGCCGGGGTTGATGCGAATTTTGTCCGCGCCGCGCGCCGCCGCTTCGACGGCGAGACGGTAGTCGAAGTGGATGTCCGCGACGAGCGGGATGGAGATATTCTCCTTAATTTCACTCAGCGCGTGCGCGGCCTCCATATTCGGCACCGTGACGCGCACGATCTCGCAGCCCGCCTCTTCGAGCGCGTGGATCTGCGCGATGGTGGCCTTGGCATCCTCAGTGTGCGTGTTGCACATCGACTGGATCGTGACCGGCGCGCCGCCGCCAATGGCGACGCCGCCTGCGATAATTTGCTTGCTCATAAAATCATCCTCCTCACAGGAGCTTGACAATGTCGTGGAACGTGACGAACAGCATCAGCGCCATTAAAAGCGCAAAGCCGATGCCGTTGATGACGTTCAGATATTTGGATGGAATTTCCTTTTTGAAAAGCGCCACGGCGATGCCGTTGACAAGCAGGAACAGCACGTGTCCGCCGTCGAGTGCGGGCAGCGGCAGCAGGTTCATCACGGCGAGGTTCACCGCGAACATCGCGGCGAAGTAGAGGATGCTCTCGAGCGCCGCGCCGAAGCCAGCCTCGGCCTCGGTCTCCTTGCCGACCTCCGTGATGGTCGAGACGATGCCGACCGGGCCGCTCAGATCGTTGACGCCCGCCGCGCCCGAAAGCAGCATTTGCAGGCTCAGTCTCACAATGCGGACATAGTCCATCGTCTGGTACCAGCTGTATTGCAGGCGCAGAAGCGGCGTCGCCTCGACGATCCCGCCGTAGGTAAAGCCGTAGGCCTCGTACTCCTTGCCGTTTTCATCGGTGTAGACTTGCCTGGTGAGCGTGCGGTCGAGCTTTTTGCCGTCGCGCAGGACGGTCATGTCGATCGTGCCCGTGTCGCCAAGGCCCATGATGAGCGACACGTCGCTCTTTAAATAAATGCGCTCACCGTTGATGGCGTAGATCGTGTCGCCGGGCATCAGGCCGTCCTCTCCCTGCTGCGGAAAATCGGGGTTCAGCTCGACGATCTCCGTTGTGTAGAACGCCTGCGCACCCGCATACAGACAGATGACGATGATGAGGCCCGTCAGGAAGTTCATGAACGCGCCCGCGACGAAGATGATGAACTTCTTCCACCAGACCTGGCGGCCCAGCGCGCGGTCGTCGTCCGAATCCTCGTCCTCGCCCTCCATGGCGCAGTAGCCTCCGATGGGCAGGAGCCGCAGGGAGTATTCGGTGTCTCCTTTCGTCTTATGGAAAAGCTGCGGGCCCATGCCGATGGAAAATTCATTGACGCGCACGCCGCAGGCCTTGGCCGCCAAAAAGTGGCCAAACTCATGCACGGCGATGAGCACGCCGAAAATCAGGATCGCAATGAGAATATAAACCATGGTCTCTCCTAAATTTGGTCAGTTGAGCTTTTCGCGCACGACCTCGCGCGCGAGCCGGTCTGCTTCCAGAATATCCGAAAGCTGCGGCTGATATACCGTCTCGGTTTTATCGAGCGCCGCTTCGATGAGGTCAGGGATGGCACAGATGCCGATCTCATCGCGCAGAAACGCCGCGATGGCCTCTTCATTTGCGCCGTTCATCGCCGCGCAGTAGACGTTCCCGACGGCGGCACACTGCTTGGCGATCTTCAGGCAGCGGAAGACCTCTTCATCGGGCTCGGCGAACGTGAGCGGCGGGCACTTGAGAAGGTCAAGCGGCTCCGCGGGTGAAACGGCCCTGTTGGGGTACGTCATCGCGTAGCGGATGGGCAGCTTCATGTCCGGTGTGCCGAGCTGTGCGAGCATCGCCCCGTCGTGAAACTCGACGAGCGAGTGCACGATACTCTGGCGATGGATGACCGCGTCGACCTGACGCAGCGGCAGGCGGTAGAGCCGCATGGCCTCGATGATCTCAAGGCCTTTGTTCATCAGGGTCGCGGATTCGATGGTGATCTTCGCACCCATTGTCCAGTTCGGGTGCTTGAGCGCGTCGGCCTTCGTCTTAGTCGCAAGCTCCTGCGCGCTCAGGCCGTAGAACGGCCCGCCCGAGCAGGTCAGAATGAGGCGCTTGATCTCACCGCGGTCGCGGCAGCCCTGCAAGCACTGGAAGATCGCGCTGTGCTCGCTGTCGACGGGGACGATCTCCGCGCCGTATTTTTCCGCCGCGTCCACCACAAGCTCGCCCGCGCAGACGAGCGTTTCCTTGTTCGCAAGCGCGATGCGTTTTTTCTTCTCGATCGCCGCGAGCGTCGGCTGGAGTCCGATCATGCCCATCACGGCGGTGACGACTGTGTCAGCGTCGTCCGCCGTGGCCGCGGCCAGAAGGCCCTCCATGCCGGAGAGCACTTGGGTGTTTGTGTCGGAAAGCCGCGCGCGCAGCTCGCGCGCCGCATCCTCGTCATAAAGCACGGCAAGACGCGGGCAAAATTCCCGCGCCTGCTGTTCAATGAGGTCAACGCTCTTATTCGCCGTCAGCGCGGCGACGGAAAGCCCCAGCTCGCGCACCACTTCAAGCGTCTGGCGGCCGATGGAGCCGGTGGAACCGAGTAAAGCAATACTCCTTGTCATAGCAAGCCTCCGCAGACCGCGGCCCATACGACCGGCGCGATGAAGAGCGTGGAGTCAAAGCGGTCGAGCATGCCGCCGTGCGTCAGGAAGAGGTGGCTGTAATCCTTGATACCGGCCTCGCGCTTGATGAGCGACATCGAAAGGTCGCCGAGCTGACCAAAGATGTTGGCCACCACGCCGACAAGAATCAGCATGAGGTAGTTCGGCGCATAGCCGAGCCATGCCTTGCCGACAACGCCGAGCAGCACCAGCGCAAGCGCGCTGCCGATGGGCCCGCCGATTGCGCCCGCCCAGGTCTTGTGCGGGCTGACGTGCGGCGCCATCTTGCGCTTGCCGAACCACATGCCAAAGTACATCGAGAGTGCATCGCCCGCAAACGCGACGCAGAACGGCGCAAGCACATAGAGCTTGCCATAGTTTTCGTCCATGCGCAGCAGGAAAATGCAGCTGTACATCGCTGGGAACACGATGCCGCCGACGATGGACACCGCCACGTCATGGAACGTAAAGGGCTTTTCCTTTCCGTAAGAGATAACCGCGAAGAGGAAGGCCATCATCACAAGGATCCAGCGGAAGATCGTAACGGTCGAAATCGGAAGATCGTATGTGCCGCTCATCTCTTCCTTAAAGAGCCATATCTCCTGCATGACGACCGTTGTGACAAGTCCCCAGTAGAAATTCGCCGGGACGTTCTCCCCTGCCGTGTGCAGCAGCTCATAGGCCGCGATGCCCGCGATGCCGCAGACGACGATCATCGTCGCCCATGCGGGGCAGGCAAGCAGCACGGCGAGCAGCGCCGGCAATCCAACGATCACCACCAACCATCTTTGTTTCATTTCTGTTTCTCCTGTTTCAAACCACCGAAGCGGCGCTCGCGCTGCTGATACGCGATGAGCGCCTTGTCGAATTCTTTCTCGGTAAAGTCGGGCCAGAGCGTGTCGCAGAAGTAGAACTCGCTGTACGCGCACTGCCACAAAAGGTAATTGCTGATGCGCTTCTCTCCGCCGGGACGGATGAGAAGGTCGGGATCGGGAAGTCCGCTTGAATAGAGGTAGCGCGAAAAGCCCTCCTCGGTCAAAGCGTCCGCGGCCTGCTCCCCTGCCGCGCAGTCACGCGCAAACGCGCGGGCGGCGTGCAGAATCTCGTCGCGCCCGCCATAGTTGAGGCAGACGTTGGCCTGAAAGCCTTCAATGCGGGATGAAATCTCATTCGTCTCATCGATGAGTTCCCGAAGTTCCGGCGTCAGGACGCTTAAATCACCCAGAAAGCGCAGACGGTTGCCGTCCTTTTCCATCGTGTCGATGCACTCGTGCAGATATTGCTCGAGTAAGTGCATGATGCCGTCGACTTCGTCCTTCGGGCGCTTCCAGTTTTCGGTCGAAAAGGCGTAGACCGTCAGATAGTCGATGCCCAGGTTCTTGCAGTAGGTGCCGAGCTTTCGAAATGTTTCCGCCCCCGCCTTGTGACCGGCCGAGCGCGGGAGGCCGCGCTTTTGCGCCCAGCGGCCGTTGCCGTCCATAATGACGGCAACATGACAAGGCAGGTTGTTCAAATCAACCTGCCCTGCCTTGTTCTCTTTGGAAAAGAGCCCCATATCAGACCGCCATGAGCTCCTTCTCTTTCTTCTCGAGAAGGGCGTCGACCTCTTTGCACATGTCGTCGGTCAGCTTCTGCAGGTCCTTTTCGGCGACCTTCAGGTCGTCCTCGGTGATCTCGCTGGCCTTCTGCTTCTTCTTGAAGGCCTCCATCGCGTCGCGGCGGATGTTGCGGATGGCGACCTTGCCGGTCTCGGAATACTTATGGATCTGCTTGACGAGCTCCTTACGGCGCTCCTCCGTGAGCTGCGGGAAGTTCAGGCGGATGGACTTGCCGTCGTTCTGCGGGTTGATGCCAAGGTCAGACTCCTGAATGGCGCGCTCGATGGGCTTGAGGGCCGTGCCGTCCCACGGGGTGATGACGAGCTGGCGCGGATCGGGAGAAGCGATGGCCGCGATCTGCTGGATGGGCGTGGGAGAGCCGTAGTAGTCGACGCTGATGCGGTCGAGCACAGAGGCGTTGGCGCGGCCTGCGCGCACAGAGGCAAAGTCCGCGTTCACCGCGTCGATGCTCTTTCTCATTTTGTCGGAATAAACCTTGTAATCTTCTTTATTCATGGGGATACCTCCTCAAAAATTTTTATCGTAAAACCGCAGATGCGGGGTCGCTCAGTTTTCGCCGACGATGGTGCCGATCTTCTCGCCCTCGACCGCACGGATGATGTTCTCCGGGTCCTTGAGCGCAAAGACGAGCACGGGAATGTGGTTGTCCATCGAAAGCGACGTGGCCGTGGAGTCCATGACCGCAAGGTGCTGGGCCAGCACGTCCTCATAGGAGATGGCGTCGTACTTGATCGCGTTTGCATCCTTGGCGGGGTCGGCGTTGTAAACGCCGTCGATGTTCTTGGCGAGCAGGATCACATCTGCGTTGATCTCCGCCGCGCGCAGTACCGCCGCCGTGTCGGTCGAGAAGAACGGAGAGCCGATGCCGCAGCCAAAGAGCACTACGCGGCCCTTTTCCAAATGCCGGATGGCGCGGGCGCGGATGTAGGGTTCGGCGACTTCTTTGATCTCCAGCGCCGTCTGCACGCGCACGTCGACGCCCTTCTGCTCGAGCACATCGGCGACCGCCATGCAGTTCATCGCCGTGGCCAGCATGCCCATGTGGTCGGCACGGGTGCGCTCGATGTAGCCCTCGCCGTTTTTCACGCCGCGCCAGAAGTTGCCGCCGCCGATGACGACGCCCATCTGCACACCCATGTCCGTGCACTTTTTGATGACGTCGCACACCTTGGAAACGACGTCGAAGTCGAAGCCGAAGTGCTTGTCGCCCGCCAGCGCCTCGCCGCTGATCTTGAGCAGCACGCGCTTATACTTGAGTTGAGCCATGCTCATAATCTCCCCTTTCAGGAACAAGTTCAAATTTTCACAGCTACTATTTTAGCGTATTTTTGCTCTTTTGCATAGGGGGAAAGCGTAAACTTTTTTCACAAATTCGCTCTTTCCTTTTTCGTCAAGTTGAACCGCCGTGAATAGCGGAAAAAAGCAGCCGTATGAAACGGCTGCTTTTTTAGATATTTCGTTTACTTGATGCCCTTGATGCGGATAAGGTCCTTCAAAAGCTCGACCGTGCCATCGATGCCGAGCAGGCTCGAATCGATGCAGAGGTCATAGCTCTTGGCATCGCCCCAGTCCTTGGCGGAATAGTAGTTATAGTAGGAAGCACGGGACTTATCCGTCTTCTTGATGCGGTCTTTCGCCTCGTTCTCGCTGATGCCGTTGCGGGCGGCAACGCGCTTGATGCGGTTTTCGAGCGGAGCCGTGATGAAGAGATTGATGACGTCGTCGCGATCCTTGAGCGCGTAGTCCGCGCAGCGGCCGATCAGGACGCAGGGGCCCTTGTCGGCGAGCTTTTTGATCGTGTCGTAGGTCGCCAGGTACACCTGCTGTTCGATGGAGCCCTTGGGCGTCACATGGTTCATCGAGAAGGAATAGGGGTCCATCGCGATGGAATAGAGAAAGCTCTTCGGGCGTTCGTCAAAGGAACGGAACAGCTCTTCGCAAAGTCCGCTCTCCTCTGCCGCCTCCTTGAGCAGCATGTCGTCGTAATAGGCGATGCCGAGCTGCTTGGCAAGCATCGTGCCGATCTCGCGTCCGCCGCTGCCGTATTGTCTGCCAACCGTAATGACCATAAAGATTCCTCCTTTTTCGCGCCTTGAAACAAAATCGGTGCTATTTGGATTATAGCACCGATTTCGTAAGAAGACAATATTTTTTCCTGTTTCGATTTTGTAAAGGCTCGGCCTTATTCCGGAAGCGGCAGGCCGAGGCGGCGATACATCGTCTTTTTCACCGCGCGCAGAATATTTTCATAGCCCGTGCAGCGGCACAGATGGCCGGAGAGGAGCTTTCTGAGCTCGTCATCGGTGTAGAGGCGGTTCGTCTCCAAGATCTCGACCGCAGTCATGATGAAGCCCGGCGTGCAGAAGCCGCACTGGACAGCGGTCTCTTCAATGAACGCCTGCTGGATGTCGCTCAGCTCGCCGTCGGGCCCCATCAGGCTTTCGAGCGTGCGGATGTGCTTGCCGTCCGCCCAGACGGCGAGGTAGATGCACGAGTTGAATGCCTCGCCGTCGATGATGACGTTGCAGGCGCCGCACTCGCCGACCTCGCAGCCCTTCTTCACGGACGTCATATGGTAATCGTTTCGCAGCATATCGGTCAGCGACGCACGCACGTCGACCATTTTCTCAACGTCCTTGCCGTTTAAGTTGAATCGCACCAGCTTGTACTGACTCATTTGATGACACCTCCCGCCCGTTTGATAGACTCGATCAGGCAGCGCTTGGCCATTTCGACCGCGATGTGTTCGCGGAACGCCTTGGAGGCGCGCCAGCTGTCACGCGCGTGGATATCGTTGAGCACGGCGAGTGAGAACTCTTCCGCTGTCGCAAGTGTCAAGGACTTATCCTTGGCAGCCGTTTCCGCGCTTGGGCATCGCATCGGCACGGGACCGGCAACGCCGTAGGCGATGCGGGCGCGCTCAATAGTCTGCTTGTCGGGCGACAGGCGCACGTTCACGCTGCACCCGAGCGTCGCGATGTCCATTGCGTTTCTCATGGCGTACTTGATGTAGTAGCCATAGCAGTTTTCGTAGCTCGCCTTTGGGATGAGGATGGCGGTCTGGATCTCGCCATCCTCCACGCGGATGTCGACCTGACCGGCCTTGATGTAAAAGTCTTTGATGGGCAGGCGGCGGATACCATCCTTCCCCGTCAGCTCCACGATGGCCTCCCACGCATGCAGCGTCGAGGCGGAGTCCGCGCTCGTCACGCCGTTGCAGGTGTTGCCGCCGATGGTTCCGATGTTTCGGATCTGCGGGCCGCCGACCATGTCGACCGCCTCGCCGAGGACATTGATGTACTTCTGGATGATGGGGTCGCGCGTGATGTGCGAGAAGCTCGAAAGCGAGCCGATGCGGATGTTCTCCTCCTCGTCGATGCTCACGCCGCGCAGCTCGTCGAGGCCGTAGATCGAGATGAGCTCCTTCCCGGCGCGCTTGCCCTCGCGCATCTGCACGAGCACGTCGCTGCCGCCGGCGATGATCTGCGCCTCGGGATGCTCCAAGCGGAGGGCGACGGCGTTTTCGACGCTTTCCGCCTCGTAGAGTGCTTTCATGTCATACATGGCTCACTTCTCCTCCTTCCAGCTGTCGTGGATGAGCCCCGCCTTGCTGAACTCGGCGTACAGAACGTGCGGGGTGATGGGAACGGTGTCGATGGCGACGCCGGTGGCGTTGTAGATGGCGTTGCGGATGGCGGGCGCGCCCGAGCACGCGGGCGGTTCGCCGAGCGCCTTCGTGCCGAACGGCGACGTCGGCTCGGGATTTTCGATAAACTGCACCTCGAGATGCGGGTGGTCCATGAACGTCGAGAGCTTGTAGTCAAGAAGATTATTGTTGAGGGGGCGGCCTGTCTTCTCGTCGAATAAAAGCTGCTCGCTCATGCCAAATCCGATGGCCATGGACATGCCGCCGTGGACCTGCGCCTCGGCAAGCGCGGGGTTGATGAGCTTGCCGCAGTCGTGGACGTTGATGATCTTCTTGAGCGTCACCTTGCACATCGGGATATCCACCTCGACGTCGGCAAAGGTGCAGCCAAACGAATAGGCGTTGTTGCGGATGGTGTAGGTCGACTCGGCGGTGATGTGCTCGGAGTCCGCGGCGTTGTACTGCGCGGTCATCGCAAGGTCTTTCAGCGACATGAGCACCATGCCGTCGCCCTTGCGGATGATGTTTCCGTCGACAATGTCCATATTCGAAACTGCCTGACGGGTGAGCTTTGCCGCATAAGCTAAGATCTTCTCGCGCAGGAGCGTCGCCGTCTGGCGGATGGAGAAGCCCGCGACGTAGGTCTGGCGGCTCGCGTAAGCGCCGAGGCCTGTGGGCGTGATGTCCGTATCCTGACATGAGACGACGCGCACGTCGTGATAGCTCTTGAGGCCGACGGCCTCGGCCGTCATCTGCGCATAGGCCGTGTCCGCGCCCTGCCCGATCTCCGTCTCACCGCACTGCATCGTCACCGTGCCGTCGAGATTCAGGAGCATGCGGTTCGAGGACGTTTCAAGCGAGATGGGATACACCGCCGTGTTGTACCAGAAGGCCGCCACGCCGATGCCGCGGCGGACGGGGCCGATGTCCTTGGCATACTCCTCGCGCTTTTTGTCGTATTCGATGTACTCCTTCCCCTTTTCCAGACATTCGCGGAAGGAATCGTAGTAGTTCGTGTTACCTGAGAAGCCGTCGTGGAAGCCCTTGGGCATGATGTACTTCATGCGGTATTCGAGCGGCTCCATGCCAACGGCTCTGGCGCACTCGTCGATGTTCGCGTCGTCCGCGAACGACGCCTGCGGCATGCCGTAGCCGCGCATCGCGCCCGCGGCGGGGCGGTTTGTGTACACGGTGTAAGCGTCGCCCTCGAAATTGTCGCAGGGATAGATCTGCGGGAACGAGCCCATGGCCTTGGCGACGATCGAATGGCCGTGCGAGGCGTAAGCGCCCTGATTGGAGAAGCACTCGACCTTGCGCGCGGCAATCGAGCCGTCCTTATGAAGCCACGTGATGATATGGAAGCGGATCGAGTGGCGCACACGGTTACTGACGAATGTCTCTTCACGCGAGCAGTCGATGCGCACGCATTTTCCGTGCACCTGCGTAGAGCACCACGCGCACAGCGGCTCATAGAGCGCATCCTGCTTGTTGCCAAAGCCGCCGCCGATGTAGGGCTTGATGACGCGGATATCCGCCCACGGACGCCCGAGCGCCTGACCGACGATGCGGCGGATGATGTGCGGGATCTGCGTGGAGGACACGACGACGATGCGGCCATTTTCCTCGTAAGCGTAGCAGCCGTGGTTTTCAATGTGGCTGTGCTGCACGGTGGGGGTGTTGTACCAGCCCTCGACCTTGATGAGGCCGGGCTCTTTGATCGCCTGCTGATAATTGCCCTTGCGGATATCGGTGTGCTTCAGGATATTCCCCGGGAAATTTTCGTGGATGCAGGGCGCGTCGGGCTCCATGGCCTTCTGCACGTCGAGCACAAACGGGAGTTCCTCATATTCGACCTTTAGCGCGCGCACGCCCTGCATGGCCGAGACCTCATCCTCCGCAATGACGACCGCGACGTCGTCGCCGTAGTAGCGCACATGGCGGTTCAAAAGATTGCGGTCGGCCACGTCCTGATGCCCCGGGTCCATCGACCAGGGATGGCCCGCCGTCGGGAAGCAGTGCTCCGGCACGTCGAAGCAGGTCAGCACCTTCACAACGCCGGGGATGGCCTCCGCCGCGGACTTGTCGACTGATTTGACAAATCCGTGCGCGATGGTGGAATGTTTGATGCGCGCATAGAGCGCACCGGCCGGCATCCGATCCTCATAGTATTTCGTGCGTCCGGTGACTTTGTCGAACGCATCGACGCGGATCTCGCTTTTTCCTACCTTGCTCATCTGTCTACCTCCTGTTCCGAGCAGCCGCTTTGTCGGTTTTGCTCGAAATCTGCAACTCCTTTGCTATTATTTTAGCACATTTCGCACAGCGTGTACAGTGCCGCATGCGTGATATAATACAAATGATCGCGGATGTACCATTTTGTCCGCTTTTTTCTGCCGATTGGTGAAAAAGAAACGAATGACTGGTGATTTAATAGATGGATAACACGTTGAAAATAGGATGCGTGGTCATGGCGGCGGGCAATGCCGCGCGCTTTGGCGAGAACAAGCTCGCCGCGATGGTAAACGGAAAGCCGCTTATCGAGCATGCGCTCGATGCGATCCCGCGGGAGAGCTTTTCCCGCGTGCTGGTCGTGACGCAGCACGAAAACGTGGAAGCGGCCGCCAAAAAGTTTGGCTTTGAAACGCTGCGGAACGAACATCCCGAGCGCGGCCAGAGCGAGACGATCCGCCTTGGCACGGCGGCGCTGTCAGACTGTGACGCGCTCTGCTTCATGGTGGCCGACCAGCCGATGCTCAAGCGCGAGACCGTCGCGCAGGAGCTTGAGTTCTTCCGCGCGCACAGCGAAAACATCGTCGGATTGGGACACAACGGCGTGCGGGGCAACCCCTGCCTCTTCCCTGCCCGCTTCTTTCCTGAGCTTTTATCGCTTGAGGGCGATGTCGGCGGCAGCGCAGTCATCAAGAGGCATTTAGATGATCTGCTGCTCTTTGAAGCGCCGGAGACGGAGCTTTGCGACGTTGATACGAAGGAAGCGCTCGAAGCGCTTAAGAAACGCTGATCTCGCCGCGGAGATCCTCCTCCATCGCCTGCTTGATCTTCTCCTTGTCGTAGCCGCAGGAGAAGAGATAGTACAGCTTGGCGACGGCGGCCTCGGTCGTCATGTCAAGTCCGCTGACCGCGCCCGCCTTTTTGAGCGCGCTGGACGTTTCGTAGGTGCCGAGCGACACCGCGCCTTGCGGACACTGCGAGCAGACCGTGAGCACCGTGCCGTTCTGAAACGCCTTGCGGATGATGGGCAGCAGCGCGTTCCCGTCGCCGGGGATGTTGCCCGCGCCGAACGTCTCGATGACGATACCGCGGAGCTTTTCGGTCATAATGGCCTCGAACAGCGAAAACTGAATGCCCGGAAATACCTTGATGACGCCGATGGGGATGTTGTCAAGCGTCTGGAGCCTCAGCCCGCCTTTCTGCCTCGGCAGGAGGGCGGCTTCGTTATATTTGATGGAAATGCCCGCCTCGGCAAGGCTCGGGTAGTTGGGCGAAACGAAAGCGATGAGTCCGTCGGCGGAGTATTTTGTCGCGCGGTTGCCGCGCAGCAGCTTTCCGCCAAAGTACAGGCACGTCTCACGCACGATACCTTCCCCCGCAATCAGCAGCGCGGTGATGAGATTGTCGCGCCCGTCGCTACGAATTTCGCACAGCGGGATCTGCGAGCCCGTGAGCACCACGGGCTTGTCGAGCCCATCGAGCATGAACGACAGTGCCGAAGCCGTGTAGGCCATCGTGTCCGTGCCGTGCAGGACGACGAAGCCGTCGTAATCGTCATATTTCTGCGCGATCAGCTCTGCGATGCAGTTCCATTCGCGCACGGTCATGTTGGATGAATCCAGCAGCGGCGAGAGCTCGTAGAATTCCCACTCCGGCATCTCCGGCGCGCGGAGGTCGGGGATGGCGTCGAGCGCGGCGCGGAAGTAGCCCGCGCGCGGCGCGTAGCCGTTTTCCGTGCGCGTCATACCGATGGTGCCGCCGGTATAGATGATGAGAACTCGTTTCATAGCTCTCTCCTGATTGTATTACTTTTTGTACGGCGTATGGTCGAGCGGCAGGCTGCGGCGGCGCTCGCCGTCGTAGCGGTAATACGCCTGCGCGATGGCCGGCGCCGTGGGGATGGACGTGATCTCACCGATGCCTATGGCGCCGTTGGCGAGGTTTAATCCCGGCTTGTCGATGACGATCGCCTTGATCTCGGGGATCTGATGCGAGCGGAACAGGCCGAGCGTGCCGTATTTTGCCGTGGGCTTGCCGTGGTCGAGCGGGTACTGCTCTGTCAAGGCGTAGCCCATGCTCATCACGACGCCGCCCTCGATCTGCCCTTCGCAGGACAGCGGGTTGATGGCCTTGCCGACATCGTGCGCGGCGACCATCTTTTTAATTTTGCCCGTCTCCTTGTCGAGAATGCACATCTGCGTCGCGTAGCCATAGGCGACATGGCTGACGGGGTTCGGCACATTTGCGCCGAGCGGGTTCGTCTTGGCGTAGTATTCGCCGTAAAACTCCTGCCCCTTCAAATCGCTCAGCGAGCGGTACTCCATCGCGTCGCGCAGCAGCAGGCATGCGCGGCGGCAGGCCTCGCCGGTGACAAGCGTCTGGCGCGAGCCGGAGGTATCGCCGCTGTCGGGCGTAATGAACGTGCTGTTGCCGTCATAGACCACATCCTCGCGCCTGAGTCCGGCGTTCGTCACCACTATCTGCACAAGCACCGTACCGAGCCCCTGCCCGATGCAGGACGCGCCCGCGCGGATGTGGACCTTGCCATCATCGCCGATGACGAGCTTGCAGCGCCCATAGTCAGGAAGACCGACGCCGACGCCCGCGTTTTTCATCGCGCAGGCAAGGCCGACCGGCTCGCCGTTTTTGACCGCTTCGTCATAGTAGGGCTTGATGGCCTCGAGCGTTTCGACAAGGCCCGTTTCGGGGCCGACGATCTGTCCGTTCGGCAGCACCTCGCCCGGGCGGATGGCGTTGCGGTAGCGAATTTCCCACGGGGAGATGCCGACAAGGTCGGCCATCTCGTTGAGTAGCGTTTCAGTCGCAAAGCAGGTCTGCGTCACGCCGAAGCCGCGGAACGCGCCCGCGGGCGGATTGTTCGTATAGTAGGCGTGGCCCTCGATTTCAAAATTCTCATAGTGATACGGGCCCGCGGCGTGCGTACACGCGCGCTCGAGCACGGGGCCGCCGAGTGAGGCAAAGCCGCCCGTGTCGGACACGACGCTCGCCTTTACGCCCTGAATGATGCCGTTTTCGTCGCAGCCCATCGTGAAGTCCATCCACATCGGATGGCGCTTGGGATGGACGAGCAGCGATTCCTGCCGTGTGAGCTTCACCTTGACCGGCACGCGCGCGATGTATGCGATGAGCGCCGCGTGGTGCTGCACGGACATGTCCTCTTTCCCGCCGAAGCCGCCGCCGACAAGCATATTTTCGACCTGGCAGTGGGCAAAGTCGACGCCGAGCATCGCCGAGCACTCGTGCTGGGTGGTGTGCGCGCTCTGGTCGGTCGTCAGCAGCTTCACGCCGCCGTTTTCAAGCGGAAGCGCGACGCAGCACTCGGGTTCCAAAAAGGCGTGCTCCGTCCACGGGGTCTGAAACTTTTCATGTAAGACGTATTTGGAATGTTTGATGGCCTCGTCTGCGTTGCCGCGCACAACGTGGCGGTGCGCCTGCAAATTGCCGCGGTTGCCCATAATGACCTCGGGCGCGCCGGGGGCGGATGCCTCCTCGGGCCCGTAGACCGCGGGAAGTTCTTCGTAAACGACACGTACAAGCTTTTTTGCCTGCTCGAGTGTTTCTAAGTCGCGCGCACAGACAAGCGCCACCGCGTCGCCAAGGTACTGCGTGATCTCCCCCTCGCCGATGAGCGTCGGCTGGTCCTTCTGGATGTGGCCGACGTTTTGCTGACCCGGAATATCCTTTGCCGTCAGCACGCAGACGACGCCGGGGAGCTCTTCCGCTTCTTTCGTGCGGATATAGAGCACGCGGGCGCGCGGGTACTGGCTGCGCACCGCGCCGCCGTAACACATGCCCTCAATATAGACGTCGTCGGGGTACTTGCCGTAGCCCTGCACCTTTTCGGCGACATCGATGCGGTGCACGCGCGAGCCGACCTGAAAGTCTTCCTTCTTTTCGGGAATTTTCCCCTCGCGTAAAATCTTCGCCGCAAGCAGGATGCCGTCGATGATCTTGACATAGCCCGTGCAGCGGCAGATATTGTTGCGGATGGCAAAGGCCGCCTCTTCGCGTGTCGGGTCGGGGTTCTGGTCGATGAGTCCCTTGGCCGAGATGACCATGCCCGGGATGCAGAAGCCGCACTGCACGGCTCCGGCCTCGCCAAAAGCGTAGGTAAAGGCCTCCTTTTCAAAGTCGGAAAGGCCTTCGACCGTGACGATATGTTTCCCCTCCAGCTTGTCTGTCTGAGGGATGCAGGCTTTCGTCGGCTTGCCGTCGATGAGGACATGGCACGTGCCGCACGCGCCCTCACTGCACCCGTCTTTGACGCTGGTCAGATGCAGCTCGTCGCGAAGATAGCGGATGAGTTTTTGATTTTTCTCCACCGTGACCGGTGTACCGTTGACAACGAATGCAGCCATTTCAGATCTCCTGTTCACGAGAAAATCACAAATATCACAATTATTTTGGTTGCCTAACTAATTTTATTGTAGCACAGGCACAACAAAGACGCAACACAAATTCTAAATTCCGATATTCTATTTTCGGAATCACGCTTTTTGCCTCAAATCCTTGACAAATTTTGAACATTGGACTAAGATATCGCCATACCTGCAAGGGGCGCTGGCGCAAGTCGGCTGTGATGCGGCGTATCGCCGTCGCTGTCCCTCGGACCTGATCCGGGTAATGCCGGCGTAGGAATGCAAAGAGTATCTTGCCTGAACTTTGCACCGTGACGTCGACGCCGCGGTGCTTTTTTGCGCCGCGGCGCGGGCAGGGACCATATTTTTAGGAGGAATCTCTTATGAGCAACACGTCCACCCATTCCACCACCCGCCGCCTGACCGAAGGCGGCATCTGCATCGCGCTCGCCCTTGTGCTGAGCTATCTCAAAATTCCCATCGGTCTGTCGTTTGGCGGCTTCGGCGGCTCGATCACCCTTGTGATGGTCCCGCTCATCCTCTTCGCCGTGCGCTATGGCGCGCCCTGGGGCATCCTCGCGGGCGTCGCGTTCGGCACGCTCAAGTATTTCTTCGCCGAAGGCTTCGCCGTGAGCTGGGTGTCCATCATCTTCGACTATTCCGTCGCCTACGGCGCGGTCGGCCTTGCGGGCCTTTTCCGCGTGAAGAGCAACGACTATTCCAAGCTCCCGCTCGCCGCGTTTGTCGGCTGCCTCGGCCGCTTTGTCATCCACTTTATCTCCGGCGTGACGGTCTACGCGCAGTATATGCCCGAGGAATTCATGGGCATGACCATGACCTCTCCCGTGTTCTACTCCGTGCTGTACAACGGCACGTATATGCTGCCGAACACGATCCTCGCAATCATCATCTGCGCGCTGCTGATGAAGCCCGCAGCGAAGCTGCCGAGCGCAGAGTAAAAAATAATATGGCAGCGCGACAGCGCTGCATTTGTTCCCTGCGCCGCGCAGGGGTGCGATAATAAGGGAGGGGTATCTCTTTTTGAAAAAGAGATACCCCTCCCTTACACCCTCCCAGAGAAAATTTTCATTGCAAGCGAGCAGCTCGAAGAGGTGCGATGCTTGCCGATTGCACTTCCCTGCCCGCGGCGAAGCCGCGTTAGCATTGCTATACGATTTGGCCTACTTCTATCATCCGCTGCCGCTCTGCTCATCTTGTTTTGGTGCAGCCTAATCATCTGACAATGCATATCGTCTTGGTAGTGCGTACTGCGGCGAGCGCCAGCAAAGCCGCCTCGGCAGGCAATAGCAAATCTGTACAAGTCCAAAGTAGGCGGAAATTGCGTAAGGCTACCGAATCGCAGGCAAAGCGACAGCGAAGATAGAAGCAAACCAAGTCGTTTAGATACAACACCCGGCAGGCACCTGATTCCGCAGGCCGCGCAGCTCTTCAAGTGCCAATCTGCCAATGCAAAGCCTTTCTCTTGGGGTTCCAAAGGGGCCATTCTCTTTTGCGAAAGAGAATGACCCCTTTGTTCCGTTCCCCTGCGGAGTGCAGGGGAAACACGCTCCCCGCGCAGCGGGAATGTTGTATTTACTTCTTGCGCTCCACCAACTTCTGGTATTGTTCCGAGATCTTTTTTCGAATATTTTCGATCTCGCGGTTTCCTTCCTCCTGCGTGTCGAGGACGAAGTTCTTCGTGCCGAGTTTGAAAAACAGCATGAACGCCTCAGTCACCATGCGGCGGGTCTCGCGGTCGAGGTTTTTATAGGTCTTGAGCATCGCTGCGGCGCTTTTGAGCTTTTCCTCGGTGAGCTCGCTGAGCGTTTTTGCGCCCGAGGCGGTGAAGACGCTGTACAGCGCGTCGGCCAGCGCTTCGCGCTGCTGAGTGTTGAGCGAATCGGCCCAGGACGAGAGCGTTTCATCGACGAGCTTTCCCTCGCGGGAGAAGTCGTCGAGGTGGACAAACTGCGTACCCAGCACCTGCCAGGAAAACCCGTCATGCTGGTAAAGGCCGTCATAGGTCGAATGCACGACCTGATAGCGCTTTTCATGCTCCATCAGCATGCCGACGACAGACGTCTGCGGCAGGATGGTATGGATGCGGCTTGCGATGCGCTTGTGGCCCGGCGTCTCGCTGATATCCCAGGCGAAGCCGGGGCCGTCGTTATTGTGGACGGCGACAATGCGCTCCTGAATCTCGCCGCTGCTCTTCGCCGCGCTGTAAACGGCGAGGTTGCCGCCCTTGGAGTGTCCGCCGATGCGGATGGCCTTGTCGCTGTACTGCCGCGCGACACGCGCGACGTATTCGACCGCCTGCTTCTGCGAGGGGATCTCCTCCAAAAAGCCCATGTTGAGGTCTTCCTTCCACCCGACGATCGTATCGTCCGTGCCGCGGAACGAGATATAGATGCTGCCGTTGCCAAGGTCGATCGTGAGCGCCGCGAACTGCTGCTCGATGGCGTCATCGAGCAGGTCCGTGTAGCCGTTCAGGGTCATATTGCGAAAGCGCGGGCTCGTCATCAGCTTGCGCAGCATTTTCGAGATCGTGTCCGGCACGAGGACACCCATGGGGACGTCCTTCCCGCCATGGCGGGCGAAAAACGCCTCCGCCGCCTCGCAGAGCGGTAGGCCGCGCCCGAGCTCGGGAGGCGGCACGATGCCGTCAAAGTCGACAAAGCTCAGCTCTGCCAGAATCAGCGCGTCCACCTCGTTGAACGGCGAAATTTCGAGCGTCAGATCCCCGCGCCAGTCCAGATAATCCATCAGATTTGCCATTTGTTACCTCCGTCAATGGGTCTCGTTTTCTTTCATCGTATGGCGCGCATAGCCGCTGCGCCACAGCCGCACGGCGCGCGCTTGCAGCGCCTCGGGCTTGTTGGGGAGTTTTTCCGCCGCGACCTCGTCTAAAAGCCGCGCAAGCACCGCGCCGATCTCACGCCCGCGATAGCCGAGGGCGGCGAGGTCTTCCCCGCTGATCTTGAGCTCGTGGATCGAGCAGCACGCGCCCTCTGAGATCAGCTCGTCGTAGATTTTCTGTGCTTCGTGCCACGGTGCCTGCGCCCGCTCTAATCCTGCGGGGGCCTTGGCGGCGTTGTCGGCCTGCTTGGTGTAAAGCAAATTCTGCACCGTTTCCACGCCGAGGCGCGCCATCTCCTTATGGATGGCCACCTGCTCGGGACGGAACATATCGTCGAAACAGGCGAGCTGCGCGCGTATTCTGTCACGCAGCGCCTTTTCAAAGTGCAGCCGCGCCATGATGTCCTCCGCCATTTGAGCGGAAATCGCCGTGTGGCCGTAAAAATGTCCGATACCTTGCTCGTCAAACGTCCGGCACAGGGGCTTACCGAGGTCATGGAAGAGCATCGTCCATCTCAGCTCCCGCTTTGGCGGCACGGCGGCGACAGCGCGCGCCGTGTGACCCCAGACGTCGAAGCAGTGGTGGTAATTGCACTGGTCAAAGCCGACGCAGGGTGAAATCTCCGGAATCGGCACGCCCAGAATGTCGGGAAAGGTCAAAAGCGTCTCCCCCACGTTTTCGCCGAGCAGGAGCTTGTTCATCTCCGCATACACGCGCTCGTGCGCGACATGGGCGAGTAGGCCGCGCGCCTCATGTGCGGCGCGGGCGGTCTCCTTCTCCGCCGAAAAACCGAGCACGGAGCAGAAGCCGCAGCGCGTCCTCTTCAAATCGCCGCTTCGGCTCGCCGACGCAACGCAGGACGCCTGCTTTCAGGTCTTCCTGCCCGCCGTAGGGGTCGACGATCGTGCCGTCCGGCGACAAAGCGATGGCGTTGACCGTGAAGTCGCGGCGGGCAAGGTCCTCTTCAATGCTCGTGCCGAACGTGACGGAATCTGGGTGGCGGTTATCCCTGTACGCGCCGTCGCGGCGCATCGTCGTGAGCTCGATGGGCAGTCCCCCGCTCACAACTGTCACCGTGCCGTGCTGCAAGCCCGTCGGATGCGCGCTTTCGCTGAAAAGGCGCAGCACCTCCTGCGGCAGGGCGTCGGATGTCATATCGTAGTCGGACGGCGCTTTGCCTCGCAGCATTTCGCGCACGCAGCCGCCAACCAGGTACGGCGAATAACCCGCGCCTTGCAGCGTGGTGATGACCGTTTCGACTTCCTTCGGTAAAAAGAGCATGGAACCCTCACAAAAAATCAAATTTTTAGCATTGCACTCCGTTCACCGCTATATTATAATAGAAAATCCATAAAAAGTAAATCTCCTGTGCTTCGCACAAGGAAAGGATTTGATACAATGACTAATCAGAAGGATATTTTCTCCTATCTCGTTCCCGGCAAGTGCGCGCATCTGGCCGGTATCGGCGGCGTTTCGATGAGCCCGCTGGCAGAGGTGCTGCACGGCATGGGCCTCAAGGTCCAGGGCAGCGACATGAACGACGGCCCGTCCGTCGAGCATCTGCGCTCGCTCGGCATCCCCGTGGCCATCGGCCATGCGGCGGACAACCTTGGCGAGTGCGACTTTGTTGTTGAATATAAGAAGCCGGAAAAGGAAGGTGCAATGCACTGGATAAAGGTTGCTGTGATATGTCTTATAACTATGGTTGGAAGCGGATATGGAATTATCGCTTACAACAATGATGTAAGTACTACGGATATATTTGACAGGGTATATGAGCTTCTCGGGGCTTCCGCATTTGAACCTACTAACATAATGGAGATTGCCTATGCTGTCGGGTTGTTTGTCGGTATTGTTATATTCTATGACCATTTTGTAGGACAGAAGCTGTCAAAAGCACCGACACCGCTTGAAGTGGAGATGGACAAATACGACAAAGATGTATCAGAATCTGTTATTGACAGGGAAGGTGGAAAATGATTGCAGTTATTATATTTATTGGGGTTATGTCGGGCGTGTTTACCGCTGCGGGACTTTTTGCACTTATAACCAGTGTCGGCGTCATTAACAGATATGCTGATGTCAGTGGAACAAGTGAACATGTATTTCTGTATGAGGAATGTATAATAATCGGTGCGACAGCCGCCAATGCTGTATATGTTCTTGGGATTCCGGTTAAAATAGGTATGGCAGGCTGTATTATATTCGGGCTGATATCCGGAATATTTATAGGCACATTTTTAATAAGCCTTGCAGAGACGGTCAAAGCACTGCCTATATTCGTTCACAGGGCAAAAGCCG
>ERZ827450.1478-NODE-1478-length-24231-cov-4.352498_pt1 | contig 24231 bp, 18 predicted proteins | sample MGYA00519773_ERZ827450 | MGnify/ENA primary metagenome ERZ827450 (study PRJEB31778, sample SAMEA3449306) | human gut metagenome | biome: human gut; feature: human-associated habitat; material: faeces | place: United Kingdom | collected 2010/2012 ...
AGAATCCTCATTATTGCTTCCGGTAATTACGCCAGCCGTTTTCTTGGGTCTGTTTGTATCATCAACATGAACGCCAACCATGCCCACTTCCGGCGTTCCTTCGATATACTTCTCTGCAATTTCGTCTACGGAACAGGCACTGTACTCATTCACACAGTTCTTCATAATCTGTGCCAGAATCTGTTTGTTTGCCAACAGCTTTTTCGCTGTTCTGTCATACCTCGAATCATACTCTGTCTGATCTATCGTGTGGGCAAGCTGATTTTCCACCGTGCCTTGTTTTTCCATCGGCATTCACTTCCTCGCAGTAGATTCAACAAGAGCGTAAACTCTCCTATCGTACTTCCATCTTACCATAATTCACCGCCCATATCAAGCAACCAACTGTAAACTTTCCTTGCACGGAGTTGTCCATATTATTGCATTCTTCGCCACTGTTATATCATAGGCAACTAATTATTTCAGAACCCACTAATGTGAGATTCACATTTCAGTCAGTACTCTCCCGTTTTCTATCTGCATCGCATCCGTTATCTTAAACGAAACAAGTCGCTGCTGTGGAAAAGCTCTTCCGATCAGCCGATAGGACATTTTCTTGTCCCACCCAGAATCCCCGTAAATCATGCGAACCAATGCCATACACTTGATTTCGCCGCTATTAGATTCGTCTGGTTTTCCCACACGATGCGCTCCTGATTCTTCTGCTCCACACGCCTGTACAGCTATCTGTTTCATTTTACGATTATACAGAAACCGATAGTGTGACGGCCATTCTAACGCTTCCAGCGTTTTTCTGAAGACCGTGATTCGTCCCTCTTCCTCGCAGAAACTCATGCCAAGTCCTGCCTGTTGCTCCGTTTTCTGTTCTGTTTTTTGCATATTGCTCACCTCCCACAAATGGACAGACCCTCCCCTTGTACAACCTGTCAATTAGTCCTTTCCAGCTTCAGGAGCAATCTTTCCTGTCAGAATCCCCATTGACACATACCCATCCATTTGCTTGACTTCAGATTCTTTCCGGTGTTCTTCCACAGGCACACCAAAAGTTCCCACAATATCATCCAGGTAAAATCCCTTTCGGCTGTTCACAGGTTTTGTTGACGCAGCATTATCCTGCGAATCGACTGCGTTCTTTTTTCTCTGTCCTTCATGAAAAATTTCTGGCACAAGCAGATCAAAAACATACAGAGTTTCACCCTCAAAGGTAATCCTGTACCCCAGCATTTTATATCGGCACTCGCTGTCCCATCCCATTTTCTGATAAACTAAAGTCGCAAATGGCTTGCAGGACATCTTCCGGCTTTTGCGCTTATCCGGTTTTGCCACGCACCAACGCAGAGCGTCCTTGTCATTTTCATCACACCCACGAACAACGATACGCTTCAAATCATTGTTGAACATGACATGAACGTAGACCACATCCTCCAGCCCTGTGATACAGGCTGTATTGAATGTGATACTATCTTTACGAATCACGATTGCCGGGTCACGCAGATGGGCAAACAATTCCTTTCGCACGACCTGGTAGCCATCATACGAAAAGGCACTTTCCAGTTCTTCCTGTGCGTCTCTATCATCCTGCACAATCTGCTTCTCTGGCGGCATGATTGTTGTGTTTTCTTCATTCATCTATAATCAGTCCATCCTTCCATTATCTTCTCCGCTTCACGGAGCAACTCATTTAGACTTTCTGCCGTAAATATGTTCATTTCCTCTATCTCCGTCGCAGGACGAAATACATCCCAGTTTCCGGCATAATGCTCCTGCCGTAAGATACCCACCTGTGCTATACTTGTAATCGGCTGTCCAAATGTTCCAGCCCACTCTGGTGGAAAAATGTAAATCTTCTTTTTGACCGTTTCGCCCTCATCTTCTTGGAGGCAGAACGATTTCTTCCACCTTAATCATTTCAGGCTCATCAAATGCGAACAGCATCATTTTGTTATCGCCCTGCTCCAAAAACTGGCCACGGAACCGATAACGCAAATCCTCATCCCATTCCATAATGTCAAATAAAGTCTTTGCAAGTCCACGACAGCCCAAAGTGCTTGCACACCAACGTCCCTCTTTCAGTCTGCCCCAACGGATCGCGTTTGGATTATTCTTGTCACAGGGGCGAATGGCAATGCAGCGTTCAACAGAATTTAGCAGCAGCTCCACATATTCAACATTTTCAAACTTTTTCAAGCAAGCGGTGTTAAAGCGCAATCGTCCATTAGAAATCGTCATAGCCGGATTCTGCATAGTAGAAAAATACTGTACCCTGACTATTTCATAGCCCGTCAGATCAAGACGCTTTTTCACATCCGCAGTAACAGTGACATCCGGTTCTTTCATCACGCTTTCAGAGGCTTCCCTGTATTCTTCTGCCGAAAAACCTGTCCAATCCTTATCAAAAGGCACATATCCTCGCAAAATCCCATCTTCAACCACGCTCAACACGGGCAAGGGTCTGTTTTTCTTTGAATAATTGCGGGATGCCCGCAGATGATTGGCTGCATTAAAAACTTCTCTGGAAACAATGGCTTCATGGTGATTCTTCTGCCTGTACTGTGTCCGATCATTGTTGTTTTTCTTTGATTTATGCGTCAAAAAGTTCGGTGTAAAGGTCTTTCTTGCCAGTACATCACCACAATGGCGCTCATTTGCCAGAACACCTGCAAGTGTACCGGGATTCCACTCCACACGTCCCAACTTCGTCTTACGGCTATACTCCATCAAAAGAGTTGCAATCTCCGTAAGCGAATATCCATTCAGGTACAGGTAGTAAATCACCTTTACCGTCTGTGCTTCCTCCGGGTTAATTACAAGGTTGCCTTCCTCGTCTTTATCGTATCCAAGCAATGCAGGGGTCAGGAACAGGCCACGGCTGAACCGCCGATCAATCGACCAGTTCATAATGATAGATTTGGAATGCGATTCTTCCTCTGCCACAGATGCCAGAATCGTCAGAATCATGCGTCCATTGCTGTCCAGCGTATAGATATTATCTGCTTCAAATTTCACACCCACAGGCGGATTCAGATTTTTCAGAAGTTCAATCACAGAAAGGCAGTCAACGATATTTCGAGCAAAACGGGCAATGGATTTTGTAAGAACAAGGTCAATCTTGCCTGCCTTGCAGTCCTCAATCAACTGCTGCATCCCTTTTCGGTGTTCCAGAGATGTGCCGCTGATGCCCTCATCCGCATAGATTCCAACAAATACCCATCCCGGCTGTGCCTGAATATAATCCGTATAATAGTTTTTCTGAAGTTCATACGAAGAAGTCTGTTCATCATTATCCGTGGAAACACGGATATATGCTGCCACACGCCGAATCACAGAACTTGTTTCCAAATCCTCTATGATTTTGGCGGGAATGACTTCCAATCCCGATATATCTACGCCCTTATAGCGGTCTCTGATTTTTTGCTTACGGTCTACTGCTTCTACTTCACCGGTAATCATGTGCTTTTCCTCATTCTCCCGTATGGATGCTCCAATACCACTGTCGCATCTTCCGATAACTTCGGATACCGAGTTCTTTCTTCGTATTTTCTGCGGTTCTGCGGCTGATTCCTTCATCTTTCATCCGCATATAGATTTCTCTTGCTCTCATATCGCCATCAGAAAGCAACTTTTTTATCAGATATGCTGCCTTTTCTGTTTTTGACTCAAATTCCGGCACTTTCGGTTGTTCCGATGAAACGAATGTGCTCTTGCACTCCAACCATTGAAAACCCATCTCCGCTGTTATAGAAAACCGAATTTCTCCATCAGACGGAGCCAAACTGTTTTTTATCTGCCGAACAATACGAATATCTGTATCTTTCTGGTCACGCTCCACCTGCAAAACACTTCGCGCAGCAGCAACCACATCTATGCTGCCAAGGCTTCGGTACAAACCTTTCGTTCCCTCTTTCTTATTGAGATGACCAATCAGCACAATGGCACAATCATATACTGAAGCCCACATTCCGAGACGCTGCATCAGTTTTCTGGCTCTCCCTGCAATCTGGAGGTCAGAATCACTTCCTAAATACGCCTGAATCGGGTCTATAACTACAAGCCGTGGGCGAAATTCAATGATTGCCTGACGGATACGCTCATCATCCAGTGTTAGACCACTGTATGTTTCTTCATTGATAAAAGCTACTTTTCTACAATCTGCGCCACATCTTTCCAGTCTGGGTTTAATGGTATCTGATACTCCATCTTCCGAACACTGGTAGATAACCCTCTGCGGCGTCCCAACAGGCTTTCCATCCGGTGTTTTCCCACCCTTAGAAAGTTCCGCAATCAGATTCATAATCATGGTTGACTTTCCATCGCCGGGATCGCCTTGTAGCAATGTTATCTTTCCCACTGCAATGAATGGATACCACAACCAGTGAACAGAAGTTGCCTGCACATCACTATATAATGTAAGAATTCTTTTTTCTACCTTGTCCGCCATCGTCTTTCCTTCCTATTTGCAGTCTTTTCCTACCTCTATTATAAAGCATTCGTTGCGTTTTGACTGCTACCCATCAGGTAGCATGAGTTGCCTTTTGCTACCCAGTAGGTAGCAAAACAGCCTAAGACCACAGAGCAGCTAGCAGTGTGTCCCTTTGCGGTCTTAGAACCTTTGATATAGAGTTGCTCTGCCTACCATCATGCGAGATAATTGTACTGCCTTATGCGGGGAATCATAAGGAGAAAAGCACATGGCTACTGATTATAAAGCTTTGGGCAAGCGCATTTCAAATGCCCGAAAACAAGCTGGTATCACGCAAGAGGCCCTTGGAGAGCAGCTTAACATGACACGAAAACATATTAGCGTAATCGAATCCGCTATCAAACGCCCAAGTCTTGATGCACTGGTTGATATTGCCAATGCTCTTGACGTATCGACTGATGATTTGCTGGTAGATAGTTTGATGCACTCGACTTCAACCTCAAATTCCGAAATTCACCGTCTTCTCTTGGACTGCAATGAAATCGAACAGGAAATTCTCACTCGGATGGTAAGAGAGATGAAAGCCATACTGTACGGTTTGGGAATCTGATTTTGTAGCCCGCTGATCATATAACAAAAAAGCCCGCATAAGACACAGCTGCACTTCGGATTACACCGGGGTGCTGTCTGTGGCTTATGCGGTCAAAGTCATTCCTACGGAATGAAATGCCCGCCTGATCGAGAAGATTTACGAATTCTCTCAACCAGACGGGCATTCTTTTTGCTCACCTTGCTGTTTCTATGCAGTTATGCGCCATACTTTTCCAACGCTCTCCGAATCACATCCTCACAGTTGAACTCTATTTTCATCGTTTGGTCGTCATACAGATAAACCATGCTGACAAAAGCATCCACACATTCTTTTGTCAGCCCACCGATGTACGTTTTCTCGCTGGCCTGCTTTGTCAGAGCGCGGATTTCTTCATCCAGTTCATCGGCACACTCCTGTTCTTCCTTTTCTGTCCGTATGCTATCCTGCAATGCAGCCAGTTTTTCCGAAAGAGCCTTTTTCTTTTCTATATACGCATCTCGCAGCAGCACACCGTCCGCATACGATTCATATAGTTTGATTTGCTCTACCCGAATGGCTTCTGCTTGCTTTTCCAAGTCCTCAATGTCCACGCAGCGCACCGTGATAGACTGCTTTTTCTGCATTCCCTGATTTACCACATCCAGCGCATAGAATACTGTTTTTATCGCACGAGCCACTTTTGCATTCACCGAATATTCTCTGTAATAGCCGCCGTAGCATTTAGAGAACTTTCCGGCTGACCGTTTATAGCCGCAATAGAAAACCATTTCCCCATATTGCCTTTCGTGGCGAAGCTGCCGATTACAGTTTCCGCAGCAGATTTTTCCTTTTAACGCAAAATCATCACCCACCTTATACTGAATTGGAGTCACGTTACGGATTGCTTTCTGTGCCTGATAGTATTCATCTTTTGTCACGATGGCCGCATGAGCGTTTTCTGCGATGATCCACTTATCCTCCGGGAGCGTCCGAACAGAGGTAGTATTCACATCAATTTTCTTTCTTCTCCCCATAACCAGCGCACCAGTGTATTCATACCGTCTAAGGATTCTCCACACGATCGCTGCGTTCCATAACATTTCGCTATCCGGGGCAATAATAGGATTGCTGCCCATCAGCAGATTCTTTCGTTTCGCATACAATCCCGGCGTAGGAAGATTTAATTCGTTCATGCCGTAGGCGATCTGCGTTGTATTGCGGCCGGACAATGCTAATTCAAATACTTTTTTCACGCAGGGTGCTGCCTCCGGGTCAATCTCCCACCGCTGCCCACCTTTCTTGTTCCACACATATCCAAAAGGAACATTCGTGCAGGTGGCTTTCCCGTTCTTCCAGTTCGTTTCCAGAGCAGCCCGAATCTTTTTCGCAATATCCCGGCTATACATATTATTCACCAGATTGCTGACCGCCACTTCGATTCCCGGTGTTCCGTTGTTCAGTTTCATGCTGTCAAAGGAATTATTCACAGCAATAAACCGAACTCCCATCAACGGAAAAATCTGTTCAATGTAATCGCCAACACCGATATAGTCACGACCAAGGCGGGATAAATCCTTTACCACGATGACTTTTATATCGCCCTGCTTCAAATCCACAATCATTTTCTGAAAAGCCGGACGATTAAAATTTGTTCCAGTATAGCCATCATCTACATATTCTACAATCTCGCCAAATAAATCTTCCTGCTTCCCAATGTAATCGTGGAGCAGCATCCGTTGGTTCTCAATGCTGTTACTTTCATCCTTGCTGCTCTTTTTCAAATCTCCGTCTGCCAATGATAAGCGGAGATAGATTGCAATTTTATCATTCATTCTGAACCTCCGACATGATTGCAAGCACTTCCTGATATGGGTCGCTACACTTAAATTCGACCTCCACAGAATTGTCCATTCCTACATAGATTCTCTTGATAAGTTCATGCACCAGTTCTTCATCAAATTCATTTTGATTCAGAATTCCGCGCATCCGCTCCATCTGCGCATCGCAGATTTTGATTCTTTTTTCCAGTTCCAATGCACGTTGACGCTGCTTTTGCAGTTCATGTTCCAACCGCTGCTTTTCTGCTATGTAGTGTTCCTTTAGCTGACTGTATTCATCTTCGTCCAGAATTTCAGCTTTATAGTCCTCATATAAGCGCAACCGCCGTTCTTCGGCTTCCTGAATCCGAAACAGGATAGAGTTTTCTTTCATCTTGATGGAACGGGCAGAATCCAGATTGCTGCCGCGCATCATGTCTTTTACCAGCTTTTCTTCTTCGCACATGGTAGACACCAGATGATGAATCTGATCCATCGCCACCATCATCAGCATTTTCTCCGGCACCGCATGATAGGCACAGGGAGTCGTGTTCTTCTTTCTTTTGCAAATGAACACTCCATAGTGCGTTTCCTTCACCGTACCATGCACACGCCGTTCAAACGTCATGTTGCGTCTGCAGCAGCCACAGTAAACCATTCCCGATAGATGGTTATAACACTTCTCTCTGGTTGCTTTGGAACGAGCCATCGCCCTTTCCCGTTTTTCCTTATTCTGCTCCCGCCGTGCCTGCACTTTTTCAAAATCCGATTTCAGAATGATTGCTTCATGCGCGTTTTCAACAATATGCCATTCCTTCTTTTCCACTGGATGGAGGCCAATCCCTTTGTATGATGCAGTTTGCGTTTTCCCAGATACCAGTTCTCCAATATAGGCACTGCTGTTTAAAATACGAAGAACCGTACTGGGGTGCCATTTATTATAGGTAGGGTCATCTCCCTCATGTAATTTGCGATTCAGCCGTTCGTTCGGCCTTGCTACTTCTAAAAATTCCAACCTGCGGGCAATTTCGTTTGTACTCACTCCTGCAAGATACCATTGATAGATCAGCTTGACCCACTTCGCATCCTCAGTCGCTTCAAACTTATTTCCCTGTTGGTTCAACTGATAGCCATACGGTGTACACCACGATGTAGGGATTCCCTTCTCGCGGCGCATCTGGTAACTAAGGCTGATTTTCTTTGAAATGTCCTTAGCGTACAAGCTGTTTACCATATTCTTGATGGGAACCGCAAGACTATCTACATCCGACTGCCGGATGTTATCAAAATCATCGTTGATGGCGATAAAGCGAACATGGAGCATTGGGAAAATAGTTTCCAGATAGCTTCCCGTTTCGATATAGTCACGACCAAATCGAGATAAGTCCTTCACTACGATGCACTGAATTTTGCCTGTCCGTACATCCTGCATCATACGCTCAAATTCTGGTCGGTCAAAACGTGTTCCCGTAAAACCGTTGTCTGCATAGGTATCGGTCAGCGTCAGTTCCGGGTTTTCCCTGATATAATTATGAATTTGCAAAATCTGTGTGTGCAGGGAATCTTCTGTTTCATGCCCACCGTTCTCAACCGACAGCCGCGCATACGCCGCCGTGCGCAGAAGTTCTTTTTCGTTTTGCTGTACGGCCTCCTGCACAGCGGCTTGCGGCATCAGATTCTTTCTACTCTTTCTTGCCATTACAATCTTCCTCTCCGTTGTTCAGCCATTCTTCCGGGAAGAATCTCTTCCACTCACTTTCTTGTAGGATCACTTCTACCTGTTCAAAATCTACGATCCATACATGGTCAAGCCATTCTTTAAGATGTGTGCGCTCCAATTTTTCAGGAATTGAAATCGCTCGGAACTTCATCAACCAGGGATTCCCATGGCTAAATGCTTTTTCTATATCATTAACAGCTAGCATTACCTTTTTAAAGGCCGTTTCCTGCTTCTGGACTGCCATCTGATACTGATGTTCATACTCCTCTACCTGTTCTAGCGAAATTGATCCCTGCTCGTATTCCCGATAAACTGCTGTTCGTTCATCGTCCTTGGCCATCAAGTGCGTAACGATCTCATTTGCTTTTTTTCTGTACTGCAATAGTCCAGCATCCATGCACTGTTTGACTTTCTCAGGATTCGAGTCCAGCACCCTATCAATATGCACAGCTTGCATTTTTTCTTTTTCCAAAGCTGAAAGAATCTCTCGAAAGATTTTCTCGCTTTCGATGAAAGGGGCTTTTCCAGAGAAGCATCTATACCCCTTGTCAAACGAATAGATTTGCTGGCTTTCATCTTCTGATGTTCTGCACAGCAGACCTTTTCCACTTTCCTTGTCATAGATTTTTTTGAAGAGCAGATTTGGTTTTTTTCGAGCCTTTTTTCTCGAAGGCAACCTCGTAGATTCCAACTTTTTCTGGGCTTTCTGAAATTCCGTCTCTGAAACAATCGCCGGAACCTCTAATTCTCGCTTTGCCTTTGCCAGCGTCAGCGTACACTTTCCGATATAGAGTGGATTTTTCAAAATCGAGCGAATTGTTGAATCCGGCCACTTGATTTTTGTTCTTGATCTTTTTTTCTTTGCCATCTGGATTTGTGGAGATGGAACGCCCTGTGCATCCAATGCTCTTGCGATTTCCGGGATTTTCATATCTTCCAGATACATCTGAAAAATCAGCTTTACAACCTGTGCGCTCTCAGGATTAAGAACAAGGTTTCTGCGATCTTCCGACAGCGCATAACCATATTTAGCCTGTCGATGGGTCAATGTACCTTCTTCAAAGTGATTCTGGCGATTGGTAATAAATTCCGAACGAATCTTATCAATGGTCTTTCCATTGAAATACTCTGCAACTTCTTCGGCAGTTTTGTCTGCACTGCAAAAGTCATCTTCCACAACTGCAAATTGGATACCAAGCGGATAGAACGTCCTCTGCAGTGCTTCAATGGCAAACGGAAGGGTTCTTCCACAGCGGAAGATAGAATCCACAACAACTGCATCAAATTTCCGCGCCATCCCATCCTGTACCAATTTGTCAAAGCCCTCTGTGGCTTCTGCTGTTCTCTTTCGGTCACTGTATTTTTCGGATACGCTGCACCCGCGCTTTTTTAGATACCGTGCAATTCGCTCATTCTGCTCCGCAATCGTATTGGATGGATTCTCTTCTCCGAGCCTGCTGGAAATCGACCTTGTATAACTGACCCATTTCATTCCTCTGCCACCTCATTTCCATGATGTGCTTGATATTCCATAAATTTTTCTGTGATACTGTGCAGTTCATCCTCGAAGCAGAAATGAATTTCAATCTCTGTTTTGCTATGAACATCTATGTGGTCGATCAGTTCCACCACGACCCTGCGTTCGAGCGTCTTGATATGTTCGTACTGCTTAAATTCTTCCAACCAAGTAGGAAGCAGTGTGTCGTGCTTTAATGCCTCCTGCTTCTTTTCGCGGATTTCCTGAATCTTATCCTGTGCCTCTTTTATCTTTTGCGCAAAGCGAGCATTCATTTCTCCGTACTCTTCCCGACTGACAACATCATCGCATAAGTCCTGATACAGACGGATTTTCAAATTACTGTACCGTTCCAGTTCAGCTTCCAGTGCAGTGATCTGGCTGTCCAGAATCTTTATGCCAATCTGTTCTCCGCTTGCCAACTCTGCATTGGAGAGTACCTTTTCCGCTTCTACAAGAAGTGACACTTGATGCCGAATCGCAGTCAGAACGCTTTCCGTTAATTTCTCACTGTTTATCATGTGCGGTGTGCAGCCGCCGCCATTTTTATAGGTAGAGCAGTGATAGTATTGATACTTCTTTCCGTTTTTCGTCACCGTGCGGCGAATCATATTCTGCCCGCAGTCTGCACAGCGCAGAAAACCTGATAATGGATAAACTGTTGTCTGCGATGGTGCGGTACGAGTGTCCAGTTCCAACAACTGCTGTACTTGCTGGAACTCGCCTTTGCTGATAATGGCATCATGCGCATCTTCTACCCGAATCCAGTTTTCACTTCCAACATCATGGCTCTTTTTTACTTTGTAATTGATTTTCCTGCGTTTGCCCTGAATCAATGTTCCCGTATAGGATTCATTTTTCAAAATACGATTGACGGAAACCACTGTCCACTTCTGATTCAGCCCAGCCTGAAAACCGCAGGTATAGTTGAATCCATTGGCTCGCTTATACTCGTTCGGCGGCAGGACCCCAAGTTCATTCAAGTGGCTGGCAATGCGCTGTGAACTCATTCCGTTCAATTTTGATTTGAATATTTCCTGCACAATGCCCGCAGCGTATTCATCTATAATCAGATGATTTTTGTCTTTGGGGTCTTTGCGATACCCATACCCTGCGAAACTGCCAATGAACTGACCTTCTTTTCGTTTCACATCCAAGTGACTGCGAACGCGCAGCGAAATATCCCGGCAGTAGGTGTCATTGATAAGATTGTTGAACGGAATCAGAATACGGCCCTTATCATCGTTTTCCTCTGCACTGTCATAATGATCGTTGATGGCGATAAAGCGCACACCCATGAATGGAAAGATTCGTTCCAGATAACGACCCGTTTCAATGTAGTTTCTGCCGAAACGAGATAAATCCTTGACGATGATGCAGTTGACATTCCTTTTCTCAATGTCCTGCATCATCCGCTTAAAATCCGGGCGTTCAAAATTTGTGCCGCTGTAACCATCGTCCACATACTCATCGAACTTGTGCAATTCCGGGTGCTTCCCCATGTAATCGTTCAGCAACGCTCTCTGATTTTTTATGCTGTTGCTCTCCTGCTGGTCGCCATCCGAACGCGACAAACGAAGATATGTGGCGCAGTTGTATTTTTCATTTCCCTGAAAAAACATAAAAAGCCGATAACCTCCTAATCTATTTGTCGTTCAGACAATAAACCAAGAAATTATCGGCTTTATCAGCATATTCTGTTTTGACCCAAAGCCATTATCTCATATTTCACGGTTTATGTCAACGCTTTAATGTGCTAAAGTGCAAATTTTCTTCCGCTTTCTTCTTTTTTCATTTCCGGTGTGTCCTTGCGCATTTTTTCAGCGTGTCCTCCAATCGGTTCTCTCCGGCAAAACTGATCTTTACGACCATTCCCCGGTCAAGATAGCAGTAAGGGTTCTTGATCTGTGAAACAAAATCAACCATTCGTTCTCGCTGCGACAGGTCTTTCTTGATTTCCACATCGTTGATGTCCACCAGTTCTTCACGGTTCACATCCCGAAGTTCCATCGCTGCCAATTTCTTCAAATCCTCAAGTGTATGCGTCATTTTCTGGTACATCAAATACCTCCCTTCACCTATAGCATTCTAAAAGGGGTGTTTGGCAACCAAATTTTGAAATTTCACAAAAATATTTTTTCAAGTGGTTGCCAAAAGGTGCTTCCAGAATGTTATAGGTATAAGGACAATTCTCGATTTTCCAGGTCGTGGGGCTTTTTCTCTCTTAGCGCAAGATTCGCCCATAGCCGCTCAAAACTCACTTTCGTGGTTTTTCCCGGCTGGCAATCTTGATGGGGATTCCGTTCCCCATTCCCACGGTACGCACAAAATCTTGGATTTTGGCTATCTGGCTCCACATGAATGTGTTCGCAGCCGAACGCCTACGGCTTATCGGGAGTTGCTCTGCAACTATAAAATGCAGGAGGATTATGCTATGGCTCGACCAAAGAAAGACGAATCGCTTCATAGGGGGAAACGAGTTTACATCCGTTTCACAGAATTGGAATATGAGCTGGTAGCCGGATACGCTAAAGACGCCGGATACCCGATTGGTACTTTTGTACGCAAACAGGCTCTCCGCGAAAAGCTGGAAGTCAATTATAATATCGTTGCCGATCTGGGAGAAATTCAGAATTTGACGGTGCAGGCCGCAGGCATCGGGAACAATCTCAACCAGATTGCCCGCTTTTTTCACGGCGGCGGTCTGGCATCACGCGGAATGTTAGAAGAACTAAAAAGGTGCATTGCGGAAATCCGTGAACTACGGCAGGAAATCGTTCAGCTTGGAGGTGTATATCGTGGCAATTCTAAAACACATCGCAAGTAAAAATACCAATTATGGGAGTGCCATCGACTATCTTAAATACCAGCACGACGAGTTTCATCTGGTTCCCATTCTGGATGAAAGTGGGAATATGCTGCTTCGGGAAGAATTTTATCTTGACGGTTTGAACTGTCATCCCGAAACCTTTGACCTTGAATGTGAACTGTTAAACCAGCAGTACCATAAGAACAACACTTACGATGAAATCAAAAGCCACCACTACATTATCAGCCATGACCCCAGAGATAACGCCGACCACGATTTAACAGGAGAACGTGCACAGACCATCGGGCTGGAATACGCAAAAGCTAATTTTCCGGGGCATCAGGCTTTGGTCTGCACCCATACAGATGGCAATAATGGAACAGGCAACATCCATACCCACATCATAATCAACAGCCTGCGCAAATCCGATATAGAGCCTCAGACCTACACCGAACGGCCAATCGACTGCAAGGCTGGATACAAGCACCACCTTACCAAAGACTATTTGAAGCACCTGCAAAAATCTTTGATGGATATTTGCCAGCGCGAAGGGCTGCATCAGGTCGATCTGCTCTCCCCTGCTGCGGATAAAATCACACAGCAGGAGTACCATGCGCAGCGGCGCGGGCAGTTGAATCTGGATATTGCAAACATGGAACTTCTGGGCGATGGCATCACCCCCATGCACACCACCTTTGAAACCGATAAAGAAAAAATCCGCAATGCCATTTCTGACATTGCGGAACGTGCCACATCTTTTGAGGAATTTCAACGGTTATTAAAAGCGGAATACGGAATTTTGGTAAAAGACCATCGTGGACGATTCAGCTATCTTCCTGCTGACCGACAGAAATTTATTTCTGCCCGCGCTCTCGGTTCTAATTATGACCGCGACAGGCTTCTCCGCATTTTTGCAGAAAATGTGCGGAACAAAGAACGGAACAACCCTCATTGGACAGCAGATGATCCTATGGCTATTTTGTTCATTAAGTCCGATCTGCGCCTTGTGGTTGACTTGCAGACCTGCGTAAAAGCACAGCAGAGCCGCGCCTATGCGCAGAAAGTCAAGATTTCCAATTTGCAGCAGATGGCACGAACAGTCGCTTATGTGCAGGAACATGGATACGATTCTTACGAAAAACTCTCCGATACCACTGACGCCATTCAATCCAAAATGGCGAAAGCCCGAAGTGATGCCAAATTCACCGAAGCCAAATTGAAAAAAGTCAATGAGCAGATTCGTTATTTAGGCCAGTATCTCTCTACAAAATCAGTCTATGGTGATTTCTTGAAATCCGGCAATAAGAAATCTTTCCGTCAGGCTCATGCAGAGGATATTGCCAAATATGAAGAAGCCCTCCGCATCCTAAAGCAGCACTCCCCAGATGGAAGGTTCCCGACCATGAAAGACCTCCGGGCTGAAAAGGAGCAGCTTACCATTCAGAAAGATGCCCAGTATGACACCTACCACTATTTCAAAGATTACCACAGGGAACTCCAGACTGTATGTGCCAATGTAGATAACATTCTGGGAACAGAACGAGAAGCACGGCGCGAACAGCAGCAATCCCGAAAGAACGAACACTCTCTATAAAACAAAAAGCCAGCCCTGGTCTTTCCTGCGAAAGACTAGGGCTGACCCTTTTCTACCATATTACTCTTAGAACAGGATTTGAACTGTCGCATCCTGAATCAAATCAATGAACTGCTCTTTCGTTATAACTTCTTTGCGGCAAATAATCGACTTATCCGCTTGCTGCCGTGTATAAGTCAATTTTCTATCATCGTGGCGAAGCTGCCGCACCGCATCCAAAGTCAAGGCTCCCTCACGATACATCTGGCACAAAATAAAGTCATTTGACTTAAAGGCCACCGAAATCGGAGAATCCATCGCAGGAGTAAATTCAGAATTTCCCATTAAAATGCGCTCTGCATTCGTTTGGAACTCATGCGCATCCGTATCCTGCGTATAGATTGTCAGGCTGTCCACTCCATCATGATACCACGCGAATATTTCAGCAAGGATCGTCAACGAGATTTCTCCCGCATTCTTTTTAAGAGTGCGACCCGTTGACAGCGTTCTTCCATGAATCGGCCATTCATCGTACAGCCGGTTCATCCATTCCTCTGCGGAAGGCAAATCAATCAGATCTTCGGTTTTTACTTTTCTGCGAAGGAAGCGCATCAACTCTGACACACGCGATACCGCAGCTTCAACGATGTAGTACAGGTTCACATCTTCATCATTGACAAAAGCACCGTACTTTGTTTCATCAATCCAACGAATAGGATACCCTTGTGCCTGAAGCTGCTCGACATAGGTGCTTCTGTATGTAGAATCTTCAATTTCTTCCATTACCCACTTTGGTATCAGAATCAAATCGTATACGCTGAGGATTCCATCAGACGGATAACTTCTCTGGCTCAACTCGTGCATAAATGCCAGTGATGAGTTATCCATAAGTGCTATTTTGGTTTCCCCACCATATTCTTTATACTCTGGTATATTAAGCATCGGCCTCTCCCGTCAGCATTTTAAATTCACTTAAAACCGTTTTTAGAAATGCTTCATTGTCTTTATGGTATTCCACTTCCGGCTCATTGCGAATCGTCTTATTGATTTTCTCTTGCAGCGGACTTACATTTACTACATACGAAGGCCGTACAAGGGAATCATCTAATCCCAAATCGCGGAATCTCTGTGCAATATCTTCAACCTGCACATCAAAGTTTTCCTTAACTTCTTCCGCAATAGCCGTATTCCCATTCTTTACTGCACTTTCATACAGAGAGATCAGCACTGCCTTATAGGGAGCTTGGAAAGCGTTCATGCACTGAAACGCTTTTGCTTGGAACTCCATATCCTTTAAGCCCTCAAAATACGGCATAAGGTTTCCCAGAAGCATAAGCGCAGCAAAGTATTCTGCTTTTCGTTCTTCCATCAGGATTTCGGATTCAATCAAATGGTCAAAAGAAACTTCATCAAACAATAGATGATAAATCTCATGCCACGCAGTAAAATACTGATTTGCTCTCGGAAGTGCCGTATTGATCAAGGGGATTCGTTTTCCATCCCGAACAAAAATCGCTCCGCTTAAATAGTGATTATCAATCGGCAGCTGTATCAAACCATACGGTCTTAAAATCTGTAACGCCAACTGTATCGGAGAATTTATCTGCATCGGATTGTATTTTGACCAGATAAGCGAAGCACTCTGCTTCATCTGTTCCTCAATGACTTCGTTCCTTTTGATAACTTCATCTAAGTTGGCTGCTGTAATTCGCTCACTCATAGCCTTCCGCCTTTAATAATAAACACTGCAAAGGTTTAGAATATCCTGCAACAGATCGTACTCTATCTTCGCCTTATCATTCATCTGATAATCAATCGGCGCATTCTGCGAGTACACGGCATCTACACTTTGCACTCTCGGTGAAAATCCCATCAAAGTATCCGGGTCAATGCTCAAACTGGTAAGAATCTTGTTCAAGTGCTTATCGAACGTGCTTTTGCTATCTATCTCGCCATTCAAAATCTTATCTAAAGTAGGGCGAGAAATCTCTGTTTTCTTGCAGAACGATACTTTTGAGAATCCATTGCTGCGAATATAGTCCTTTAATTTTGTCCCTGTCAGTTTTCTCATTTCAAAAAGTTCATCAAAACGCATTTTTCATCTCTCCCTTCTGCTATTATTATATACCATCAGCTTCGGGAAATCAATCATAATGTAAAAAAGTTTTTTACATTTTTGATTCTAACGCAAACAAGATGGCCTCCTTTTTGGGGAAGCCATCTCAACGATATTACGGTATTTTAACTTTTTCGGCTTCTTTCCTGTTCCTGCTGCGGCGCATTGTCTTTTTGTCGCCGTTCAGCCTGCTTAATATGCAGCCGATCAAGCACCGACCACCTGCCGCCAATGCGCCGGGGCTTTTTCGGTACATTGTTGACGCAGCCATCTATCATATTGTAGTTTTGCTCTGTGCCGGATTCTTTGGCGCGTTCCGCTGTACCGTTTTCAAAGAACTTCTGATGGTGCAGCAGTTCAGGCTTTGGGCCTTGCAAGAAAGCGCGCATCTTTCTGGTAGCTTCTCCATCGAAACCTAAAGCTGTCTGCGTCACAAAGGCTCCATTCTCGTGAAGAATAATGCTCGGCGGCGGATTTTTTGTTTGTTCACTTCTCATCTGAACAAACCGCTGACCATCAACCTCCACTTCATCCGATACCAACCATGTGCCTTTTTGTCCTGCCACCTGATAGCCGCCCTCATCAAGAATCAGGTATGTGTCGCTCTGGGGCTTTGGGAAAAAGCCGTTGAATCTCACCAACCTATCCTTATCAACATAGAAAAAAGAGGTTTTGCCTGCCTCAGTCAATCCGATCACATCACTGACCCCAAATTTTCTAATTTTGAATTTGTCCGGGTTAATGCTTTCCATCTTTTTACGAATCGCTTCCGCGCCCATTCCTCGCGTAGCCGTACCAGAATAGCCCGTGCCATAATTGTCTGCGGTTATCATAAAGCCATGCTGAACCTGGTATTCATAGCTGCGGCAGCGATACTCACGGTTTTTCTCAGAATTGTCGATCTGATAGATTACAAACACATCTGAACTCATTTTCCTGCATCATCCTCCGGCCTATGCCACTCCAACTCCAGCCCCTTGAACTGCTGCTCATTCAACTGCTGCATCTTCGGGATCGTCTGCTGGACAAGCGCAGCCATCTCTGCATCCTCTGCCACAAGCGGCTGGATCTCCGTCAACACCTGAATCGTATCCTTGAGTGTCGGCTGCTCAAACATCGCCATCAGCATCAATTCAAGTTCATCAAAGCGTACATTGTTCATAACTCCATCCCTTTCTTTTTCGCTTTCTTCGGCTTATCCTGTTCCTGTGCAGGCTGCTCCTGCTTCTTGGCTTTCAGACTGCGCAGGGCATCCAGAACAGACTTTTTCGTACTGCCGCGTTCCTGCTCCTTACTCTGCTGTCGTGCCGCCATCAGCTTTTCCATATCGGAGATTGCCTGCTGCACCAACCTATCATCCCTGAAATAGTTGATGGAGTTGATGTTCTCACGCTGCACTTTGTCGTTCACGACCAGCTCATACATTCCAACAAAGCCGCCATCTTCCTCGATGCAGAATCCAATGCACTTGTCAGCATTCATCCGTTCGGACGGAATCTTGTCATAGGCTTCCAAAGCTTCTTCCATTGTCAGATGGTCGTGGAACTCTCCCGCAAACGTAAACTCCAAACACTCCGCAACATAAAAGCTGAGCGTTTCTTCCGGCGCAGGTCTTTCTGCGGCGAGTTTTTCTTTCAAAACTTCTGCCTGCTGTTCCGCCACCGTATCGGCCTGTTCCCGCAGTTCTGCTGCGTCCATAACCCTGCCCAGTGCCGCATCGCAGCCGAACTCTGCCAGCAGCTCCGTCATAGCCTCCTGCACAGACTTATCTCCGTCCGTTTCAAGAATGCCGCCATCCTGTTCTGTGAAGTCCTTATTATATAAGGTATAGTCGAAACCATCGTCACAGGTCTGGATGTGGAAATAGGCATCTGGCAATTCATAGGACAGCTCCACATCCTGCACAGCCAAAGCCCCCTGTAACGGCTGCACAACGTGATTCTGGATATACGGGTTATCCCAGCCCGGAACCGTTTTATAGTCCTCTACGATGGTGTCAATGCCGTTCCTGCACTGCAAAATATCCAGTGAACCCGGCAGAGGATCAGGATTTTTCTCCACGCCCAAAGCTTTCATGTAATGGTTCGGAAGTGCCTGATACTGCGACATTGCATCGTCCAGATTGCCGAACCGCTCAATCCTCAAAGGCGCGGCCTGCAAATTTTCGACCACATAGAACTGCTTTACGAAAGGCTGTTCCTGTTCTTTCTGCGCATCCAGTTCTTTTCTGAACATCGTTACAAAGCCATCCAGAATAGCCGGGTGGCTGTCAACCACCCAATCCGTGCGGAAGGTCATGCGGTCTGCATTATGCTCCGGGGTTCTGACCTGCTCTGCCCATTCCTTATTGCCGTGAGAAAAGCGGCCATCGTAGCTTTTATGGTGCAGAGTGTTCGCCAGAATGTAGCCCACACGCTCCATGCCGTACTGCCGCACCACCTGATCGACTGCATCATCGCCAAGGTACATCCCATCATAATTGTCCGCAATTGCTTCATGGATTGCCTGCTTACACTCGCTGTTCAGCCGATAGGATGTACGGTACAAATCCACCTCGTCACTTTCTTTGGCATAGCTGAACGGCTCGTAGTAGACAGGCACATCCGAATAGTCCTGCGCGCTGTTGTCCGGCACAGGCACAGCCTTTTCAATGATCTCCGATACCACATCTTCTTTTTTCGGCATATTCCATTTTTCAGAAAGATACTCTTTTACCGCATCCAGAAATTCGTCATCGAAGCCGTTCCACAAATCCTCTGCCACCAGCTTGCCCTGCTCATTGACTGCAACGCAGGCCGCCATGTCACCGTGTTCCTCATGCTCCAGCAGAAAGAACTTCTCGCCACCAATCTCCGTTTCATCAACAGCATACCATGTGCCGATATGACCCTCGACTGCGATGTGGTCGGAATCGCCGTGGATCAGACCACTTCTTTTCTGCTGCTGTTCCTCCATAAACTCTCGCACGGTCAACTCTGCGCCCGTGAAGTTCAGCCCTTCCTCACCCAGTTCCAGCCGCCCGTCTGCGCCAAGGTCAAGTTCTTCAGCCATCAGAACAGATGCCGCATGGTTCACCACCACAGTTTTCTCTACTGTGACAGGCTGGCCGGGGTCGTAGTCCGAACCGCGCAGATCATAGCGATATAAGCCCTCCGGCACATCTTCATCCCGCAGTCGGCCATTGCTGAAAAGACCGGGCTTATCAAAGATTTCGATTTCCTGCAATTTTTCGTTCAAAAGGTTCTCTTTCTGCAAATCCATATTCCTTTCCTTGAAAAAATCCGGCAGTTCCGCAAAACCGATACTGTCCACATAGTAGGCTTTGACCGTACTGCCATCATTGAGTACCACCACATCACTGACCGACAGCGAATGCCCTGTAAAGTCTGCCGGGCGCTGGATATTGAACCGTTCATAAATGCCATCCAGCGTATCCTTTTCCGTAAGCGGCGCGGTATAGATCAGGTCATAATCTGCACGGGTAACCGTTATGCCTTTTTTCTCCACATAGTCCAGCCCCATGAAACGATAGTTATGTTCCGGGTCACGTTCTGTAATCTGATAAATGCCGAACTGCTTTTCGCTGCCATACAGCAGCACATTTTCCTGTTCTGTCATGTTCCTCTCCTGTTCCAAATCTGCTATTGCAATCTGGAAGGTATCACTTCCGCGCTCGATTTCCTCTCGTGCCGTGACAAGAATCGGCCACGGGCTGATGCGGACGAGATAAATCTGCTTTCCCTCGTCATACAGCCGCAGAGCCTGTTCACGGTTTATTACGGTCAGCTTAAAATCCGGGCGCGCATACTCGACCTCTGCATAATCTTCCCGCTGCTCCAGCAGAATCGCATCCCATGCGTCTGCCTTAATACCGAAAATGCCATCGTGCAGCTCGATTCCCTCTTGGCTTACATAATCACCTGCCGTTCCATCACGGAACAGCGGATAAATCCTCTCACCCAGCCGATGCCATTCCCGTGCGCCTTCTTTCGTCAGCGGCAGCACATCATCTTTCCGGTAGCCATAGTCGTGCATTTCCGAAAGGCCAATCATCCCATCCGGGAGATTTTCGATTTTCTCCTGCGCATCGTACATCAGGCGGTTGACTTCTTCTTTGTCGTCCTCGGCCAGTGCCGCCGCCAGACCGTTCACCAGTTCTTCCGTTGCAGCCCGGTCATCCAGTTTGAAGGCGAAATTCACGATGAGATTTCGCTGCTCATCATCGAAAATCGTTATTCCCTGCTCCTTGTCGGCAATCAGCATTTCCGCATACTGCATTGCGGTCATGCGCTCTGCGCTCCTTTCTGCGATTGCCGCTTCCAGCTTTTCCAGAAAATCGGCTGCGGTCAATCTAATCGTATCCATCGAATCTTTCAGTTCCTTCATCTCCTTGCCGCTGGCCCAGCTTGCCACATACGGAAATGAATAATCGGATGTGTCAATGCCCAGAGCCGAGCAGACCGTAAATGCAATGCTTTCGGCTTCGGTTTCCTTTGTAAGCCGGTCTTTTTCCTCGCCGTTCTGCTTCATGAAATCGCTGTTATGCAGCATCGCATGAGCAACCTCGTGGATCATCGTCTTTATGGTCTGGCTCTCGCCCATGCCGACTTGAATGCAGATTTCTTTGTCTGCATCACTGTAATAGCCTTTGGCATCCCCTTCGATCTCATCAAACCGCATCGGCACAGGCGATACCTGCTCGATTGCCGCCGTAAGTAGCGCATAGTCTTTGACGCTGGCCGTCAGTTCGTTCACTTCCAGCGACGGAATCGGTTCCCCATCGGTCTGTGAAACATCGAAGACTGTCGTCACGCGGAAACGCGGAACCACATACTCCACACGTTCCATTTCTGGTTCACCGTTTTCGTTTAGCACAGCCAGACCCGTATCCTTGTCGATTTTCTCACGTTCTTCCACTTCCTTGATGGGAGCCGGGGCAATAATCTGGATGCCCTTTTCGCCTTTTTTGACGTAACGGTTGAACTTATTCTTCCATGCGTTGAACCCTGCCACCAGTGTGGCATCAGGCCGCTGCATCGCAATCAGTAGCGTATTGTTGAAGCTGTAATTATGGAATTTTGCCATCGTGCGCAGGTACGTCGTGTACATTTCCGATGTAAAAATGTCCTTTACGCCCTGCTCCAGCCGTTCCGTGATTTCTTTCATCTGCTGTTTGCGGTCAACTGCCATGCAAGCCCTCCTTTTTCTTGACCCATCGTGTTTTCATCTGGCGCGGATATTGGTCAGCCTGTTTCGGTGCCTTCGCGCCGTTCCATTCCAATCCTCCGGCTCTGCCCTCACAGGTGTACCCGGCAGCTTTCAGGGATGCTCCATTTTCCGTATCCAGAATGTAGGTAACAACTCTGTTGTAACCCATTGCCCGTGCTGCACGGTACGCCGCCGCATACAGGATGCTGCAGGCGTTTGGAGTTCCATCCGTACACAGGCGATTGACTTCTAGCGTATAGCCATCATCCAACCGCCGCGCCACAGGTCTGCCGCAGATAGCAACGCCCACCAGCGCACCACTTTCCGATACGCCGATGGAGAATTTATGCCCTCGTGTCGGCTTATGGTGGCGGTGATACTGCTGTACAAATGCGTTTGCCGTTTTCAGATTGATCGGTGTTAATGTCAGCAAATGCCCTCCTTTTTCAAAAATACCCCATTAGATTCCTTGCAGAGATCTAACGGGGTTATCCTATTTACAGTTCCATTTCGTGACTTTTCCGCTTCTGGGATTTCTGCGGTTCTGCGGTGCGCTCTGCCTGTTTTGCATGAAGCTGTGCCAGTACAGAGGGTTTCCGCACATCGTCCGCAGTGCGCTCTGCAATACGGCCTGCATAGTTCACAGGCTGGCGCGGCCTGTCTGCAACCTCAGTTTCGGCTGCATCCTCGTCCACACCAAGCGCATCCTCACTACCCTTTTCATCCATGTTGAGCAGAGAGTTTAGCTCCGCAAGACGCGCAGATTTTTCGGCCAGTTCCGCTTCCTGCGCAAAAGGACGTTTGGCTTCTTCCTTTGCCTGCGCCAACTGCTGTTCCAAGGTTTCCAGTCTGCGTTCCACCTGCGGCAATGCTCTTTCGATACCTGCCAGTGCATTGGTAACGCGCAGGATATTACCCAGCGGGTCTTTGCCGACTTCCATCGAATAGTTCCATGCGCCCTTGATGGACAAACGGAACACCTTATCGAAGTTGTCAAACCGGGAATGCAGTTCAAACGCACCGTAGCTGCCGATTCTGCCCTCGGTACCAGCCGCTTTCAAAGCCTTGCAAGCCTCGATAATGGCTGCACCCGCTTCCTTGCGTTCGGTGTACACCTTGCCGCTGATTTCCATAGAGAAGTGATCTTTATCCTGCGCCAGAAGCGGTTTTGCCGCTTCCATATCGGTTTTTAGTGCTTCGATCTGACCCTTTGCCGCGGTAATTTCTCGCGGATAGCGGCGCGCAATATCCGATTCCAGACTATAAATCTGACTGGTGTGATTGGCTTTCAGCAGCTTCAGCTTGCTGACCTGAATATCCAAATCCATCTTTTCCTTGATGTAGGGATTGCCCGTTGCCAGTGCCTTGATTTCGGCATAGGACAGTGCAGTGTCATCTACATCATCGCAGGCGCGGACAGGTGATTTGGAAGTCATGATCTGAGAAATGAACTTCTGCTTATTTTCCAGAATCTGCCACATGTACGAGTCAAACGTATTTTCCGTGACATAACGATAGATTTTCACCTGCTTATTCCGGTTTCCCTGCCGGAGAATACGTCCTTCCTGCTGTTCCAGGTCAGACGGCTTCCACGGGCAATCCAGATGATGCAGGGCAATCAGCCGATCCTGAATATTGGTTCCTGCGCCAAGTTTCGGCGTAGACCCCATCAGGATACGCACCTGTCCGGCGCGCACCTTTGCAAAAAGCTCCGCCTTTTTGGTTTCCGTGTTATACTCATGAATGAACGCCACTTCTTCACGGGGAACACCTCTCTCCACCAGCTTCTCCCGCACATCATCGTAAACATTGAATGTGCCATCGGCTTTTGGTGTCGATAAGTCACAGAAGATCAACTGTGTTCCCTTATCCGCTGAAGATTCTTCCCAGACCTTGAACGCATTGTCCACGCAGCGATTGACCTTACTCTCCGGCTCATCCGGCAGCATCTCGTTCATAAGCCGCTGGTCGAGTGCCAGCTTTCTTCCATCGTTGGTAATCTTCAGCATATTATCGGACTTGGGATTCACGCTGCCGTTGCGTACAGCCTCGGCACGGTCTGCAAAGGAACTGACCATTTCTTCCTGTGTTTCGCTGGGCTTCAACACTTCGTTGATGTACTCTGCTTGCGGCACAGGCAGGTTCAGCATATCCGCCGTCTGCACGTCTGCCGATTCCTTGAACAAGGAAATCAGTTCCGGCAGATTAAAAAACCTGGCAAAACGTGTTTTGGCACGGTAGCCCGTCCCTTCCGGTGAAAGCTCGATTGCTGTGACGGTTTCACCAAAGGATGCCGCCCAATCATCGAAGTGGCTCAGTCCCATCTTCTGCAGGGTGTCATACTGGAGATACCGCATAATGGTGTACAGCTCCACCATCGAGTTGCTGACCGGGGTTCCGGTTGCAAAGGTCACGCCCTTGCCGCCTGTCAGCTCGTCCATGTACTGACACTTTGCAAACATATCGCTGGACTTCTGTGCA
>ERZ827450.1483-NODE-1483-length-24133-cov-13.432802_pt1 | contig 24133 bp, 19 predicted proteins | sample MGYA00519773_ERZ827450 | MGnify/ENA primary metagenome ERZ827450 (study PRJEB31778, sample SAMEA3449306) | human gut metagenome | biome: human gut; feature: human-associated habitat; material: faeces | place: United Kingdom | collected 2010/2012 ...
GCATATAGACCTTGGAGAGGGTCTATAAACACTACTACTTTATAATACGAGGAGCATCGGATAATGAAGGAAATGATACAGAAAAATAAAGGCAGGCTGATCTGCTCGGCATTTGTTATGTGCATAGGAATGATATTGGGATATACCTGTGAGAACAGTCTGTGGGTAAACGGCACTTTTGCAGTGACTTATGTGGTAGCAATGGCAGTAACTTTTTACGACAACAGAAACAGGCAGCAGAGTGACAAGGTCATAAGAATGGTTACGTGGATCGTGCCGGGAATGACATTGCTCTATAACGGCATCGCCAGATGGATCGATATGGGTGTAACGAAAGAGAATCTGCTCATGGCAATTTTGTATGTCGGAATGGGATTGCTATTTGTTATTGTGGGCAATTATCTGCCCAAGGTGAAACCAAACCGCACCATCGGCATCCGCGTCGTATGGACATTGCAGGATGAGGAGAACTGGAATGCCACGCACCGCTTCAGTGGAAAAATATGGGTGGCAGCAGGACTGTTGAGTATGAGCTGTGGACTGTTCAGTGACAGCATGGCTGCATTATTTTTGTTTATTGTCGCTATCACGGCAGCAGCTTTTGGCAGCATCCTGTATTCTTATCTCTATTATAGAAAGAAGTTGCGCACCGGAAAAGGGCTGGCAGTACACTACAACCATAAAGTGGTTGCGGTCTATGTCTTTATAATGCTCGCGTGTGTGCTATTTACGGTATGGACGTTATATACGGGAAAAATCGAGATCTGTTACGGAGAAAATGAATTTACTGTTCAGGCGGAGGGCTGGCAGGATTACACAGTGAAATATGACGCTATCGAAAGCATTGCTTACGAAGAGAATATGTTCCGGGATACGAATACAATCCGGACGAACGGTTTTGGCAACCTGAAATATTCCATGGGACATTTTCGCGATGAAATCCACGCAGATTACATCCGCTATACTCATAACGACTGTGATACTTATGTAGTCATGGAAGTAGAGGGGAGCACCGTTATTCTAAACGGTGCAGATGATGCGCAGACCCGGGAAATCTACAATAATATCAGAGAACGGATGGAAAAATAATATCTGTAAATAAATTTCCCAATTGCTTTTATATTTTTCAAAAATGGTATACACTAGACTTATGTAAGTTTTGTATAATGAGGATTTCTGGAAAGGGTGGTTACAGTATGCTGAAACAGTGGATCCCGGCGGCAAAGCCGGACAAAGAGGAACTGGACAAACGACTGGATGCAGCGCAGGAGGAGCTTTTAAGACTCCAGATGCAGATCAAGGAGCATAAGCTCCCGGTGCTGGTGCTGATCGAAGGCTGGGGTGCGGCAGGTAAGGGCAGTACCATCGGCGGAATTATTAAAAATATCGATCCCAGATTCTTCAAGGTGGCTTCCATGTCCGCACCGACGGAGGAAGAGAAGCGGAAGCCTTTCCTGTATCGGTACTTTGTAAAAATTCCGGAAGCCGGCAAGTTCGAGTTCCTGGATTCCGGCTGGATGGATGAGGTGACGAAGGGAAGACTTCGGGGCGAACTGTCGGATAAGCAGTATGCGGAGCGCATTGAGAGCATCAAACGCTTTGAAAGACAGCTGACGGACAACGGTTATCTGGTGCTGAAGCTCTTTTTCCAGATCGGGAAAAAGGAACAGAAAAAGCGTCTGGAGGAGCTGGAAGCCAGCAAAGATACCGCATGGCGTGTGGGCGAGAACGACTGGTGGCAGAACAAGCATTATGACAAATGTGAGGAAGTCTACGACAAATACCTCACAGATACGAACGCTTCCGTAGCTCCCTGGTACATCATAGATTCCGGGGACAAAAAGTGGGCGGAATTGCAAGTGCTGGAGACATTATGCAGTGGTATCCATGTGGCCATGCAGAATGAGAGCCTTGCTGTACCCATTTTGCAGAATGTATTCCCGCTGGTGAAGATGCCGAAGCTGTCCGAGGTGGAACTGGACAAGGAAATCTCAGAGGAAGAATACAAGAAAGAACTGCGTCATCTGCAGAAGAAGCTGAATGCTCTGCATTACCGCCTGTATCGGAAAAAGATTCCGGTAGTCATCGCCTACGAAGGCTGGGATGCCGCAGGCAAGGGCGGCAATATCAAGCGGATCGCGGGAGCACTGGATCCCAGAGGCTACGAGGTACACCCCATCGCCAGCCCGGAACCACACGAGAAAGCGAGACATTATCTCTGGCGATTCTGGACGAGACTTCCTAAGACCGGACATATTGCCATTTTTGACCGTACCTGGTACGGTCGCGTCATGGTAGAACGGCTGGAAGGCTTCTGTAGTACCAACGACTGGCAACGGGCTTATAACGAGATCAACGAGTTCGAGAAGGAATTGTCCCAGTGGGGCGCGGTGATCATCAAGTTCTGGGTACAGATCGACAAGGATACCCAGCTGGAACGCTTCACAGAGCGGCAGAATACCCCGGAGAAGCAGTGGAAGATCACGGATGAAGACTGGCGTAACCGCGACAAATGGGACCAGTACGAAGACGCTGTGAACGAAATGCTCCAGAAGACCAGCACGGAATATGCTCCCTGGCACATTCTGGAATCTGTAGATAAAAAATATGCCAGAATCAAAGCATTGAAGATCGTGATTGAGGAATTGGAGAAGGCACTGGGGTAAGCGCACTGGAATAAGAATAGCTGTTTCGATATAAAAAATTGACAAAACCGTCTGATAAGGACGGTTTTTGTTGCGTTATAAATGTTTTTTGTTATAATGAGACATAGTTATTTTTGGAAATTGCAAAGATACAGAAAGATATTTGGAAACAGAAGAAATCGTCAGGTGTTACGGCATAATGAGAGGAGAAATCATGGGCGAGAACCGTAAGATATATGCAGCATTATTGGGAGCAGGAACTGTGGGAAGCGGTGTGTACAAGCTGGCAGGGATGCAGGAAGAGGATATCTGCCTGAAGACAGGAGCACATCTGGAGATTAAAAAGATTCTGGTGCGCAATCCCGGAAAGGTAAGAGAAGGAATCCCACAGGAGTTGTTCACAGATAGCTGGCAGGAAATTCTGGAAGACCCCGAAATCCAGATCGTTATTGAAGTCATGGGTGGTATAGAACCGGCCAGAACTTATGTGGAAGAAGCCATGAAGGTCGGAAAGCAGGTGGTCACCGCCAACAAGGATCTGCTGGCGGAGTATGGGGATCCGCTGTTTGAGGTTGCCACGGAGAATAAATGTGACTTACAGTTCGAGGCAGCTGTAGCAGGAGCCATTCCCATTATCCGACCTTTGCGTCAGAGTCTGGCGGGAAGTCAATTGACGGAGATCATGGGAATCGTCAACGGTACGACAAACTATATTTTGACCAAAATGTCCGAGGAAGGTATGGGCTATCAGGAAGCTCTGGATATGGCTACGAGACTGGGCTATGCGGAAGCAGATCCCACAGCGGACGTGGAAGGCTATGATGCGGGACGCAAGATCGCCATTATGGCATCCATCGCTTTCAGCTCCCGCGTGACGTTCCCTCAGGTTTATACGGAAGGCATCACGAAGATTACAGCAGAGGATATCCGGTATGCAAAAGAATTCGGCTATGTGATTAAACTGTTGGGTATTACAAAGCTTACAGGTAAAGGAATTGAAGTAAAAGTACATCCCACATTGATCCCGGACAGCCATCCTCTTGCCACGGTCAGAGATTCCTTCAATGCCGTATTTGTTCATGGTCAGGCTTGTGATGATGCCATGTTCATGGGACGGGGCGCCGGACAGATGCCTACCGCCAGTGCGGTACTGGGAGATGTCATTGATGTGATGCGTAATATTATCCATGGAAGCTGCGGCAAGATTGGCAGCGACAGCCATAAGAAGCTTCCTGTACTGGATGTAGAGGATACGAAGAGCCGATTCTTCCTACGATTACAGGTGGAGAATCGTGCCGGAGCTCTGGCAAATATCGCAGGAGTCCTTGGAAACAACGATGTCAGCATCGCCCAGATGGTACAGAAGCGCAGCCACGATGGCATTGCCGAGATCGTGGTCATCACCGATCTCGTAAAAGAGAGACATTTTAATGATGCCATCCGTATCATGGAGGGAATGTCCGTCGTGAGGGAAATCTCCGGCATTATCCGTGTGTACTAAAAGTATGGTAAATTGAAAGTTACGCAAAACAGCCCCGTAGCCCTCTTTCTATTGCTTTGGTGAAAATTGCATCAAAATAGCAAAATCCGTACAAAAAAACTTCTAAATCAGGAATTTTTGTACGGAATTTCTTCATTTTGCACGCTCAGCGAAAATAACAGCTTTTTACATGGCAAAATCTCCTGTTTTTGTATTTTTTTAGAAAAAAATAGCGTTTTTAATACAAACAGAACTCCCCGCGTAACTCTCCATCAACTACGCTTGGCCGCATGTTCCAGATAGAGGAAACATGCCACGTTCAACACAATTCCAAACGCAGTAGAGATGGGGGCTGCGAGGCCGATATTGGTGAGGCTTGCGTCCGGCTGGATGCTCATATAGTAAGCAAAGGGAAGGCGTACGAGAAGGGTCTGGATCAGTCCCTGGAGCATGACCCACACGGTCTTGCCATTACCGTTAAAATATCCCATCATGCTGAACAGCACAGCAGTCAATAGCGTCTCCGGTGCGAAACCTTTCAGATACTCATACCCTCTCTGCACCACTGCCGCATCCGCGGAGAAGATACCTGCCAGCAGATTCCCCCGGAAGAACACCAGTACAAAGATGAAGCATCCCACCAAAAGTCCGATGCCGATACCGGTGAACATGGTCTTCTTCGCCCGCCTCTGTTCTCCGGCACCTACATTCTGTGACACGAAAGAAGAAGTGGACTGCATCAGTGCACTGGGGATCAGCATGGCAAAGTTGACGATCTTGCATGCCACGCCGTAGCCGGAGGAAGCTTCCAGTCCCAGGCGGTTGACAAAGGCGCACAGTGCCAGGAAAGAGCCTTGTGTCAGGCACTCCTGCAAAGCTAACGGCAGACCAATCTGCAGGAATTTACCGCACTGGGGATTCCAACGAAAATCGTATCCGGTAATGGTAAAGGGCAGTCCCTTTTTCACAAGGCGTACAATTGCAAACACTACGCTCAATGCCTGGGCAAAAACAGTAGCCAGTGCCGCTCCCATGGCATCCATGCCCAGTCCTGCCACCAGTACCAGATCACCCACGATATTGACAATGCATGCCACGAAGACAAACAACAGCGGTGAATTGCTGTCACCCAGTCCTCGAAAGATCGCGGACAATACGTTATATGCCACAATAAAAAAGATTCCCGCACCACAGATCCGTATGTAAGCTGCGGTCAGTCCTACCGCCTCTTCCGGTGCCTGCATGAGAACCGCGATGGGACGGGCAAAACCAACCATGACCACGAACAGTACCAGTGAAATCGCTGCAAATACAACGGTTCCTCCGCCGATGATACTGCCGATCTGCTCCTCCTTCTTCTCTCCCAGATACCGGGCGATCAGCACAGTAATCCCCATTGCCAGCTGCGTCACTACAAAAGTCACCAGATTCAGCACCTGGCTGCCGGTAGAGACTCCGGACAATCCCGAAGTAGAGCCGAACCGTCCCACTACGAGCAGGTCTACCGCACCGTAAGCTGCCTGTAAGATTAAGGCGCCCAAAATGGGAACCATGAAGCGGAGCAACTTTTTCAAAATGCTTCCCTGTGTAAAATCCATCATGTCATTTTCTTTATTTTTCAAACTTCTCTCTCCTCTCGCACATCACCTGATAAAAGGTCTCTATGGTCTGTATCATCACTTTCGCATCTGCTTCGGAAATGCTCTCCAGATACGGTGCCAGACCGGCAAAATAATTCTCATTATATTTTTCCGACAGTTTTCGTCCCTCTTCCGTCAGAGAAATATAGGTGATCCTGCCGTCTTCCGCCGCATTGGCTTTCCGCAGATAACCCTTTTCTTCCATTTCTTTTACTGTCCGCGTCACGCCGGGACGGGGGATGTTCAGATAGTCACTGATATCTGAAATCTTCACAGCAGACCCCTGCCTCTCCATGATCTGGATCACATCCAGGAAATGAATATAAGAAGGTATCACGCCCGAGGGCAGCGCAGGAAGCATCTCTCGGATCCGTTTTGCCTGATAGCAGGCATCCAACATTCGTTTTATCGTCTGAATCGTCATTCTTTTCCTCTCTGATATCTTTTTCTATCCTATATTTTGTTTTTATAGTTACCTTGGGTAATTATCTTTGGTAATTATATGGAAACACTTTTAATTTGTCAATAGGATATTTTCATAAGAACGAAAACATATACATGAAAACAGCAGACCCTTTTTGTGGGAATCTGCTGTTTTTTTCCTATAGACTTCATTTTTTATTTTTCTTTATTTCAATTTCAAATCATACGTTTTTTACTTATAGAACTGTTTACGCATCCGATCTGGCATAGGCGTTTTTCATCTGCCCACTGAGTTCATACAGGACTTTATCCAGAGTATCGGCTGCCTCACACTGAAGCATCCCAGCAATCTTTTCGTTGGCCTCTTCCTGTATTTTTTTACGAGTTTCCTCATCGGTCTCCTGCTCCAGCAATGTATCGTAACGGTTCAGGAGCTCGTGACTTTTCGCTGCTATGCTTTCCTGATAACGTTCGATATGGAACACGGATTTGCTATAAGAAGCATCGGCCATGGCTGCGATCATACGGCTCATCCAGTAGAAGTTCTCGGTGGAGACTTTTCCGGTGGTTCCGGACAGGTAGCCGGGTGTCGTATCTATGTCAGTGTATAACGGAGCCAGTACATTAAATGCATTGGATGCAAACGCCAGCCACTGGATCGGCTCGCCCTCCGGGCGCATCTGGATCAGAGTCATGACATCATTACGGTTGATGCCAATGGAACGGTATGCTCCGCACATAGTTTTATCCCCATACGAAGCATACGGATCATAGGGGGTTCCCTGATAATGGGAAGACAGCACGTATTTTACATCCTCCACCGTGATCTTCTTCTCAGGCACCATGCACCAGGGCAGATCATCCGAAAAAGGAGTGTAGTCCGCATCCGGACCATCCCAGACGAGTGTCCGGGGATTCAGGGTCCGCAGCATGTACCAGGCTCTTGCGGTATTGTATACATGGTCGGAATCGTCATGGCTGCCAAAGGCATCTCTGGCAGAAAAGCTGCCGTCCTGTGACAGATCCAGATGATGCTTTTCGATAAACTCTTTCAGATCCGCAGAGCACATATGATTCTCCTGTGCGCTCAGGGCATCCTCCAGATCAAAAGCATCGATTCCGAACTGGTTCGGCATCACCACATATGCTTCATCCGGCACTCTGCGGGCGATCCAGTGATGACCGCCGATCGTCTCCAGCCACCAGATCTCGTTTTTATCGGAAAAAGCAATCCCGTTCATCTCATAGGTGCCGTATTTTTCCAACAGACTTCCCAGCCTCGTGACACCTTCTCTGGCACTATGAATATAAGGGAGCACCACAGATACAATGTCCTCCTCACCGATACCTCCGGGAATCTCTTCTGCACCATCCTGCGCCGGAACATATTCCACCAACGGATCTGCTCCCAGGACTCTGGCATTGGAAGTGATAGTCTCCGTGGCAGTCATGCCCACACCTGCCGCATTGATACCGTGTGCCGCCCAGATACCTTCTCCCCCCAGCGCATTGGGCACTGCGGTATAACGCAAAGCCTCCTCGGGCAGATCGATCTCCACATGAGAAAGCACAGATTTATATTTTCTCGGCTGTTCTTCCGGATGCACCACCACAAATTTCTTCGGGGTAAACTGTCCGGAGGGGGAATCATCGTTCCGGGCGATCATGGTAGATCCGTCATAAGATGCTTTTTTTCCTACTAATATGGTTGTACATGGCATAATCATTACCTCCTGCTATTATGCTACAAAAAATTTCCCGTGAGTAACGGAAATCTGTTTTCTGTCTGGAACCTTACACCAGCTTCTGTCCATTCACCACAACATTACGGATCGTCTCCGGTCTGCCCTGCAGAGGCTCAAGCTTCGTAAACTGTCTACAGCCGGTGACTTCGATATTTTCCATAGACAGATCTCTGAAATATGGGATGTCCTCCTCATTTTCCATGGCAATGGTCTCATTACGGTTCAGAGAATTCAGGACATAAGACATCGTAAGGATCACTGCCTCGCCCTTGATCTCGCTCATATGGATATTGCGGAGTGTGATGTTTTCCACCACGCCGCCGCGTCCCAGCGCACTCTTCATGCGGACACCCACATCGGTTCCCACGAAAGTACAGTTCTCCACCAGAATATCTTTTACCCCACGTGACATCTCGCTGCCGATGACAAAACCGCCATGGCCTTCATTCACCAGACAATCATGAATGTAGACATTGCTGCAGGGGCCTTCGATCCTGCGGGCAATGGCATTTTTGCCGGATTTCATGCAGATAGCATCGTCACCGGTCTCGAAGGTGCTGTGATGAATGTGCACATTGGTGCAGGATTCCACATCGATGCCGTCACCATTCTGTGCATAGTACGGATTACGGATCTTCACACTGTCCACGGTAAGGTCCTCGCAAAAATAGGGATGTATGTTCCATGCCGGAGAGTTCATAAACGTTGCGCCCTGTAACAATACCTTTTTACAATAACGCAGACTGACCATCACCGGACGGTAAAAATCATAATAAGGTGCCGCAGCAGCCAGTGCCTCTTCGGTGGTTCCCTGGATGTTATGGCGATTGCCTTCCAGAATGGACTCAGTAGGCATCCAAATCTCAGTCTCTTTCGTCTCGATCACATAAGGACTGATCTGAAACAGCGCATCCCACTGTTTTGCCGTCATCTTGAATTTCTTGACCGGTCGCCATTTATCACCGCTTCCATCTATGATACCATCTCCGGTGATGGCGATATTTTCTGCATTTTCCGCTGTGATGGGAGACACGGTACGGATGCAGTCCTGCCCTTCATAACTGGTAATGCGCAGGGGATAATCCTCTTTTGCTTTGATGAATTTAAACATAGCCTGACTGTCCAGGTGCAGATTAACGCCACTTAACAGCCGGATCGGAGCCACTGCCCAGATTCCTGCGGGAACTCTTACCATACCACCGCCCTGCTCAGACACCTCGCGGATGGCACGATTGATAACTTCGGCATTGTGTCTGCCGGCTTCCTCACTGAATTCTCCGCTCTTTGCACCATACTCCGCTATGGATACCTCCCTTTCGGGGAAACAGGGGAGTTCTACTTTATAATTCTGATTATACATGGTTATTGTTTTCTCCTTTGAATATTTTCATGGATACTTTCACATTTTCTACGTTTCTGATTCTAGCGTGTTCCGTTTCGGACTTCCACCCGATTTTTGCGTTTTTCCGAAGGGTTCTACTGCTTATTTGTGCCCTTCCGCGCAGATCCAGTCCTCGCCGTCTTTTAAGCGAATCCGTACCTCTTCAAATCCTGCATTTTCCAGCAGTTCCCGGAATTCTTCCGGTGTGGGATTAAACAGATGGAATCTTTGAATGTTTTCCCGCACCTGTTCTGGCAGATCCTCCTTCTGGTAAATGTCGGCCACCAGTAAAAAGGTTCCCTGCTCCTTCAATACCCGGTAGACTTCTTTCAGATTCTCCGCGGGATCCGGCCAGAAATAAAAGCTTTCCACCGTAATGATCTTGTCAAAAGCATTGTCCGCAAAGGGCAGTTTTTCCACTGAGGCCTCCACGAGATCCATTTTTCCCTGCTGCAGTGCTTCTGCATTGGTTTTTCCGGAAAGTTCCAGTGAAGTGGCGGAATAATCCACTCCGGTCAGATGTCCGTCACGCACCTCTTCACTCATGCGTTTCAGAGTTGCTCCTCCACCGCAGCCGATGTCCAGAATCCGGTCATTCTCCCGGATCTTCCAGTGTTCCAGCGCCCAGCCGGTCACTGCGTAGTGGCTTTCGTTCATGCGGCGCAGCATCTTCTCCCCATCCTCCCCGACCGGTTTCCCGGGGTTGCCGGAAATGGTGATCGCCTGCTGGGTGCGTTCGTTGGTGGTTAGGTTTATGGTATTATTTTCTGTTTTTTCAGTCATGATCTTTATTCCTTCTTCCAGCCGCTTTCTTTTTGGATCTTTGCGGTTTTCTTTGCAATTTTTACTATCTCTATTATAATAGTAACTGTTTATAATCATGTAAAGGGCAATCCCGTTATTGAGAATATCTCTGAATAAGGGATTTGGCAAAACACGCGATACAAAGTACAATCTGCGAAAGCATACGCCGGAAATGCAGTGGAACGCTTGCAGGTTACGGAAAGGCATACATTTTTTATGAAATATTATCTTGCCCCCATGGAGGGACTGACCACTTATAATTTTCGCACTAACTGGAACCGCTGTTACGGCGGCATGGACAAATATTTTACCCCTTTTATCTCCAATCGGCACATGAACAGCAGAGAACGCAACGATGTGCTTCCGGAACATAATGTGGGCATGTACACCGTACCGCAGATCCTGACCAATAAGGCGGAGGAATTTCTGTCGCTGGCAGAGCAGCTGGCCGGATATGGCTACCACGAGGTCAATCTGAATCTGGGCTGCCCTTCTGGAACAGTGGTAGCAAGAAACCGCGGTGCCGGATTCTTAGGTACGCCCCGGGAACTGGAGACTTTTCTGGACGAAATTTTTGAAAAATGCCCGTTGAAAATTTCCATTAAAACCCGCATCGGCATGGAATGTCCTGATGAGTGGGCTCCGTTACTGAAAATATATCAAAAATTTCCCATGAAGGAGCTGATCATTCACCCCAGACTGCAAAAGGAAGGTTACAATGGGACACCCCATCTGGAAGCTTTCGCAGAGGCGGTGGAAGCCCTGCAATGTCCGCTGTGCTATAACGGGGATATTACCTCTCCGGAGTCGCTAACGCAGATTCTTACGAAGCTTCCCAGTATCGATACGGTCATGATCGGCCGGGGAATTTTGCAGAATCCGGGATTATTGCAGGAATTGAAGGCTGCCTCCACGGAGAGTGTTGCGCTGCCGTCTTGTGAAGAGCGTCTGGCTGTCCTGAAGGAATTCCACACTTCCCTCCTGACCGGTTATCAGGAGATCATGTCCGGCGATACCAATACGCTCTATAAGATGAAGGATCTCTGGACTTTCTTAAGCCACAGCTTCGAATCTCCGGACAAATACGTAAAAAAGATCCGCAAAGCCACAGATGCCAGCGACTATAAGCTGGCCGTCAATGCGTTATTCCGGGAGTGCGCATTGAAGTCGGAGAATTCTTGATCCTGACATCATCCCATACCTTTATTCCCCGGTGTCAAACTGTTCTCCTTCGTTGGCGTCTTCCATGACGACCTCCGGCTCCGGGATGCCTGCATTTTCCACATAGCTGAAATGAATGACCGCCTGTGGCCAGTTGAGACTAATCCGGGCGGTCTTCTGCCGCTCCTCGCCTGCCTTGCGGATCAGTTCCAACAGTTCCTGCAGGACTTCTCTGGTCAGATAGCCTCCCCGCCACTGGAACGTCATGGCTCGGCCTTTTTTCGCCATCTGCTGTGCTCTTTTATATACTTCTTCCGTTTTCGTAAAGGAAAGTTTTTTCTCCTTGTAATAAAAATGATCGTTGTCCGGACAGCCGGGTGCCGGGGCGATCAACGGTTCATGATCCCGGAACACTGCTTTATCTCCCAGATTGAAATAGTCGTAGCGGATCTCTCCGGGTGCTTCCGCATTGCCCTGATGTTTTCCCAATGTATTGTCAAATGTGGCATCCAGATGGTAATACTGCCCGCCGATCCGCACAATATTCCAAGTGTGACGGTACTTGATCCCTTTCTCCGGATTGTTGCCGCAGATAGCGATTACACACCACACACCCAGCGCATCACAAAGCACCTTCACCGATTTGGCAATGCCCTCGCAGACACCCACGCCCTGTCCCAGCGGTCCGATAATCTCATGGGAATAGGGCTTTTTCAACTTATCGTAGGTGATATTTTCGCAGATAAAGTCGTGAATGTACTTCTCTTTTTCCCACTCTGTGAACTTTGCGGCAGATCTTGCCAGCTTTTCCACCCGGGACTGCATGGCTTTCTGATGTTCTCTGATCTTATTTTTCTCAAACAGATACTCCGGCACGAAGATGATGTTGGGGGAGTCCTGATAATATCTATACCGATAACTCACCACCCAGAAGATCTCCGGATGATCCAGCCGCAGTCGGAAAAATACGTCATACAATTCTTCCGCCGGGATCCGCGGCAGCTGGATCTCGTCTGCCAGCGCCAGCACTCCCTGCTGCATAGCGTGATAGGCGGCCTGCTGGGGCTTGTTCATTTTCTGATAGTAATATGGTTCCATGGTAGTTTCCTATTCTATTGTTTTCATCTGTCTTATTTTTACATTTTAACAGAAGGTTTTTCTTTTGGGTGGATGTTTTTGATATTTTTAAAAAAATTTATTTCTTATGCAACTTTTCTGAAGACTGTACAGTCTAATCATCAGAGACCTGTAAGAAATGGTTTTATTACGAAAGGAGTTTTATTATGAAAAACAAATTTATCTGTGCACTTTTAACTACTGTGATGGTATTATCTTTTGCTGCCTGCGGCAATGATGGAAACGGAGCTGCTACCTCTGCGGAAAGCACCGTAGTTTCCGAAAGCCAGGTTACAGAAAGCAATACAGAAGCCAATACTGAAACCGCATCCACCGAAAGCACCTCTACGGCAGAAGGAGCCTATGAAGACAACTTTGCAGTTCCCACAGAGGATGCTACCGCTTTCGCTAAAAAGATCCAGGATGCCGTAGCCGCTGAAGACCTGAATGCTCTCGCTGATCTGGTCAATTATCCGGTCTATGTTGCTCTGGGCGATGGCAGTGTGATCGAAACCAGGGAAGATCTGATTGCCTTAGGTGCAGACAAAATCTTCACCCCTGAGCTGAAAGATTCTATGGCTAATGCTGATCTGTCCGAATTAAGCCCCAGTATGGCAGGCTTCACCCTCTACAGCACCGGTGACGGTCCTAACATCACCTTCAATGTCCAGAACGGAGTACTCGGCATCAGCGGTATCAATTACTAATCATTCTCGTACAAATCGGGGGAGCCTTTCATCAGGCTCCCCTTACTCGTGTCGAAACTACTGTTGTCAACGGTACCATAGTGATGTCTATGTCCCCGTCTGTCTTACGCGTGATCAGCGTGGCTCCCCGCTGGATATATTGCTTCGTGATGCCGGAATATCCCAGATAATCAATGGACATTCCGTAAGTCATGCGGATACCTTTATAGGTCAGTGACAACGTATTCAGATGATCGTGTCCACAGAAGATCCATTTCAGCCAGCCGTTATCCACCGCTTTTTCGAAAAAATGTGGCGGTTGATTCGATATTCCGAAGTACTCGTCCTTTTCTCCGATACTGCCGTGTTCATAACTCACACTGTGATCACCTAGTTTCATCTTCTCGTAGGCTTCCTTGAACTCCGCGGGCGGCATGTGGAAAAATGCAATAGCCGGTACTTTTCTCTCGTTCAATTTCTCCATACACCAGTCCGTCTGGTCCTCATGAATGCAGTCGAAACCGCTGAAAAACCAGCCGTCGCCGTACATGTTAGAGTCCAGGTGGATGAGTGGCAGGAGAACTCTGCCTTCCCCATCTGTCAGGTCCAGTACAAAATTTCCGACGCCGGCAATAGGGTTTTGAGGACTATGCTCGTATCTTCCTTTGGTAAAAACAGCGTATTTTCCCGTTGCAAAAATCTCCGACAGCTGCTCCTTATTGCATGCAGCCCCCATCTCACAGTCATGATTGCCGAATACAAACGTATAGGGAATCTGAAAACCATCCAGAAATGCCAGCAGTTTTTCTGCCTGCTTTCGGTTGTTCATGGTACCGCTTTTCGGGAAAAACGGGAAAACAGAATCTCCGGTCAGGACGATCAGATCCGGTCCCGTCCGGCGGATCAGCTCCGTCACCGCTGCCAGCGCCAGTCTGTCCTTTTTCCCGGAAAACATGCCGAAACCAAGGTGCAGATCCGTCAGCTGCAATATTTTATAATCTCTGTCCGTCGGGATACGAAGGGAAAAAGTCTCTTCGTCCCGAATTTGAAAATTTTGAGAGGTATACATAGGAATCTCTTTTCTGTCACTTAATCTGTTTCACTATTGTATTTGAGTTTTTTTGAAATCAGCTCAATGGGATCAACGCACCGATTGCAGACAGCAGCGTAGACAGCACCATCAGCACCTGAAACGGCACTGTGCCGATCACTCCGCAGATAGGACTGCTGCCGGCTTTTTTCCTGGACTTTCCATAGGTCAGCACCAGCATGATGCTCACCAGTACCACAACGCCACTCATGATCCGGGTCAGAACGATAAAGCTGTTCACGCCAAACACAGCAAACAGGATGCAGGGGACTGTGGCGATCAGCCAGCTGATGCGGTTGCCGCTGCCGATCTGCTCATGAACCACATCGCGGAGGGCGAGAGTATTGCTCCAGAACGTGGTAAGTAACGCAAACAGGGAAAATACGCCTGCCAGGATCATTGCCCAGGTACCGATGCTCTCTCCCAACTGCATGTATGCCAGTTCTTTTTCCAGCGCTCCCTTGGTTCCCAGGAGAACCGTGCCCGTTACGATCAGGACAAACACTGAGGAAAGCCCAAAACCGATGAAAATGGAACGACGGATCTGTTTCGCGTTGCCATCCAAGCCTTTCACCACCTGGATCACTGCCTGATTGGCCGAAGTGGCAAATACCACCATGCTGTACAGCGCCAACAGGTTGTTCCAGTGGAACTCTGCCCGTTGCAATGTATTCAGCGGATGCAGAAAAGTCCCCACCGTCATCACTGCCACAATGCCCATGAGGACAATGACTGCGTATTTCTGCGCGATGCCCACGGCTTTCATGCCGATAAACACCACAACTCCGGCGATCACATAGTACAAAACCTGCGCCGCCACGAAAGGCATTCCGAACCAGTTCACAAAAATCTGTGCTCCGCCGTTGATGTTGCCGCTGACACCGATCATAATTGCCAGTCCATAGACAATAAATACACTCCAGCTGAAGATCTGCTTCATTTTCCCATGAAACAGCTCTCCTTCAAAGCTTTTCACCAGCTGGACACCACCGTTATTGTAAGACAGCTCGGCAATGATCAGATGCAGGATCACGTTCACGCAATAGGCGATTAATACCATCCACACGACATCCAGCATGCTGTTCTTCGTGGCAAGATACGGAACGGCGATGATGCCGGTACCGATGCTGTTGCCGACGATCATGCTGATGGCTTCAAAGGTCGTGAGATGGGCTTCGGATTGGATAGGTTGGGACATAGGGAGGCCTCCTTGGTATAGTTTCTTTTCGCTATTCAATATGAGCCCTTCGGTATTCATCTGTATCTGCCTGAATAGATACAAGAATATCTGTTGTTAAATGTGGAAAATCTATCTTCGGCGTAGGCCGCTTAGGAACAATACCTTCATCCTCCAGAACGGTAAGACAAAGATTCAAGGCATCTGTAATCTGAGAGATTGCTTCCTGTAAAGACTTACCTGTGGTAATGCATCTATCAATGTCAGGAACTTTTGCGTAAAAGGTACTATCCTTTTTGCTAATAACTGCGGTATAAGTATATTGCATTTCTTTCCCCTCACTATTTCTTATTTACTAATCTCTTTTAATTAAATGGTAACTCTTCATCATACATGCTATTTACAACCGGAATTTTGTTTAATCTACCATATAAATTATTCAATATAATTTCTCTCTTTTCACTAGATTGCGAAACCAAAAAATTATAAAAATTTTTAACCTCTACCACAGGTATTTCTTTCCCCGGATAATACGTATAATTTGATTTTATAAAGCAAGAAATAAGCACATAATTATTAGATATATACATTTCTAAAGCATTATCTCGAAGAACTTTTTTCATTTTTTCTATAATAATACCTATATCTTTTTCCACAATTAATGAATCTTTTATCACCGATATAGAATTTTTTAAATCCTCTGCAAACGTTCGATAAATGTTCTTCTGCTCCCTTGAAAAATCGAATGTCTCCATAGCCTGATTTGAAATTTCATCTTGAATTGTTAAAAAAGAATTTATTCTTTTTTGTGGCGAAATTTCTATCATTTTCCTTAGCAATTCTGTATACTTAAATGAGTTCATTTCATACTTTGCCAATAAATTTTTAATCAAATATCCCACAAAAAAAATCTCTGTCTGGCTATTATAAACACCTGAATATAGCTCTTCAGGTTTCTGAGATACTGGCCAATTCAAATATATGCTGTTTTCCTCGTTGCCAACTTCATTAACATTTTTTCCAAAACCGAAATCTATCAGTTTGACCGTTCCACTATCATCAATAAGTACATTTTCCGGTCGTACATCTCTATGCAAAATGTTGTTTTTTTCTAAATATGCAAAAGCATTTATTAGCTGAACAAATATAGAATTAATTTTATCAGTATCTTCCTCTTTAAAGTATTCATCTATATTTTTCCCTTCTACATATTCCATTATAATATAGCCTGTACTATGTTCAGGAAAAAGATAATAATCAAATATCCTAACTATGTTAATATCATAAATAGCATACATAATCTTTATTTCATCTATAAATCTATTGTAAAATTCTTTTTCATATTGTTTCTGCATTGGCGAATACTTTTTACACACAAAAAACTTATTAAGCATTGTATCCTGCATCAGTATCGTTTTTCCTGTTCCTCCCGATTTCAATGCTCTAACAAACTCATACTTCCTATTTGTAGGGAAATCAACAATCTCCCCTTCTTTAAATTCCGAAATAAACTTTGGCATCTTTATACCTCTTTTTACAAATCAATTATTTACGCCACTGCGTTTGCATTAATCTTATCAATTACACCTTTTATCCCCATCCACACTGACATATCAGTGAAAATATCCACAATGCTTCCCTGATCTGTAAACGGAGATTCTTGAAGAACCGACAAATCTTTCATCATGCCATTATGAACAATATACTCCACAATCTGATTAACAAAATATATCTGTCTGCTATCCAAATTCGCATTATCAAGATATTCAGAAAAAGCCTCTTTTGCGGCATTCATATCCAATCCCACAATCTCTCTGACAAATTCACCCAGCGGCTTTTCACCATACTCTGCTTCATAATCTTTTTTTGTTCCAATCTCTTTCCAAAGGATTTCTTCCAAAGTATCTATATCCGTGGTGTTCAATGGCTTATTTGTCTTTAACTTTGCAATGACAATATTATCCTGATGCTGACGAATATAATATTCTGCCTTTGCCTTATAATTCTTTAACTGATCGTCTTCCAATTCCGATTCATTCCACTCAATTGTTAGTATATCATCCTCAAAATTAGTATCATAGCGTATCGCTGTTTTAGGAATATACTTCATTAAACTACGCAGTTCTTCACGTATCTTTTCAAACTCATCAATTCCCGCACGTTCCACGTAATCAGTATGCAGTATCTTATTAATTAAATCTGTTTTCGTCTGTATTTCAGGAATATTAGCTACACTTGCAATGCCACTGACTTTTTTAATCAGGTCTCCTCTTGCTCTAGTATACTTTTCTCCAAGTAGGTATGCTAATTCAATCCCATACATAAGCGCATCAAAACGAATCGCACTCACTTCCTCCTTCTCAGGAAGTATCAAAGGCGCAACTTCTTCTTTTATAGTTAATGTATCTTCAAACGTCAGTGTCTGGTAATTGTCTTCAATGGAATACAGTTCCACATATTTTAGATGCTGTTTCACAGCAAAATTATCCCTTGGCAGTTCACAGACTTTTTCCACCATTTGACCTACTAATCGTTTTCTATATGCTATCAAACGTTCCTTTTGAAATTCGGCTGCCTGCAGTTTATAAACCATTTCGAATTGTAAATTGAAAATGGCCCCTTGTAATGCTATCATATTCGCTGATGGTTTCCCCTTGTTTATGCGGAAAAATTCAAAATTGCCGCAAAAATCAAATATATAAAACTTTGACTTATCCTCCCCATCTAATAATCCCGGACATAGTCTGGTTCCGCGCCCAATCATCTGACGAAATTTTGCCTTACTTAATACTTTTTTGAAAAATACGAGGTTCAGTATTTCCGGTACATCTATTCCTGTATCTAGCATATCTACGGATATTGCAATCTGTGGCAATTTCTTAGCATCCGAGAATTCGTCTATAGCTCCCTGTGCATATGACATACGATTATCTATTACCATTGCATATCCTGTAAGATTAGGATATTCCTTCTCAAACACTTCAAGAATCTTTTCTGCATGTGCGTGGTTTTTGGCAAAAATGATTGTTTTCCCTATTTTTTGTCCATAATTAATTTTAATACCCTCTGTCATAAGAATATTCAACACTCGACGTATGGTATCTTCATTAAAGATCCATGTATTCAACGCCGAAGCCTCTATGCTCTCTGGCATTGCTCCATCATCTGTTGCAAAATTTTCTTCATATTCTTCTTTATCTGCTTCCGATAAATCATCATAAACGATTCCCTGTGTTAAAAATTTCAATTCTGTTTCGACAGAGATATAATCCACCAAATAACCATCTTTTACCGCTTGGGCAAGATCATAGCCATAGGTAGGAACACCATTTTCCAGTTCAAAAATCCCATAGGTATTCTTATCTATTTCGTCTTTGGGTGTTGCTGTTAATCCAACCAAAGGAGCATCAAAATAATCAAATATATCTCTATATTTGTTGTAAATAGATCTATGCGCTTCATCGCAAATCAGCAAATCAAAATGTCCACAAGTAAATAATTTACCTTCGTTATCACTTACTGTATCAATGCATTTCATCATTGTCTGATAAGTAGAAAATACACAATGCGCAGAATAGTTATCTTTTTCTTCCACTAAATTAGTACATGATAAATTCGGTAAGAGATTTACAAAACTTCGCTTAGCCTGTGTAATCAACGCAGTCCGATCTGCAAGAAAAAGAATATTCTTCACCCAACCCGCTTTTAATAAGACATCACATAAAGCAATAACCGTTCTTGTTTTACCACTTCCAGTAGCCATTACCAACAATGCTTTTCTGCGATTCTTTTTGCCAAAGCTTTCACATACTCTTATAATAGCTTCTTCCTGATAATACCGACCCGCAATTTCTTTATTTACGGAAATGTGATCTAATCCTGTCTTCATTGACTGCAGATTAAACCATTTCTCCAAATCCCTCTTGGAATAAATTCCGGAACATTTTCGTTCGGAATACTGCCCATCAATAATATGCGTTTCAAAACCATTCGTCAGAAAAATCACCGGTCTGCGATGATATTCTCTCTCCAATGCATCTGCATACAATTTCGCCTGATAACGTCCTTCCTCTACGCCCCTACCAGTTGATTTAGCTTCAATAATCGCTAACGGTCTATTCCTGTCATCATAAAGAACGTAATCAGCCCTACCACTTCCTGATCTGCTCGGTATTCCAGGAATTGGTACCTCATTCAGCCAGTCCTTTCCTTCTTTCCATCCGGCATCTATCAGCATAGCATCTATGTATAATTTTCGTGTATCATATTCTGATAGATCCAAAGGCTTCGGAATATAGCTTGTCTTTTTCTCTTGTCTTCTTGCAGAAAGTTCTTCCTTCAAAGATTCATTTTCTTTTATAAGTTTTTGAAGATTAATCTCTTTCTGTTCCAGTTCGCGTTGATTTTTCTCAAATTTTTCTTTAATTTCTGCTGCTTCTTTTTGAGATTGCCTTGCTTTTTCAATTCTACATGTTATCAGTTCTTTCTTAAAACTCTGCTCTTCATAATTATCCGAATAACAATAAGCAACATAGTCTAAAAAAATAAATAGATTTTCAAGACAAAGCATAGCTTCATCCCGTCCCATTTTTTTCGTAGTGTGTGCTACATTATTTCCACAGCACCGGATATAATCCATACGTTTCCAAATATCTTGTCCGACTATTTGACGGTATTCTTCTGCATTTATAAGGCTTTGCAAATTATCCTGATAGGGCATCTGCAATTCATTGTCAACAGAATACATCCATTTCACTGCAAATTCCATTGCTCGACGGCAGTTAATAATACATGCCGACGGATCCAGCAAAACGATTTTTTCTGCGGATATAGCAGTATCTGCAAATGCTGAAAATTTAGGTTCTTGCTTTAGGTAATCAAAGTTGGTCGTCATAATGTCCCCCTTACAAAGATTAAATAAACAATGGAAACGACGTATTTTATATATTTTTAATAATTGTACTATATTTTTATAACAGTGTACTTAATTTGCCAAATTTTGATTTGTCGACTTGGTTAGCAAACATCTCAAACTCAATTTGCTGTTCTACATTCGGTAACAGAATCAATAAATCACTTATATCCTGTAAACTCAAATTTGCCCGTCCTGTATCTGACTTCATCGAATCATACATGCGCTGTGCCCTATCTGAATTAAGGTATGTGAGCAAATACTTATCCCTCACCCTACTATCATTAACTCTAACTAGAGCTGCTGCTTGATTCATATTTGCCTTACAATCCAAATTGAACTGTGCAGCTCTACCTATAGAAGCCCCAACGATGTTAATAAGGAAATCTCCCTTATGGATAACTGATCTTTTCTGCTTTTCATTAAATCCATCTTCTATATATTTAGGGGACGACAAATCAATATATCCTTCTCTAACATTCTCGCTAGTGACAAATATAGTTTGAGAACTATCATCAGTATATGAAAAGCCCTGCCAACTCGGAGAAGCTCCCTTGGTAATTAATTTGCTCAATTCTCCTAAAGCAACTATCGGCAATCCCTTTGGATTAGTTACGGGATCTCCAAACATCTCGACAAATCGGGCTTTAATGAGACCGTCTAGTTCTTCCAATTCTTCTTTGCGAGCTTCAATAACTCTTTCTAATCGGCTGAGTATATCTGCAATTTTGTCCTGTTTAGTTAGTTCTGGAACATCTAATTCAAGTTTATTCAGTTCCTTAGCTGAAAGATGTTTTACTGTTACAAAAGCCGTTCTTTGCTCTATTTCTTTTAATGATTTTGACATAGCAAAGCGAAGATATTCTTCATTTGTGCCTATCTTTGCTACCAACTTACAAACTCGCTGATTTAGTAATGCTCCTGAACATTTCCATCTTGCTATATTGAACTCCCCATCCATTCCTACAAGCAAGTCACCTTCCGACAAAATATACTCTTCTGGATAATCGCCAGAATAATATGTCTCAGAATACCCTCTTTTCACATCTCGAATGCGAACCAATTGAGGATATGACGAATCCTCAGTAAAGCACTTAGAATCGAACGCATATCCATATTGAATATCACATATGTCTATTAATCTCTTCATCTACATCATCCCTACAAATCTTTCAGTAATTTTATTGCAGGCTTGATTTTAGAACATATGTTTGGTATAATATATTTGGTGCTACCCTACTCGGTAGGCGGTTAGCCTTCTCCGCAGGAGTTATAGCCTGTGTTTACATAGAAATCCACTTTTGGAAATCTTTTGAGGAGGTTTGTGCTTATGCTTACAACGGAGCTTTTTATAGCCATTATCAGCTTGTGTATTACTTGCTTTGCTCTTGGTTATTCCGTTGGATCTAAGAGCAATAATAAGACACAAAAATAACCGCCCTGTCCTGACAAAACTTGGCGGTTATTTTTAATCAAATGTATCAGGGCTAACCGTCTATCGGTAGCACCTTCTTTATCATTATAATAGCATTTAACCGCATCTATGTCAAACATATATTCTATTTTTCAATCAGGTCTACAAATCTTTCTTTATCGGCTTATTCGGCACATTCTCAGTGCCATTTGCTCGACAAATCCGAATTCGTAGGAGATTATGCAATATACTTTCTATGTGCATTTTTCACATTACTTTGATTCACCATTGCATACTGCATGGTTGTATCAATCTGAGAATGTCCAAGAATCTTCTGAACCTGTTCAATCGGCATACCTTTATCAATTGCTCTTGTTGCCATAGTTCTTCTGAATTTATGAGGATGAATTTTTTCAGCATTGATGCTTCTTCCCAAACTTCTAATCCGAATCTCAACGCCGCTGATCTTCAATCGTTGATGTGGTGCATCTAAGGTTACAAACAATGCCGGATTATCATCATCTCTTTCTTTCAGATAATCCTGAAGATGCAATTTAGCCTTTGCATCAAAGTAAACTCTGCGTTCCTTATCGCCCTTACCAAACACTACACATTCGCGCTCTTCAAATGATATATCATCAATATTGAGCCGAACCAATTCACCAACTCTTATGCCAGTAGAATAAAGCAAATCGACAATAGCAAGATCTCTCTTACATAAGCACGCATCACGGAGCCTCTCTATTAACTCATCCGATATTGTTTCTTTAACAGGTTGCACTGTTTTTATCTTATGAATTCTTTTCATGGGACTTTTAAGAATGTAATCCTCTTCCTCGAGCCACGAAAAAAAGCTGGAAATATTTCTGCGAATATTATCTATGGTAGTTTTACTGCATCCGCCTTTCTCTTGGTATTGTGCAAGATAACTCCGTATCTCATCCGTTGTGATCTTTCTGATAGGCGTATCGATACATTTTAAGAGATGTTCTACCGTTGATTTATAATAAGTCACCGTCCTATCAGAGCATCCTTCTATCTTCTTTGCAGCAATAAACATTTTCAGGTAATCATAATTAGATGTTTCTGAAATGCTTTCTTCCTGCTCTTTCATATTTTTTAACAGAACTTCCTGCAGTTTTTTCATTTGTGAGATGCTTAAATATTCCGCCATCTCGTTTAAAATATTTACTAATTTTTCTTCCATGCTGGTACCTCCTATAAATACCAGCATCCTTCAACCAATAATTTCAAACTATTTTATCCAAAATATTTTTGCATTAGTGAATCAAATAACGTTTGTGTCTGCTCCAATGTCTTTTGAACGGCAAATTTTGATTTGTTGACTTGGTTACAGAACCTCATAAACTCAATCTGCAACTCAATAGGCGGCATAATTATTTGTAAATTTTCTACCTGTTGTTTGGTTATAGCCTCTCTTGTTGCACCTGCTCCCGCAATACTCCAGAGTAAGTCTTGATAATTATCATCTATCAGAAGCTTATTTAAAAATTCTGGATTAATACATTTCTTGCATCTTATAATACAAACATGCTGATTTACTCTTGCTGGTAAAATTTTGCTTGGAACTACACATGAACGAGCCACCGAAGCCCCCGTAATATTTAATAATACATCATTTTCTTCTATAACTACATTATCAAGTTTTGTTGCCTGCTCATCTGATATATGTGCCAATTCTTTATATTCAAACAAGCCATTATGTACATTCATGCTTCGAATAAGCGTAATACCTTCTTCTTGATATGCACCTTTACCGCCTTTAGGGGTTGCTCCCGAACCAATTTTAGTAGTTATCTCACCTAGTGATTTCTGTCTCCATCTTTTTTCATTAATAACTGGATTTCCAAACATCTCGACAAATCGGGCTTTGATGAGTTCGTCCAAACACGCCAATTCTTGCTTGCGAAGTTCTATAATACTCTTTAAATTTTCTACCGAATTGACAATAATTTCAATCTGCGAATCATCCACAACTGGGATTGGAATACCATTCAACATTTTCTGATTCAGCTTTGGCTGCGCACTCCCCGTAACATATGATTCAAGGCTAATACTATTCAAATATATCTCAACAAACTTTTGAAGATTTTCATTTGAAAATCTTAACACATGTGCATGGTTATTAATCCATGTTTTTCCTGTTACAGAAAAGGCTATGGGAGTACTTCTTGCCAATAAATTTGCCCCATCCTCAGAAACTAAAAGCAATGATTCATCAAATATATAATCTTTAACATAATCAACAATACCCGATGCCCCATAATATGGGATTTTGCCTTCAACTCTATCTGAACTTGTTATAGGTTTACGTTTACTGTCCAGATTTTCGCTTATCTTATCTAATGTTGTATATTCCATCTACATCATCCCTACAAATATAAATTTTGATACCTACAATTCTTTAACACCTAACTGGTATTATAAAGTGTTACGAT
>ERZ827450.1496-NODE-1496-length-23972-cov-3.372915_pt1 | contig 23972 bp, 20 predicted proteins | sample MGYA00519773_ERZ827450 | MGnify/ENA primary metagenome ERZ827450 (study PRJEB31778, sample SAMEA3449306) | human gut metagenome | biome: human gut; feature: human-associated habitat; material: faeces | place: United Kingdom | collected 2010/2012 ...
GACGGTGTCTGAACTTCATGACTTTACCGAGCAGATTGCCTATCAATATGAATATGGCTGGGGAGAAGCGCTGGAATACCATAACTTCAAAACTCAAAATTCAGATCATATCACTGTACGGCTTTATCATTCTGATATAAAGTTTGCAACAGGTATGGTATTTGAACAATGGATGAGAAAAAGCAGAGCCCGAAATCGTCGGAAGCATACACCGGAAAGGTAAGCGAGCCTCTGTTCCTTTTGCCGAAAGACGCGGGATTTTTGGGGCTCAATCTTAGTAGGTATCGTGATAGATAAGGAGAAACAGATGTGGTAGTGTTGTGTGTGACAAAAAAGATGTCCAACCGGGAAAGGAGAGAAAGGAATGCCGGAAGTAAGAGTCATACCGCCTGTCGCGGAACGGGCGCATAAGCTGCGGGTCGCGGCTTATGCCCGTGTGAGCAGCGACTCTGCCGACCAGTTAAACTCCTTTGCTTCCCAGGTGGAATATTACACCAATTACATTCAATCAAAGGACGAGTGGGAATTCGCCGGACTATACGCGGACGAGGCAGTAACAGGTACCAGTGCCGAAAAGCGCAGCGACTTCCAGCGCCTTATTCAAGACTGCCGGGCAGGAAAAATAGACCGCATTCTCGTCAAATCCATTTCCCGGTTTGCCCGGAATACACTGGACTGCATTCAAACGGTGAGAGAACTAAAGATGCTGGGCGTGGCGATAGAATTTGAAAAAGAACACATTGACACCAGCAAAATGGGCAGTGAACTGATCCTTAGTATGTTAAGCGCGGCCGCCCAGGAGGAATCTCTTTCTATCTCGAAAAACTTAAAATGGAGCTATCAAAAGCGGCTGAATTCCAGTAATTTTATCACCTGCAGCGCTCCGCTTGGGTACTTTTTAAAGGATAACCAATTAATACCCGATCCAGAGGAAGTACCCATTGTACAGTATATTTTTAATAGTTACCTGGAAGGCAAAAGTATGGATGAGATTGCAAATGATCTCAATATGCGAGAAGTACACGTTAAGATAAGACATACGGTATGGAGGCGAACTGCCATTAGATACATTTTGACCAATGAAAAGTATATTGGCGATTCATTAGTTCAAAAATTCTATACGCCAGAGACTCTCCCATTGGCGAGAGTAAAAAATGATGGCCAGCTAACGCAATACTATATTAAAAATTCTCATCCGGCGATTATTGACAGAAAAAAATTCGAGCAGGTGCAGCGGCTCATAACTCAGAAAAAGGATCAACATGGAACCAAGACAGAAATTCAAAAATTTCCGCTCAGTGGGATTTTAAAATGCGGCCTTTGCGGATCGGCATTCCACCGGCATCAAGACCAAGGGAAAAACCGATGGTATTGTTATCAGCATAGAAAAAGCAAGAATTTATGTCCTATGGGGATTATCCAGCAGAAAGAAATTTACCAAGCGTTTTTAACTTTATATAACAAGCTGGCAAACAACCCGGAGATTTTAAGAGATATGCTTTCCGATCTTCATGTTTTACAGGATAAAGTGTATTTTTCAAATCCTGATAACTTGGAATTGAATAGGCAGATAGCCGAACTAGTCAGGCAGAATCATTCACTCGCAAGGTTACAAACCAAAGGGTGCATTGATTCTGCCCTTTATATTGAAAAATGCAATTTAAATAATCAAAAGATCGAAGCACTAAGGAAAAAATTGAAGCATGATCAGGCGTCTGACCGTATCCGTCAACTGATCGACAAAACCGAACTGATACTAGAGCTCTTAAAAGATAAGAAACCCATGCTGGAATTTGAAGAAAGTATATTGAAAGCCATGGTTCAAACGATTGTGGTATTTCCAAATACAATCTGTTTTCGCCTGGTCAATGGATTAAAACTGAAAGAAAAAAGGTGAGGTTTGTGAAGAAGATACGTTATCACCCTTTTGGATACCGCATATCAAATGGAAAAATAGAGACGATTCCAGAGGAAGCCCGTCTGGTTAAGCAACTGTTTAACGACTATTTGACGGGAAGTTCCTTGCAGCGTTTAGCGATGATCGCGGAAGAAACAGGCTTGAAGTTCCGGGAAAACGCAAACGGCTGGAACAAAAATATGATTGCCAGGATTCCGGACGATGAACGTTATTGGAACGGAGAATCCTTCCCTCCCATTATCAGCCGGGAACTTGCCATAAAGGTTACTCACCTAAGAAGAAGCAAAGCGATGCCGGAATCACCGGTCCGTTTCCTGCAGAAGAAAACAGCCTGCCCGCAGTGCGGAAATCACATCAGCCGAAACAGCAAAGATTTTCCCCGGATTTTTTGGGAGTGTAAAAAGTGCGGGACACGTTTTGGGCCTTTCTCAGATATAGATATTCTAAAAGCAGTTTCCCACAAATTTCTGAACCTGTGCCGGAATCCCGGACTGGCAGAAGAAATAGAGGGGATTGACAATAAATTGTCCCTGAAAGTTACCCGCTTAACCCATGAAATCAACCAGACGTTAAATCAAAGACAGGTGGAACCGGGAAAAGCCCTATCCCTCATTCTGGAATGTGCCGCTGAAAAATACCGGGTATGCCAGATGGGAAGATTAGACCACAGAACCGGGAACATTCAAGATCAGTTAAAAGGGCATTCGGAGGATAGAGAAATGGACCGGCAGCTTTTTAATCAAATCATTGAAAAGGTAATTCTAGAGCCGAAAGGTTCTGTAAAGCTTCAATTAATAAATGAAAAGATTATTTAAGGAAAGGAGAAAGCACTAATGCCGGATAGGGAAATCATAAAAATACCGGCAAACCGCACACTGGCCGACCTGCGAAGAAAAAAACGAAAGCTTCGGGTTGCCGCCTACTGCCGGGTCAGCACAGAGGAAGAAGAACAGCAAAGCAGCTTCGAAATCCAGGTGGCCTATTATACGAATCTGATAACCAACCATGAGGGCTGGGAATTAACGGGTATTTTTGCGGACGAAGGAATCTCCGGGGTACGGACCAATAAGCGGGAACAATTCAAGGAAATGATTACTCTTTGCGGAAAGAAAAAGATCGACCTGATTTTAACCAAATCGGTTTCCCGGTTCGCCCGTAACACACTGGATTGTATCCATCATGTGAGGCTTTTGAAAAGCTGGGGAATTCCCGTGATTTTTGAAAAAGAGGGAATAGACACCTCTGATATGAACAGCGAGATGATTCTGACCTGCCTGAGTGCCTTTGCCCAGGCGGAAAGCGAATCTATCAGCGGCAATGTTACCAAAGGTATTCGAATGGGTTACGAAAACGGGCGGTTTAGTTTCCGATACACAAACTGCCTGGGGTACCGAAAAGGAGCGGATGGAAAGCCTGAAATTCACCCGGAAGAAGCCAACACCATCCGAATGATTTTTGAGAACTTTCTCAATGGGGACAGTATAGACGATATTAAGCAATGCCTTGAAAACAAGGGCATTCTGACGCCAACCGGTCATACGGAATGGAATAAGCAGACTATTGTACGAATCCTGAAGAATGAGAAATACATGGGCGACGTACTGCTGCAGAAAACCTATACCACAAACCTGTTCGAAGGAAAACATAAGAAAAACAATGGAGAAGTTACCCAATACTATATCAAGAATCACCATCCGGCTATTGTCTCAAGGGAAATGTTCCAGTTAGCACAGGAAGAACTGGCCAGGCGAAACAGCAAGAAACCGGCTGCACAGAAAAAGGTCAAGACGAACCGCGGACGGTTCACCAGCAAATACCCCCTATCGGAAAGACTGGTTTGCGGAAACTGCGGCTGTTATTACCGGAGAGTCACCTGGGATATTCATGGAAGGAAACAGGTGGTCTGGCGGTGTATTAACCGGGTAGAATTTGGAAAACGATACTGCGGAGATTCCCCGAGTATCCCGGAAGAGGTTCTGCATCATGCGATATTGGAAGCGATCCGGTCCTTGGTTCAGAACCGTCAGAAAGATTGGCAGCCAATCTGGAAAACGCTCTGCTGGATAGTTTCTCCGATAATTTGGATGAACTTCCCCCCGGAAGCAATCAAAAACAAACTGAAAAAATTGGAACAGGAATTTGACCAATTACTGATTATGGCCGGAGAAGGAAATGAAATTGCAGACCGAAAGCTAGAGCAGATCGGAAAGGAAATGCGGGAACTGAAAGAAAAGGATCAGGAATTGGAGCATTCAGAAGAAAGGCGAAACGCTGTCGAAGAAAAGCATAGGAAGATTCGGGAACTGATCTCCTCAGAAAATCTAAGCTTAGAAGAATACTCCGAAGCCTTAGTATATAGAATTATTGAAAGAATTACGGTTCTGTCCAAAGAGCAAATACAAATCCGTTTTGCAGGCGGATATGAAATGACACAGTCACTGCAATAAAGAGCAGGTACAGAGAAATGCTGTCAGCCTTTGCTTCTCTGCGAGTCTAGAGACATTTATGTGATGGTTAACGGAGTGGAATTGGGGGGCTTGGCGATGTCCTGGGGATTTTTGGGGACGAAGAGGTCATCTGAATTCAGAATGGTGGAATGATACTAACAATTAATATTGGTTTATTAAAAACATGGGAAATAGCTTCTGGAAGAAGCTGACTCGAAAACAATTATCTTGGTACAACTACTTTCCATAAGCTGCTTTTTGTAAGTAAATGCGGAATTTCCACCTGACTTTTCAGGTTGGGAACGCCGCTTTTTCATTTATTACTTTTTTCTATAGTGAAGATTAATTCTGGTTTCTGATTATTTAAAGCTCTTTTCAAACTAAATTGGATAATAGATGGGATCTTTTATAGTAGAGGCTTAAATTTAGAACTCAATTATAGGACGCTTCAACTTTTTTCTGAGAGTTACTTTAGAATTTTACTGAAATGACAATATGACTTCCAGCACTAAAAAAAATAATTAAAACTAATATATAATAATGCTTTTTAGGGGGCTATAAATGATGCGCCCGTATAAAACCACTCTACACAGATAGAGGTTCTTGCGCCGCCTTGAGAAGCAAAGGTTCGTATCTCGCACATAGACCACAATTTACTGGTAGGATCCTGAAGGCGAATCCGTATCCAGTGCATTTCCTGTGATTGAGTATATATAATGTCATCTAGTACTAAATTTGCAGAAATCGTAAAATTGTTATTGGTCTGGACATCCATCGCACTATCATAAATGCTGACGCGTCGTATATCTGCCAAAACAGAGGTGCCAGTAGTGGTGGGCTGAATAGAAAGCCTAAGACTTGAAGCAGTGGTGGATTGTGCAATCAAAGTTAGATTTTCTAATGGGATGCGTAATGTACTTCCTATTGTGGAGAGATCCGCATTATACGTTTCTGTATTAGATTTCAGATTCGGACTGATAATGCTTTGAGTGGAAGTAGTAAAACTGAGAATATATTTCGTTTTGGTATTTTCCACTTCGATGATTTTCGGAGTTTCTCCTGAGGCTCCTTGGGGCCCTGTATCACCTTTTACACCAGAAGGCCCAGTGGCACCTTGATCTCCTTGAGGTCCGGTAGGACCAACAGGAACGACGAAATCCAGAAGGACACCGGTTTCCGTAGAGCTGGCAGTTACCGCAGCTGAGCTTCCAGAAGAAACAGAACCAATTTCCACCGTAGGGGTAGCGCCAGTCGGACCTTGAGGTCCAATAGGCCCTGTATCACCTTTTACACCAGCGGGACCCATAGGGCCTTGCTCACCTTGTGGACCTTGGCAGCCAGAATCTCCTTGTATACCTTGGGGTCCGGTTACACCTTGCGGTCCTTGTTCTCCCTGTGGTCCCTGTTCACCCTGCGGTCCACGATCGCCTTTTTCCCCCTTGTCACCCTTAGGTCCAGCTGGACCTGCTGAACCGGTATCACCTTTCGGGCCCATAGGTCCAGGATTCCCCTGAATCCCCTGAGGACCCATAAAACCTTGGTCTCCTTTGGGACCCATATCACCTCGAACTCCTTGAGGTCCTTGAGGTCCTTGAATACCGGCCATCCCACGAGGACCAGCTGGGCCAGGACACCCTTGTTCTCCTTTAGGTCCTTGAGGTCCTTGCGGGCCTCTCTCTCCCCTGGGCCCTTGAGGCCCTTGCGGTCCGGGGATTCCCTGAGGCCCTTGAGGACCAGTATTTCCTTGAACAAACACATAATTCTCTCCTGATGAAGAACAGGGACAATATCTGTTAGAAGTATATTTATTATAGTAATCCATATCAGAGATGACTCCTTTTCAGAATTTTCTAAAATTAAGGCAACGGATAAATTTTTTATTCCCTTGAATTAGAACTTTCATTTATTTTCTCATTTAGACGTTGACTTTGTGTACCGAAATAGAACGCAATCACAACAGAAAAGACTGTGAGAAAATCTTGTTCTGAAAGTTTTCCTATAATCGAGAGATATGCGAATACTACGGTTAAAATAATTGTTACAATGCTTTTTACGCATAAAAGATTACTCAGCCTTTGAAGCCATACTGAACGCATATAGTTTCCTCCTTCTGGTACTGTCTACTTTATTAGAATATGAGCAGAAGTGGAATTTTGGAACTCAAAAATAAGACAACTCAACTCCGGCCTCTTTTTCTATTCTATAAACCTAGAAATCAAGCCTTTTTTGCAGTCTGTTTCTTTTAATAGGAATAACACATCCAAAAGTAAAAAACAGAAAAACGGGTTGTAAAAACAATAGAATATATCTATTCTGAACCGGGGATTCTCATTTTGTTGAAGATATCTTTTGATTTTGGATTATTAAATTCCTCTCAAATGGTATTAGACTAGCGGACAACAATTTCGTCCCGGTCATACATAATGAAAACACCATTGACATCTGAACCCCTCAGGTTTGGACAGCAATGGTGTTTTGTTATAATTAGCATTTAAGCATTTTTTGATACTGCTTTTTCTTTTTGCCATTTCCAAGTCAAAAGAAGAAAAACGCAGATTTCAATACAATAAATCACAAAGGGAATGTTTCTGAACCAATTAGTCTATTGTACTATCTTCACACAGTCTCTTATTTTAAGATGTTATACTGTATTGTAAGGTTAAGGTAATAAATCAATGGAGTCTTTTTATCAGACTCCCTTTAAAACTACAAGTGCTGCCAATAATAGTTGTCCTTCCTTTTGAGAATGGGGAAAAACGCTTCTGCAACCGCATTATCGTGAGATCCTACAGTCTGAGAAGAGGATTGGCTTACTTCAAAGTATTCTAATAAATGAATTAAGTTTTTATTGGTTCCATGCGTCTTCAAAGCTGGCTTGGGAGGTCACGGCGTTAAGCAAGACGTTTTTCCGCTTCTTGAAGATATACTGAACCTTGCAGGAGGGACTTTCATGGATCACTCGGCTCATATCGCCAAAACGCGGAGCATATAGAGGATGCGGTGCTGGTTCCAGTAAACGGGCGGCAAGGATATCGCTTCCTTGACGGATTACTACTTGGCCGTCATGCAGTGCCTGAACCTGCGCTCCGAGATAGGTAGCGAATCGGTATTCTTCTCCTCTCAGATAAACGGAAGCAATGCAGCCGCTAAAATGGATGCCGCCAAATGGGATGTCCGCAACCGACAGCATTACCGAATTTCCGCCGATGTTTGCCTGCGTCCATAAATAGCGTCTGGGGAATGAGCGGCCGCAGTCGCCTTCCATATATCCGGTGCCGTCACGAAAATAATAACATTTTCCATTCACGGTAATATGGCCGTTTACCCGGTGAGCTAGGCTGAATACGCTGTGGCGGCATTCCATAAATGGAATAAATCGGAATGGCCCCATGATATCCGCGGCAGGCCGGGACATGGGGCCATAACGCAGCATCCCTTTGAGATCAAGTTCAGGGGTTTGACAAAACAGGTGACAGCCCCGCTCGGAAAAAATGTTATTGCCAAGGCGCAGAACGGCGGGGCGCTTTTGCACCGAAAACTGCCGGATAGGATATTTGACGGCGTAGCTTCCTTCGTTTGTAATGACTTGCAGCGAAGCGGAACAGCCGCCCCGGCGATCGATATGGATTGCCGGAATCAGCGCAACGGTATCGCGGCCGTTTTGCTGTTTGAGATACCAGCCCTCAAAATAGGGGAGACGGGAGCTTCCATAAAAGCGCGCTTTAATCATGACACAGATCCTCCTGAGCCGGGTTGTCGATCAGATTTCCTTTATAATCAAAGCGGGAACCGTGACAGGGGCAGTCCCAGCTTTTTTCATCCGGATTCCATTCAAGCTGACAACCAAGATGAGGGCAGCGGATGGAAACCACATAGTCGTTTCCGGCTTCATCGCGGTAAACGCCGACTTTTTTACCGTCACGTTCTACAACGCCGCCATGCCCCGGAGGAAGTGCCTCCACTTCGGCGCGGCCGGGAGCAAAGATGCGGCGGGAAAGATCCCGCACGGAATGAAGGCCATCCTCCAGCAGAGATTTAGACGATGCTCCCGGCGTAAAGCGCTGTGGAGAAAAGGCTTTCTGCCACGGGTTTTCCCGTTTCATAATGAGATCGGATATCAGCATGGCGGAAACCATGGAGCTGGTCATGCCCCATTTTTGAAAACCAGTCGCCACGTACCAATGGGGTGTGTTCTCCGAAAAATTCCCAATATAGGGGACGCCGTCCAGCGTCATACAGTCCTGCGCGGACCAGTGAGCAATCTCACGGCTGTCCGGCCAAAGCTCTTGAGACTTTTCGCGGAGCTGCCGGTATTTTCCGCCGTTCCGGTTTTCCCCTGTACGGTGATTTGCTCCGCCGAACAAAAGCAGCTCTCCCGCGTTGCGGAGAGACCATCCGCTAGCCTTGTCAATACCAAGATACATTCCCTCAAGCTGCATTGCATTTTGAAGCGCCAGCACATAGCTTCGTTCCTGATGCATTCTCATAAAGTAGTACCCGGGCATATTTATAAACGGATAATGGGCCGCAAATACGACGTTCTTCGCGGTGACAGTTCCTTTGTCTGTTATAATACGGTCTCCTTCAATGGTTCGAACTCTGGTGCGCTCATAAACCGTCAGTTCCTGCGCGATTGCGTTTAAAAACTTCAGCGGATGAAATTGAGCCTGCCCATCAAACCGCACAGCGCCTTTTACAGGAAAAGGAAGTCCCGTATCAGTTGTGAACCTCGCTTCTATTCCCAAATGGGCGGCGGCTTTGGATTCCCGCAGCAATGGCTCCGACTCCTCCAGAGAATAAAGAAACGCCGGCTTTTGTTCAAAGCAGCAGCTTATTTTATGCTCCCGGATAATGCGTTCATACTCCTGAATGGCGCGCTGATTTGCTTCGGCGTAAGCGCGGGCTGTTTCTACGCCAAGCGTTTCCAGCAGCTTATGATAGATCAGGCCATGCTGTGAAGTGATCTTTGCCGTTGTATTCCTTGTTTGTCCGCTGCCAACGGTTTTCGCTTCCAGCACAACAGGTTCCACGCCATGCTGTTTAAGAAAATAAGCGGTCAGAATCCCGGCCATACCGCCTCCGATGACGGCGGCGTCGGTCGTTAAGTCTCCTTTCAGCGGCTCCCGCGGGAGAAAATTTTCGGTACTGCTCCAAATGGATTGCATTTCCATCACACTCCTTGCTGATAGGATTTGCAAAAATCGGATAAATAATCAAGCCTGATCGAGAAGATTGGCAATCGCCATGAAGGGACCGCAGGCTCTTTATGGCGCTGGTGCGGGATAGCCGCTTTGCAGTTCTGGAGAAGCAGGATTCAATGGGCACAGCAAAAAGCGCTTAGATAGTTTCCATACTAAGCGCTTTTTGCTGTTTTATCATGGAAATCTGGGTTAAGCCAGAGAAAGCCGACTGTCAGCTTTCGCTTCAAGCGCCGGGCGGATCGGGTCGCTCATAAAAAGCTGAATATCAGATCCATGCCATCGGCCGGTTAAATGCGCCGTTTTACGGATAGCAGGGGAAAGTGAAGCAGGTGCATAGCTTTCCTTCTTCTGGAACGCTTACCCGTTGGAAGCCTTTTGAGGGCTTCTCAGCCTGCGGCTTATCAGGCGGTTTTGACTGATAAATTCTTTTCGTTTTGGGGCTTTCTCAATGAATCCAGAGAGATCGCTGTATTTACACGTTTTATAGGTTATGAAGGTGCGAACAAATTATTGTGATAGGGGAAGAACGCAGAGAAGCTTTACAGATGGCTGCGAATGATTTATAATTTTTTTAGCTGCTGTAAAACGCGGTTGATTTTTGATTGCGGTACATGAAAGCTTTTGACAAGATCGAGCACCTGGCTCAGCGTCATATTCCGGGCAAGGCGGATCAGCTGGCTGCTGAGCATAGGAAATTCCCGAAGCATTAATTCTTTTGCTTTGGGGTTTGCTTCTAACTGGCGGATCAAAATATTACCGTTTTTTAAATCCATAGCAAAATCACCTCTTATTAGCTATTGTATGAACGCTTGGCTTCCGAGGGACCAAAGGAAAGAGAAGGCATCCATTATGATTACAGAAGACATTATCAAAAACAATGAACAAATACGCACCTATATTACTAAAGCGGATGAAGCTCTGGTGGCTCTAGGCTATACAGAGCACAGCTTTGCTCACGTTACCAAGGTAGCGCGGTTCGCCAAAGAACTGCTTCTGGAGCTTGGCTATGGAAGCAGAAAGGCTGAGCTGGCCTGGATCGCGGGATATCTTCACGATATCGGCAACGTCATCAATCGGATTGACCACGCGCAAAGCGGCGCGGTTATGGCGTTTCGTATTTTAGATAATCTGGGGGCGGACGCAGACGAGCTTTCCACTATTATCAGCGCTATCGGCAACCATGATGAAAGCACGGCTTATCCAGTGAACGAGGTAGCTGCGGCACTCATCTTGGCGGATAAAACGGACGTGCGCCGGAGCCGTGTCCGCAACGGGGACTTTTCCACCTTCGATATCCATGACCGTGTGAATTATGCGGTGGTAGAATCCAGCGCTAAGCTGACAGACGATAAAAAAGCGATCCTGCTTTGCGTGACCATTGACACGGAGATTTCCCCGGTTATGGATTACTTTGAAATTTTTTTAGACCGTATGCTGCTTTGCCGGAAGGCGGCGGAAAAGCTGGGACTCAAGTTTCAGCTTGAGATCAACGGCCAAAGCATTTTATAAAGTACATTTGTGAAAACGGAACAGGAGCTTTTAGGCAAACTGTCCGGGGAAAGAATGGTTTAAAGTGAAAAGGGGATATTGGTATATTATTTTGACCGCCGTAATCTTCAGTACGATGGAGATTGCGCTGAAGGAGGTTTCGGGAAGCTTTCATCCATTACAGATGACGTTTACCAGGTTTTTGGCCGGAGGCCTCTTTTTAATTCCTTTTGCAGTGAGGACGCTGAAAAAGAAGAAGGCTTCGCTGATCTGGAAGGATCTTCCTGGTTTTTTACTGCTGGGCTTTGTGGGCATGGTGCTGAGCATGTCGATTTATCAGATGTCCGTAAAGGAGGTGCCAGCCTCTGTGGTAGCGGTTTTGTTCAGCAGCAATCCGATTTTTACTGCTGTCTTGGCTTTTTTTATGCTGAAAGAGCCGATTCGTAGAAACCAGATAGCTGCCTTGCTGCTTGAGATTGGTGGAATCCTTGCGATCATTAATCCATTTCATATCAGTTTAAGCCCCTATGGAGTACTGCTGGCGATGATCTCCACCTTGCTGTTCGCTGTATATGGGGTAATGGGAAAACGGCGGTGCGCCAGGTTCGGCGGGGTAGTGGTCACCTGTGCCAGCTTTTTATGCGGCGGCGCGGAAATGCTTTTTATGATATTGTTCAGCAGGCTTCCGATGGTAAATAAGTGGCTTGCCGGTTCTGGGCTGGAGCTTTTCGCCAATATTCCGCTGCTTTCAGGCTATAGCTGGAATACCTTGCCCTGGATGCTGATGATTTGTATCGTTAATACTGGTTTGGGCTTCGCCTGCTATTTTAAAGCGATGGAAGAAACCAGCGCCCAGGAGACTTCCCTGGTGTTTTTCTTAAAGCCGGTTTTAGCGCCTGTATTTGCATTTTTTATTTTGGGAGAGGTGATCTCCTGGAATATGGGGCTAGGAATCGCTTTCATCCTAATTGGCTCGCTATTAGCACTGCTGCCAGGTCTGCGGGCGGTGCAAAAACTTCCGAAAACGCCTGGGGCATAAATCAGAAGAAGCCCTTTCAGTTCAACTGAAAGGGCTTCTTGCACTACAAGAAGGCGCTGATTATGCCGGCGGATATTTATGATTAACCGAACAGCAAACAGCTCCTGGAATATCATTTATTCTGAAGGTTGATCTGGACCATTTGCTGAAATCCGCCCATCATGAAGCCGACCTTCTTTTTCTTATAGTAAAAATAATAGGGAATCAGCATCAGCAGCGCACCGATGGTACAAACGATCATATCCAGCATGGTGTCCTGAATGCCAGTCGCGGCAACCATTTGGGGATCGTTGTGGACTACCAGGCTTAATACGTATTCACAGATTTCCCAAAAGCAAGCCATGGCCATGGAAACCGCTACCGTAAAGACACTGGCCAGGGGGAAATCGATTTCTTCGATTTTGCGGTTAGGCTTAATCAAATAAAATAAGATAAGGCCAAGAAAACTGACAAAGACTCCGGACAAGGTGTGGGCGACCTTATCATAATAGGGAACCACGCTATAAAACCGTAGGACAAGGCCTAAGGTATAAAGCATAAAAATGAAAATATAGATAAACGCGTTTAACTGATAGACCGGCTTAAAATGTAAAAGCTTGTAGAATAGCTCTACAATAGGGATGAACAGCAGGGAACAAAAAGCTAATATATAATAGTAAGGCTTTGCTTGAACAATGTAATAAATTCCCCAAGCAATATTAAAAAGAGCATAAAAGCCTAAGAGAAAGGGGTACAGTTTTTTAAAAAATTCCTCGCGCTTTGTCATAGGGACACCTTCCTAAAGGAAATCATTCTTGATAAATCCATGCGGCTTAGCATATAAGTATTATTATATGATGATTAAAAGGAAATAACAAGAGGAATTTGCCCGAAAAAAGAGAATTCGGCGCCCCAAAGCGCAAATTAAAAAGATAGTGTTTAAGATGTTCAGGAAAAGCTTCTTAAAAAATTTTTCTTCTATTTGATCATCAAGAATCTGCTTTTATAGGTGTATCATGCCTCGGCATAGCGGGGATATAAAAGCCTTCATGTTAGCGGCTTTATCGTTAATTATGAGCTTAACGAGCTGCCCTGCGTAAAAAACGGCTATAAAAATTAGCGCTGCCGGTTTTACCGGCAGCGCCTTTTTCATAGAGCGGTCAGCATTCCTTGTGCTTGTGGCAGCCGCAGCCATGGTCATCGCCGTAAACGTCGGTGACCTTAGGTGGGAAGAATTCGTTGGTGGGGAAATCAATCCGGCTGAACAGTTCGCAGGGATTGTCGCTGGAAGTGATGCACTCCTTCTCCGGAATACAGAAATCGTAAGCGGGAATCATCATTTGGACGTTCCTTTCGATCTGTACGATGGTGAAGATACCGATGGTGGCGTAAACGACCTTATCGGTATTTTCCATGCAGAAGCTTCCGCCGTACCGTCTGCAAATGCAGTCGGGAATTCTGCAGCAAGGCTCGCAGCAGCAGGTTCTTCCTTCGCAGAGCCTGGCGGACAGACCCACCGGCTGCGCTACCTGCACGCTTGCTTTCGGCAGGCTTTGTACGGAATTTTGCTCCAGCTCATCCAGAGAGCCGTCGGAGCTGAATACCTTGACGTTGCCTTCGCTGCCGTAAAGCACCACGTTTTTGCTGAATACGGAAAGGCCGGAAATGGTTACCGGCGGCGCGGCGGGAGTTTGGAAAACATCCAGGGTCACTTCAAAGAAGAAGGTCATATCCACAGAGTAAAAGCCCTTGTGGAACGGTACAGGCTCCAGCCCTAAGTATACTACGAGAACGTCTACATTACGCATACGCACCTGAGCGGCCTGGTCGATGACAGCCTGGGACGCGGGCGAAAAATATACGCGTAAATCCTCAAGACAATCCTTATCTCCGCAGGAATCGTACACGCGGGACGCGTCGATGCACACGGCTTCCTTAAAACATCCGTAATTTGGAGATTCCTGATTCATGGTTTCATAGTTATCCGCCATAATGATCCTCCTAACAGGTTAAAAACTAAAAGCTTTCCTTATAGTCTACGGAAAAGCAAAGGAAATGTGACGGATTTTTAAGGCCTGATGAAAATATTGCAAAATCGAAAAAGAGGGACAAATTCTTTAGAATTTGTCCCTCTTTTTGGTAGGCTTTCTAGGCCGCCTGCAAACAAAGAAAGGAGTGGGAGCAGATGCTTCGGCACACTCTTTTTAAAAATAAGCCGCTTTATTCCACTTTAGCCAGACGCGCAAAATTAGCCATTAATTTTTTTGTTCCCTGTTCAAAGGCGATTTCCAGCAGCACATCGTTGCCCATCGGTGTAGCGCTGATGACCAGTCCCTTTCCAAAGGTTTTATGCTGCACCATATCGCCGGTTTTAAACACATTCCCGCTTCTGGCCGGAGGCGTTACCTGGCCAAAATGCATGGCCGCTGTTGCGGATTTCCTTCGAAGCTCTGTTTCCGCTACCGGCATCTTGGTTCCCAGATCCGGCTTTCTCCAGTCCTGCTCTCGGGTTTTATTGATTAAATCCAAGGGGATTTCCAGGCTGAACCGGGAGGGCCGGTTCCGGCTGGTAGAGCCGAAAAGCATACGGCTGTCCGCGTTCAGCAGATAAAGGCTTTCCTTCGCCCTGGTGATAGCCACATAGCAAAGGCGCCTTTCCTCCTGGATCTCGTTCGGATCGTAAATCGCCTGAAGGCCTGGGAAAATCCCCTCCTCAAAGCCTGGCAAAAATACTACCGGAAATTCCAGCCCCTTGGCGGAATGCATGGTCATCATCACCACGGTGTCCGCGGTCTCATCGTAATTGTCGATATCCGTCATCAGAGAAACTTCCTCCAGGAAGGCCGACAAGGTGGCTTCCTCTCCGTTTTCCTCCTGAAACTTCAGAAGGTTAGAGGCAAGCTCGTTAATATTTTCTATTCTAGTCTCCGCCTCTTCTTTTTCTCCGCGCAGCGCTTCTATGTAGCCGGTTTTCTCCAAAATCAGCTCATACAGCTCATGGAGAGACACGCTTTCATCGTCGTTGGCGTCAATTAGCTCCTGCATCATATCATAAAATGCCTTCAGCTTGACGGAAGCCCGGCGCAGACTGTCAAATTCATCAGCGCGCCCCAGAACCTCCAGCAGGCTTTCTCCCAGAGCCCCGGCAATCTCGCTGGCGGTAGCAATGGTTTTATCTCCGATGGAGCGCTTAGGCTGGTTTACGATCCGGCGCAGGCGGATTTCATCAGAAGGGTTGTTGATCACGCTCAGATAGGCGATCATGTCCCGGATTTCCCGGCGCTCATAGAATCGATGGCCGCCGATAATCCGGTACGGAATGCCGGACTTCACAAAGACCTTTTCCAAAATATTGGACTGGGAATTCATTCGGTACAGCACCGCGAAGTCAGAATATTTTCGGCCTTTTGCGACCTGTTCTAAAATAGTGGTAGCGACAAAGCCGGCCTCATCCTGCTCGTTGGAGGAGGTATGGATCTGAATTTTGTCTCCCTCCGGATTTTCTGTCCAAAGGGTTTTGCCCTTCCGCTCCTCGTTATTGCTGATGACCGCGTTGGCGGCGTTCAGAATATTCTTGGTTGAGCGGTAATTCTGCTCCAAACGGATGACCTTTGCGTTGGGATAGGACTTTTCAAAGCTCATGATATTCTCGATGGTCGCGCCTCGAAACTTATAGATGCTTTGGTCGTCGTCGCCCACCACGCAGAGGTTTTTGCTTTTCTCGGCAAGAAGGCGGACAAATTCATACTGTACTTGGTTGGTATCCTGATACTCGTCCACCATGATGTAGCGGAACCGGTTTTGATAGTATTCCAAAACATCGGGACATTGACGGAACAGCTCCACAGTATTCCCCAGCAAATCGTCGAAATCCATAGCGTCCGCTTCCCGCAGGCGCTTTTGATACAGCTCATAAACTGCTCCGATTTTCGCCAGGCGGAAGTCGCTGCCCGCGGCCGCCTGATAGTCCGCAGGAGAGAGCATACTATCCTTGGCGTGGGAAATCTCAGATAAAATGGACTTATGTGAAATCATTTTGTCGTCGATATTCAAGGCCTTTTGACAATCCTTAACCAGGCGCTTGCTGTCATCTGTATCATAAACAGTGAAGTGGCTGCTGTATCCGATTCTGTCCCCATCCCGCCTCAGGATCCTGGCGCAGGTAGAGTGAAAGGTGGCGGCCCAGACATCTCCGCCGGTATCCCCAAGCATGGCGGTAAGCCGCTCCTTTAATTCTCCGGCCGCCTTATTGGTAAAGGTGATAGCCAAAATCTGCCACGGCTTCGCCAGACTCTGATCAATGATATAAGCGATCCGATTGATTAAAACTGTTGTCTTTCCGCTGCCGGCACCCGCTAAAATTAAAAGGGGACCTTCTGTATGTAGCACAGCCTCCAGTTGCCTGGGATTCATTTTTTTCAGTTTTTCCTGCATTGTGCTCATTGATTCACCGCCAGTTTCCTTAGATTTCGTATTGACATCAAAAATGCATGTTATATTATTGTACCTTATTTTTCAGTGAATAGCAAATTTTTAACCCTGAACTAAATCTTGGCCGCTTGAATACAAAGGATTTCTTCAAACAAGCTAGTTAAGATAAAAATAATATCCATAGTTTATTTAGTATACCATAAAATGTGTGGGTTAGGTAGTTTTCAAAGAAGTTTCCAAAAAGAAACTAATCTGTGCTTGACAAGCCTCTTGAAATACTATATAATAATCAAGCAGCAAAAATGGACGTTTAGCTCAGCTGGTAGAGCGTCCGCTTGACGTGCGGAAGGTCAGCGGTTCGAACCCGTTAACGTCCACCAGCGGCAAGCCGCCGCAGATAAAACACACCCCATAATATGGGGTGTGTTTTTCTTTTGCGCTTTTATTTTTTACAGCGGGCCTCCCTCTATTCTTTTTACGGATAAGCTGCAAAAGCCTGACAGCAGCCACATTAAATGAAAAAGGTAGAAATGTGTATTGCAAAGAGAATTTATGAATCAACCAGGCGTCTGCAAAATCTGCACCTCCGCATGAATTCATATTTTCGAAAGCTAGAGGGCGCAGGTAAAGTAGGGCTTTTCGCTAAGAAAACATGCATATTTGCCAGGGATTCTTGATAGAGCTTGATCCTGTTAAATAGTATAATGAGATCATAACTGAACTGACAGGAGGAAAAATAATGAATTTAGGAAATAGTTTATTTCACGCGAGAAAAAGACGTGGGTTATCACAGGAAGATGTAGCGGAAAAGCTGGGAGTAAGCCGGCAGACTATTTCAAAATGGGAGACAGGCGAAACGATTCCAGATATTCGTCAATGTAAAAGGCTGGCGGTATTGTACCAGATGTCTTTAGACGAGCTGATTGACTTTGATATTAACACGGCAGAGATTCAGGAAATGATTAAAAAGTCCGGTGAGAAAGCAGACGAAAAAATCAACTGGACAAATGAGTGGGGGAAAAAATATCCGATTCTGCTTACCTATCAGGGTAAAGTAAATATTCCAAACTACGCCTACAGAATAAAGACAATGCTAGACGAATTAGAGCAAGAATATAAATTTAACGCACAAGACGCAATGCTGGTTTTTAAAGATATTTTATATAACGTTTGGAAAGAACGCAGCGGCTCAAGGTAAGCCGTTCTATCGATAGAGCTTAGCCCGCTGCGCCGGCGCAGGATTTGAAAAGCTTGACGGCTGTAACCGGCCCGCCGGCAAAAGCCAGGTTTTCACCGCAGGCTGATGTGGGTTCCGCTCTTGGCACGGAGAAGCCGGCTCTCCCAGCAGTCCCCTGAAAAATACGGGACATCCTCCATTTACACTGTGTGATTTCCCGTTATCGATTTCATATGGAAAATCGATGATCGTCTGCTGGCAGCGCGTCACGCCGACAGATATTTTTGGACGAGGAGAGAAAAGTTCCGTACATTCTGCCGAAATGCGGGGAAATCCCTTGTTTCCCCGCGGGATGTATGATAAATTATTAACCGTCAGTAAGAGCCGCGTCAAATTTTAAACGCGGCGACTCTCTGGAGAGTCCCGGTTTTCGGGAGCCGAAGGTGTAAGGCGGAGCTTCCGCTGATCTCTCAGGCAAAAGGACAGAGGACACAAATGCTTTTGTCTTTTCTCCAGAAAGCCGGACTTGTTCGGCTTTCATTTTTTTGAAGGGGAATGGAAGGGTATGTTTGAAAAAATTAATGAATGGATTAAATGGCTTGACGGTGCGATCTGGGGCCTGCCGCTGATTATTTTTATTTTAGCGGCCGGAATTTTCATGACCATACGTCTGGGAGGGCTTCAAATCAGAAAGCTGCCTAAGGCGCTGAAGTACATGGTCAAAAACGAGGAAGGCGGCCACGGAGAGGTGAGCAGCTTTGGCGCTCTGTGCACCGCGCTTTCCGCGACCATCGGCACCGGCAATATTGTCGGCGTGGCTACCGCCGTGGTAGCCGGAGGACCCGGCGCCCTGTTTTGGATGTGGATCGCGGCTTTCTTCGGCATGGCCACTAAATTTTCAGAGGGCGTGCTTGCCATCAAATACCGTCATATCTGCGAAGACGGACACGTATTGGGCGGACCCTTTTATTATATTGAAAAAGGCATGGGAAAGCGATGGAAGTGGCTTGCTAAGCTGTTCGCTTTCTTTGGCATGTGCGTGGGCCTGTTCGGAATCGGCACCTTTACCCAGGTCAACGGCATTTCCTCCGCGGTGAAAAATTTCTTCGACGCGGATTCAAGGCATACAGTAAATCTTTTTGGGGCGGAGTATTCCTACACTGTAATCATCGCCGGAGTGATCGTCGCGGTTTGCGTCGCTTTGGTTATCCTCGGCGGATTGGGAAGAATCGCTCAGGTTTCCCAGATCGTAGTGCCCTTTATGGCCATCATATATGTAGTGTTCTGCGTCCTTCTCTTAGGCTTTAACTATCAGGCCATTCCAAACGCTTTAGCTGCTATCGTGGAGGGCGCTTTCAATCCTCAGGCGGTAACCGGCGGTATTGTCGGAAGCATCGCCATCGCCATGCAGATGGGAATTGCGAGAGGGATTTTCTCTAATGAGGCTGGCTTAGGCTCCGCGCCGATCGCGGCTGCGGCTGCAAAGACTAAGGAGCCGGTCCGCCAGGGCCTGGTGTCTATGACCGGAACCTTTATTGACACTATCGTTATCTGCACCATGACCGGCCTGTGCATTGTGATTACCGGCTCCTGGAACGTGGGCCTGGAGGGTGTTGCCGTTACCACACGGGCGTTCCAAAACGGCTTGCCCTTTGACCCGAAAATCGCTTCCTTTATCTTAATGGCCTGTCTGGTGTTTTTTGCCTTTACCACCATTCTTGGCTGGGATTATTACGGTGAGCGCTGCCTGGAATATTTTTCCGGCGGCAGCCAAAAGGCGGTTTTGATTTATCGCTGGCTTTATATTTTGGCAGTGTTTTTCGGCCCCTATATGACAGTGGAGGCGGTTTGGAATATCGCGGATATTTTCAACGGCTTGATGGCCTTCCCGAACTTAATCGCGATCGTCGCCTTGAGCGGCGTGGTGTGTAAGGAAACCAGGGATTACTTTAAGCGCTTAAAAGAGAGAAGCGATATTTAAGCTTGTCGGAACGGCCTTCAAATTTCTGGCTTCCTTGGAATTTTGACAATAACCACTCAGGCTTCGGTGGCCGGGCAGTATGCGGAATTTCTTCTAGGGCCTGGTACCGGCTGCTTCCTCAAGGGAAATAGAACAATATCAGCTTTGCTGACCCTACTGTCTGGAAACGGGCTATAACCGGTACCGCCGGCCTGTGAGATAGGTACACTGCTGCTTGCCATTCCGTATACTTTTGCTTTGCGAAAGCCGTTTTCCCTTGAAAAGCCTTCCGTCAAAGCTTTTTCCCGATAGGACCAGCGAAAATTCGTTTAAGCACCAAAAGCAAAGCGGCCCGGAGCGTTTGCTCCAGGGCCGCTTTTTTACGAATATCACTGGCTAAAAGATATGCGGAATCTTATTTTCGTCTTTCGATATTTTTCAGCCCCTTTCGCAGCCGTACCGCCTCGCCGGTGAGAAAGGGGAGAGAACTGCCAAAGAAAGCGCTGAAACCGCTGGATGTTTAAGGGATTCCTAATGCGTCCTTTGCCAAACGGTCCGCGCGGTCGTTAAACTGATCGCCGGAATGGCCCTTGACCTTCACAAAGGTGATTTGCAGCCTTTGTGAAGACGCAAGATAATACTGCCGGTATGCCTTGGTGGCTTCCTTATTGGCCTTCCATTCCCCGGTGCACCATTTGGCGATTCCCTCATAATCATGATGGATTTCTAAGCTTTGGATTTCCCGTTCCAGACAGAAAGCAATCGCCGCTTCGCTGCCCTTAATTTCTCCCGCTACATTGCGCATGGCGGCCAGATCAGGGTCATTAAATTTTTGAGAAATTTCAAAGGCTTCCCCTTGATAAAAAATTACCGCGCCGCAGGCAAATTCTCCGGTACCCGCATGATAGCTTCCGTCTACGTAGGCAACGGCCTCTGCGTTCGCTTCAGCTTTTTGAGGCACATCCGCCTGCCCGCCCACAAATCCTGTCTCCAAAAAGCGCTGGGCCTCCCCGCGGGTTGGAAAGCTTTTAAACGACGCTCCCGGATACCCGGTCACCTGCTGCTGGCATTGGCTCCAGCTGGTAAAAATTCCGGTGGTTCTGCCTTTTCGAACGGCATAAAACTTTGCTGCCATGATTCGCACATCGCTTTCTATATTTCAAACTTAATTTTCAATCTAAATATATCTTACCGGAGAGGGCGTCAAATCAGGTTTCTTCCAGCAGATCTTTTTCCTCTGGGTGCTTTTCAAACCATGCCGCGGCATAAGAGCATACCGGCCGTGCTTTTTTTCCTTGACGCCGGATCGAATCCACCGCCTGCCGCAGCAGCTTAGAGGCTGTCCCCTGACCTCTCAGGGATTCGTCTACAAAGGTGTGATCGATAACAGCGGTATTTCCATCGTCGGGAAAGGTCACCTCGGCTAACAGCTTCCCGTTGGCGTCTACGGCGTAAATTCTTCCTTTTTCCTCAAGAAATTCCATAAGAATCCTCCTTTCTCATGTCGAAAAACAGTATGGCGAATGTCCAAGGTTTTCATCGTTTTTACGAAGAGCTGCCGAAAAGCTAACGGTCGGCTGTACCGGACTTTTTAGGATCGAACAGCGCGGGAAGTATCTCAATTTGAAACTTCTCTTTTTCCTCTGGCCGCAGATGCTTGCCCACGACAATAAGGCACACCAAAAGGCAGCCGCAGAAAATAGAGGTTTCCAGTCTCCCCTGAAGCCAATAGGCGTAAACACAGTAAATAGCGAACAATGTATAGGTCGCGATGGAACGGAGCCTATGTGGATTGATGACAACGCCGATAGAAAGGAAAATATAGAGGGTAGCCAAAGCGAACACCACATGGTACCAGGGAAGAAGCCCCAGCAGCACGCCAAAGGAAACAGCGATAGCTTTTCCGCCCTTTCCTTTCCAGAAGGGGGAAAAGGCATGGCCGAATACCGGCGCGGAAATCACAGGGGTAAACCACCAGCTGGTAAAATCTAGATGATGCATAGCGATAAAGACCGGAAAAAAACCCTTTAAGATATCCAAAACCACGCAGACAAGCCCCACTCTCCAGCCGGCGCATTTCACCGCGTTGGCCGCGCCGGGATTTCCGTCGTCGCTCAGCTTCGTAATGTCCAGATGGCAGAACCAACGGGGAATCAGATAGCTGTATAGGATGCTGCCGGAGAGATAGCCCGCGAACATAAAAAACAGATAGCTTAAAACATGCATGACGTTACCTCATCTGAGCCTACCGCTTGCCGCAGCAGACCGCAGATTTCCTCCGCGGAGCCGGCGTTGGTATTGCGCCGCTGGGCCTCCGCCATACGAAAGCGCAGAAACTGGTTTTCACACAGAAGCTTAGCGTACTTCGCCTGCTGAGCCGGTTCCTGACAATAATAGGACATTCCCCGTCTTGCGAAAAAGGCAGCGTTCCTGTTTTCGCAGCCGGGAATGGGAGCGGTATGGATCAAGGGAACGCCTTTCACAGCGGCCTCTGTGCTGGTTAAACCGCCGGGCTTTGAAAACAGTACGTCGCAGGCGTCCATGTATAGAGGAATTTTTTTGGTAAATCCTTGAATTATCACATTGGGATGGCCCTTGCATTGATTTTCCAGAGATTCCTTCAGCTTTGCGTTGTTCCCACAGATCACTACGATTACCGCGCGGCTGCCATATAGGTTCACCAGCTCCTGGATGGTGTCTTCGATTCTTCCGTAGCCCATGCTGCCGGTCATAATCAGAAACACAGGCAGCCGGGAGGGCAAGCCTAATATTTCCCGCGCTTCCTGCCGGCTTCCTCTCGTGCGGAAAGGCTTGGAAACAGGAACCCAGCGGATACAATTTTTCTTTGGGCATTTGCTTTTTCCGAAATTCTTCCACTAAATCCTTATGGGGAAGAATGTAATAGTCGCATTCGGTTTCCTCCCAGAAAGGGATGCAGGTGTAATCAGTAGCGATGGCCAGCGTTTTTACCGGCAGACGGTTTTCCCGCTTTAGGCTGGTGAGCACCTCGGCCGGGAACAGGTGGGAGGTGACGACCGCGTCAAAGGAGCGGGAGATTAAATGCTCATACAGCTTATCCCGGTAAAGGCGGTTGGCCCAGTAAACGGGAGACTTGTGCTTCGGAGTGCTGATAGCTCTGCCGGCTTTATAAAGCAAACCGAAAACGCTGGGCACCCGGGTAGTCAACACATAGGTTTTCTCCACTTTTTTAGAGACATTGCTGCTGACCAAGGACAGGACATCTAAAAATTCGCAGGTATCGCCTTGCTCCCGCAGGGTTTCCGCAACGGCACGGGCCGCCGCGTTATGGCCCTCGCCGGTTCTGCAGGATAAAATGAGTACGTTCAGAACGAACCCTCCTTTATGTTCAGTTCAGCATCAACGCCATATAAGCGCCATGCATGGGAAAGGGTTTCGATAAAAACTTTATCATGCCAAAGTCCATGGTTTGCTCCGTTTGGAACAGCCCGCCGCCGCAGTAGCCCTTCGCCTGCTGGCAACCGTAAACCCCGCAGATTCCACGAACAAGCTCGGCGGCCGCTTGTGGGCTCTGGGCGAACAATTCCTCGATAAAAACCTGCTTTTTCTCTTTCCGGGCGACGGCGTAGCCCCTGCCGGTGGCGAAGCACTCTGCTTTCAAAAGGGTTAAGTCCTCGGCTACGGCCTGAGAGGCTTTCGGATTCAGCTGGACAAAGGGCCTGGAGGCATTAGCCCTCCGCAGGCTGGCCAGCCCGCCGGCGGTCACTGGGGAAGCGGAGAGCGTTTCGGCCGCCGCAGGAACGGACTCAACGGAAAAAGCATGGCGGTAAAACCGTGTTTCATAACCCAAACGGCGGTAGAAAGCGAACAAATCAGGCGTTTGGGGAATCAGCACGCTGAACTCAGCGCCCTTTCGTTTTTCCTCTTGTTCAGCATATTCCAATAATGCCGACATCAGACCTTTTCCGCGGTGAGATTTTTTTGTGGCGACCCCGTAAAGGTAAATTCCTTCCTTTCCCTGGAGGGAGCAAGGCACCGCGCAAGCCATGCAAACCACCGCGCGTTCTTCCTCCAGGACATAAATATGCTGATAGCCGCTGAAGCCTTCAAACACAAATTTTGCGCTTTCCTCGCCTTCCCCAAAGGCCTCCAGCCACAGCCCGCACAGATCAGGGTAATCCTGCTTAACGCTTAACCGAAACATCCGGTTTCTCCTCCTAATAGATCGGCGCAGAATTTTTCCTGCAGGAAAGCGGGATTATAGGAAAGCTTAGCTTTCCGCAGGCCTTCCTCTGAAACGTCATCCTCCCGGTTGATCCACTGGCAGCCATCGCCAAAGGCGTCGGCGAATGC
>ERZ827450.1505-NODE-1505-length-23891-cov-4.407577_pt1 | contig 23891 bp, 20 predicted proteins | sample MGYA00519773_ERZ827450 | MGnify/ENA primary metagenome ERZ827450 (study PRJEB31778, sample SAMEA3449306) | human gut metagenome | biome: human gut; feature: human-associated habitat; material: faeces | place: United Kingdom | collected 2010/2012 ...
TTTCTCTGGGGGTTCCAAAGGGGGTATTCTCTTTGGAAAGAGAATACCCCCTTTGTTTGCTCCTGCCGCTTGCAGGCGGCATCTCACGTTCCCTTTTAAGGGAAGAAAAAGGAGAAAAGCGCCATGTATGAATACTTTCATGTAAAAGTCGCCGCCAATGCGTCTATTCTTGGCGGATTTTCGCTTGACCCCGAATACCGGAACATCATCGACCGTGCAGCGGAGGAAGGCTGGCGCTATGTTGGCTTTCTGCCTGTGTCGCAGTCGGTGAATAGCGCGATCCTTGAATATGACCTCATCTTTGAGCAGGAGAAGAAATGAATCTGATTTTTGACACCCACGCCCATTATGACGATGAGGCGTTCGACGCTGACCGCGAGGCATTGCTCTCCTCCATGCCCGAAAACGGCGTGGGGCTGATCGTCGACCCGGGCTGCGACTTGGATACCTCGCGCCGCGCGGTGGAGATCGCGGAACAATATCCCCACGTCTACGCCGCCGTCGGCTGGCATCCGGAAAACTGCGCGCCCTACACGCGCGAGAGCCTCGACACGCTGCGCGCATGGGCAAAGAACCCGAAGGTCGTCGCCATCGGTGAGATCGGGCTCGACTACTACTGGGAGCAAAACCCGCCGCGGGAATTCCAGCAGGAGGTTTTCCGCGACCAGCTCGCGCTGTCGCAGGAATTAGATCTCCCCGTCATCGTGCACGACCGCGACGCGCATGCTGACTGCCTCGCCATCGTGAAGGAGTTTCCGCAGGTGCGCGGCGTGTTCCATTGCTTTTCCGGCAGCGTCGAGATCGCGCAGGAGCTTATAAAGCGCGGCTGGTACCTGGGCTTTGACGGCCCGCTGACCTACAAGAACGCGAAGAAGACCGTCGAGGTCGCAAAGATCGTCCCGCTTGACAGGGTGCTTCTCGAAACGGACAGCCCTTACATGGCCCCCGTTCCCGTGCGCGGCACGCGCAACGACTCGCGCAATGTGTCCCATATCGCGGCAAAATTCGCAGAAATTCGCGGCATGAGCACAGATGAAATCATCGCCCTGACGAACGAAAACGGCCGCCGCTTTTTCGGCATTCAATCAGCGAAAGAGGAACGAAGCTGACCGCTTCCGTTCCTCTTTTTTCATTTCAAAACTGAACGGCGCGGCAAATTTGCTGGCAATATTACCCGATTTTATTCGCATGTTTATTCTTCCGCTTTAGTCAAGTGTGACTAAGTTGCGAATTTTCCCGCATTTTCTGTTGACGTGTGCTTTTCACGGTGCTATGATACCCACAACCTCAATATGATTTTCGGAAAGGATTTCGACGAAATGTTCTCTTACACTTCTCGAATGTTAATGTGCATGAACATGGACATGGCGATGCCGATGCCCACGATTGCTCATGCTCATTTGCCTGCCCGATACGCACAGGAACGAAATTGCCGCCGCTGATTGAAAGCGCGCAGAAGGGTCTTGTCACCCGAACATCGTTTGACCTGAAGCGGGGAGCTCATGAGCTCCCCGCTTTTTTTGTTTGCTTTTGGGATAAAGGAGGAATTCACTTGATCGAACTCAAGAACATTTCCAAGGACTTCGGCTCGGGCGAAAAGGCCGTGCACGCCGTGCGCGACGTGTCGCTCTCCATCGGCTCGGGCGAGATCTTTGGGATCATCGGCTTCTCGGGCGCGGGCAAGTCCACGCTCGTGCGATGCATCAACCTTTTGGAGCGGCCAAGCTCCGGCAGCGTCTTCGTCGCGGGACAGGACTTGACGGCGCTCTCTGCCAAGGACCTGCGCGCGGCGCGCAAGAAGATCGGCATGATCTTCCAGCACTTCAACCTGATGCCGTCGCGCACGGTGGCCGGAAACGTCGCCTACCCGCTCAAGGGCAGCGGCCTGAGCAAGGAGGATATCCAGAAGAAGGTCGCAACGCTCTTGGAACTCGTCGGCATCGGTGACAAGGCGGACGCCTACCCCAGCCAGCTCTCCGGCGGACAGAAGCAGCGCGTCGCCATCGCCCGCGCCCTTGCCAACGACCCACAGGTGCTTCTGTGCGACGAGGCGACCTCCGCGCTCGACCCGCAGACAACGAAGGCGATCCTGCACCTTCTCAAGCACCTCAACGAAACGCTCGGCATCACGATCGTGCTCATCACGCACGAGATGGCCGTCGTCAAGGAGATCTGTGACCGCGTCGCCGTCATGGAATACGGCCGCGTCGTCGAGCAGGGCGAGGTCTTCACGGTCTTCGCTGAGCCCAAGCAGGACATCACGAAGAGCTTCATCCACACGACCTCGAACCTCCAGAAGGTCGAAGAGCTCATCGCCGAGGATTCCCCCGTCACGCGTCTCCAGCCCGGCGAGCTCATCGTCCGCCTGTCCTATGTTCAGCGCAACGTCAACGAGCCGATCATCTCCGCCGTGTCGCAGATGTTCAACGTCTCGCTCAACATCATTTTCGCCGATATCACCATCGTGCAGGATTCCCCCATCGGCGGAACGGTCGCCATCATCAGCGGCGAGAGAAAGCAGATCACGAAAGCGATCGAATACCTGATCGAAAAAAATGTCGGAGTGGAGGTCATCAAAGATGCAAGAGCTGATCGTTAACATTGCCCCGAACCTTGCAAGCAAGCTGCCGGACTTTTATAAGGCCCTCGGCGACACGATGCTCATGGTGCTCTGGTCGGGCCTCATCTCGTTCGTATTCGGGCTTCTGCTCGGCGTGGTGCTCACGGTGACAAAGCCGAACGGCATTTTGGAAAACAAGGTCGTCTACCAAATTCTCGACAAGCTCGTGAGCCTGTTCCGCTCCATCCCGTTTATCATCCTACTGACGTGGGTCATGCCCATCACGCGCGCACTGGTCGGCACGGTGCTCTATGTGCGCGGCGCGATCGTGCCGCTGGTGTTCGGCTCAGTGCCGTTTTTCACCCGTCAGGTCGAAAGTGCGCTCGCCGAGCTCGACGGCGGCCTTATCGAGGCGGCGCTCTCGATGGGCTCGAGCCCGCTTGAGATCATCTTCCGCGTGTATCTCAAGGAGAGCATCGCGGCCATCGCGCGCGGCACGACCATCACGATCGTGAGTCTCTTAAACCTCACGGCCATGGCCGGCGTCGCCGGCGCGGGCGGCCTCGGCGACTTCGCCATCCGCTACGGCCACGACCGCAACATGGCCGACATCACGAACGTCACCGTGCTCGTGCTGGTGCTCATCGTCTGCGTCATCGAATTTGTCGGCGGACGCATCGTCAAAAAGAACACGCATTAACGTGATCCCCATACAGTCCCTACCCACCCCATTACAAAAAATTATTTTAACGGAGGATATTTCCATGAAGCTCAAAAAGTTCTTTGCCCTCGCCCTTGCAGCCGCCACGCTCGCCCTCGCGCTGACCGCCTGCGGCTCCAAGGCCGACGACTCCGCTGACAACAGCGATGCCAACACCGACAATCAGACCGGCGAGACCGTGACCGTCAAGCTCGGCGTGGTCGGCGGCATCTATGACGACCTGTGGGCGAGCGCGAAGGCCGCGCTTGCCGACGAGGGCATCGACCTCGAGATCGTGCAGTTCTCGGACTACGTGACCCCGAACAACGCGCTCGCCAACGGCGACATCGACCTCAACGCCTTCCAGCACCGCATTTATCTCCAGAACGAGATCGACAACTACGGCTATGCGATCCAGAACATCGGCAACACCTTCATCATCCCGCTGAACCTCTACTCCCAGAAGGTCAGTTCCGTTGACGAGCTCAAAGACGGTGACGTCGTCGCCATTCCCGACGATCTGACCAACGGCGGCCGCGCGCTCAAGGTGCTCGAAGCCGCGGGCCTCATCGAGCTCGACCCCAACGCCGCCTTCAACCCCACCGTTGACGATATCACGAGCTACAAGGTCAACATCACCATCGAAGAACTCAAGGCCAACACCATCCCCTCCGTCCTGCCCGATGTGGCCGCCGCGGTCGTGAACGGCAACTACGCGCTTGACTTTGGCCTCAAGACCGACGAGGCCATCTACAAGGACAGCGTCCTCGACGTGGAGGAGTACTGGAATCTGATCGCCGCGCGCACCGCTGACGTCGAAGACCCCAACACCGCCGCCATCTATGAGAAGGTCGTCGAAGCCTTCCAGTCCAGCGCGACGGAGGACGTGTTCAACAACACCTTCGGCGGTTACTTCATCGCAGTAGGCTGGGATCAGGACTTGATCAATCAGTAAACACCATCTGACCGCCGCCGCGCTCCCGCAACGCAGGGAGCGCGGGCGGCGGTACGCCTTTCCGGGAGGAATTTATTATGGCACTTGATCTTTCCGCGCTGCGGCGCATCATTGCAGACGAAAACCGCCTGCTCACCGGCGCGGACATTCCCGCAGAATACCAGAGCGACGTGCTCGGCCGCGTCCACGGCAGCGCCGAGGCGCTCGCCTTTCCCTTATCCACCGAGGAGGTGAGCGCGCTCCTGCGCTACGCGCACGAGCACCGCGTTCCCGTCACGCCGCGCGGCGCGGGGACGAATCTTGTCGGCTCTACCGTGCCGCTCGAGGGCGGCATCATCCTCGACCTTTCCCGCATGGACCGCGTGCTCGAGCTCGACGAGGACACGATGACCGTCACGGTCGAGCCCGGTATGCTCTTGCAGGACTTGCAGGCCTATGTCGAAGCGCGCGGGCTGTTCTACCCGCCCGATCCCGGCGAAAAGGCCTCGAGCATCGGCGGCAACATCAGCACGAACGCCGGCGGCATGCGCGCGGTGAAGTACGGCGTCACGCGCGACTATGTGCGCGGACTCGAGGTCGTGCTCGCTGACGGCACGGTGATGCAAGTCGGCGGCAAGCAGGTCAAGGACGCGAGCGGACTCTCGCTCAAGCACCTTCTCATCGGCTCGGAGGGTACGCTCGCCGTCATCACAAAGTGCCTGCTGCGCCTTGTTCCCAAGCCCGAGTCCTCGCTCAGCGTGCTTGTGCCGTATGCCGACCTGAAAACCGGCATCCAGAGCGTTTTGACCATCCTGCGCGCGAACGCGAACCCCACGGCGGTCGAATTCATGGAGCGCAAAGTCGTCGCGCTTGGCGAACGCTTCTGCGGCGTCTCTTATCCCCGCCCCGACGCCGGCTCTTATATTCTCTTGACCTTTGACGGCAGAAGCGAAGAGGTCACGGCCAATGCCGCGCGCGTGCGCTCTCTGGCGCTGCAAAACGGCGCGCTCGACTTTATCGAGCTCTCCGACGCGCGGCAGTGCGCTGACACCTGGCGCGTGCGCGGAGCGCTTGTCAAGGCCGTGGAGGCCGTTTCCGAGCAGGAGCCGGTCGATATCGTCGTGCCCATCAGCCGCACGGCGGACTTCATCCGCTTCATCAACGACTTGGAAGCCCAGAGCGGCATGCAGATGGTCAGCTTCGGCCACGCGGGCGACGGCAATGTGCACCTGTGCGTCGTGCGCGGCGAGCGGGATGAAGAAACATGGCAGCGCGAGCTGCACGAAAACATGGACAGGGCCTATGCCGAAGCCTATCGCCTCGGCGGCGTCGCCTCCGGCGAGCACGGCATCGGGCTATCGAAGCGTCCCTACTTCCTGCGCCAGACGGCGAAGGAAAATTTACAGGCCATGAACGCCATCAAAACGGCGCTCGACCCGCAGCATATCTTGAACAACGGAAAATCTTATCTCACAGGAGGAAACAATAATGCAGGCACTTTCTGACCGCACCGCGAGCTTTACCGATTCCGTCATCCGCCGCATGACCCGTATCTCTAACCAGTACGGCGCGGTGAATCTTTCCCAGGGCTTCCCCGACTTCGACCCGCCCAAGCCCATCCTCGACCGCCTCTCTCAGGTCGCCTACGAGGACTATCATCAATACTCCATCACCTGGGGCGCGCAGGACTTCCGCGAGGCGCTGGCGAAGAAGCAGTCCCACTTCATGGGCCGCGACATCGACCCCAACGGCGAGATCGTCGTCACCTGCGGCAGCACCGAGGCCATGATGGCCGCAATGATGACCGTCGCCAATCCCGGCGACAAGGTCGTCATCTTCTCCCCGTTCTACGAAAATTACAGTGCCGACACGATCCTCTCCGGCGCGGTGCCCATCTATGTGCCGCTCACGCCGCCGTCGTTCACGTTTGACCCCGAAGTGCTCGAGGACGCATTCCGCCAGCACCCCAAGGCGCTCGTGCTGTGCAACCCCTCGAACCCCTGCGGCAAGGTCTTCACGCGCGAGGAGCTTGAGATCATCGCGGGTCTTGCCAAGAAATATGACGTCTACGTCATCACCGACGAGGTCTATGAGCACATCATTTACGCCCCGCACCAGCACACCTATTTTGCGACGCTGCCCGACATGTGGGAGCGCACGCTGTCCTGCTCGTCGCTTTCCAAGACCTATTCCATCACCGGCTGGCGCCTTGGCTACATCATCGCCCCGCCGGAGATCATCGACCGCGCGAAGAAGGTCCACGACTTCCTCACCGTCGGCGCGGCGGCGCCCCTACAGGAGGCCATCATCCCCGGTCTCAACTTCGGTCAGGACTACTACGACGCGCTGCAGGCCGAGTACACGCACAAAAAGGGCCTGTTCTTAAAGGGCCTTGACGACCTCAAGATCGTCCACAATGACCCCGAGGGCGCTTACTACGTGATGCTCGACATCTCGGAGTTCGGCTACGAGAGCGATCTTCAATTCTGCGAGGACCTTGCGAGCAAGGTCGGCGTGGGCGCGGTGCCGAGCTCGAGCTTCTTCCGCGAGCCGGTCAACCACCTCATCCGCCTGCACTTCGCCAAGAAGGACGAAACGCTCACCGACGCGCTGAACCGCCTCGAATCCCTGCGCGAAAAGATCCCTGCCAAGGGTTAAGAAAGGAAATTCGCCATGAACGCCCTGAGAGAAGAGTGCCGGCAGCTTCGCGACGAGCTCATCGCGCTGCGGCGGGAATTCCACCGCACCCCAGAGCTCGGCCTGCACGAATACCACACTGCCGCGCGCATCGAGCGCGAGCTTGACAGGTGCGGCATCCCGCACGAGCGCGTCGGCGAGACCGCCGTTGTCGGCCATTTGACCGGCAACGGCAATGGAAGCGGCCTTGTCGTGCTGCGCGCGGATATCGACGCCTTACCCATTCAGGAGACGAACGACGTGCCCTACCGCTCGCAAACGCCGGGCAAGATGCACGCCTGCGGCCACGACGCGCACACGACGTGTCTTCTCGGTGCGGCAAAGGTTTTGAGCGCACACCGCGCGGACTTTGGTGGCGAGGTGCGCTTCCTCTTCCAGCCCGCCGAGGAGATCGGTCAGGGCGCAAGGCCGCTCATCGCCGCGGGCATGCTGGATGGCGCACAGCGCGTCTTCGGGCTGCACACGGCGTCCGACCTTCCCGCGGGGACCGTCGGCGTCAAGCCGGGGGCCAACAACGCGGGCGTCGACCACTTTATCATCCGCATCCACGGCAAAAGCGCGCACGTCTCCACGCCGCAGCTCGGCGTGGACGCGCTCTATATCGCAAGCGAGCTCGTCGTCGCGCTCCAGTCCATCGTCACGCGCATGACCTCGCCGGTCGAGCCGGTGCTCATCGGCGTGGGCAAGCTGAACGCCGGCACGGCCTACAACGCCGTGGCCGAGACCGCCGTGCTCGAGGGCACGACGCGCATGTTCTCGCCCGAGAGCCGCGCGCACCTTCGCGAAACGATCAACACCGCGGCCGCACACATCTCCGCCCTTTACGGCGGCACGGCAGAGGTCGAATGGGACGACTTCGCCACGCCGCTCACGAACGACGCCGGTGTGTGCGGGGAGGTCGAGCGCGTCGCCGACGCGCTCGGCATCCCCACGACGGCAAACCGCGCGCTGTCGCTCAGCGGGGACGATTTCGCCGAGTATCTGCTGCAAACGAAGGGCGCTTACGCCTACCTCGGCACGGCAAACCCCAAAAAGCCGCACACCTGCATCTCCAACCACCGCGGCGATTTCGACATCGACGAGGAAACGCTCCCCCTCGGCGCGGCGCTCTACGCGGCATACGCGCTGTCCGTCCTTGATCCGCAGTTTGCCAAATAATTGTTTTTTTCGATGAAATCGCCTTAGTCGTGTGCAAATTTCTATTTTACTTTTTGCGTTATTCTATCTAAAATATAGTCCTCGCCACTGTTACCGCAGCGGCGGGGATTTCTTTAGCAAATTTGGAAAAGAGGTTAATTATGAAAAAGCTGTTTTCTCTGCTGCTTTGCGTCGTGATGGTGCTCTCTCTGGTCGCCTGCGGCTCGAAGACTGATGACGCGCAGACGCCCGACGAGCCTCAGGACACCGCTCCCGAGCTCTCCGGCACGATGAAGGTCGTCGCCACCGGCGACGTCTACGGTCCCCTGTTCGACGCGTTCACCGCCGACACCGGCGTGGAGGTCGAATGCCTGTCCATGTCCTCCGGCGAGGTGCTCTCCAAGCTCCGCGCCGAGGGCGGCACCCCGTCCGCTGACCTGTGGTTCGGCGGCGGCATCGACGCGTTCATGAGCGCCAAGGATGACGGTCTGCTCGAGCCCGTCACCTTTGACGCGGCCGCCGAGCTCGGCGACGAGTACAAGGATACTGAGGGTTACTGGTATTCCAAGGGCATCACCATTGTCGGCTTCCTGCTCAACAACTCTCTCATGGAGGAGCTGGGTCTGACCGCTCCCGAGAGCTGGGATGACCTGACTGACAACCAGTATGAGGGTGAGATCGTCATGTCCAACCCTGCCGTTTCCGGCACCAACTACGCCGTGGTCAACGCGCTGCTGCAGGCCAAGGGCGATCAGGGCTGGGACTACTTCGATGCCCTGAACAACAACATTGCCTACTATGGCAAGCGTGGCTCCGACCCGAAGAACAAAGTCTCTTCCGGTGAGTTCGCTATCGGCATCTCTTACATTGACGCCAGCATCGAGCAGGCCGCCGAGGAGAACGACCTGACCATCGTTTACCCCTCCGACGGGATGCCCTGGGTCCCCGAGGGTGTGGCCGTGTTCAAGAACGCTGAAAACGTTGACGCCGCCAAGTACTTCGTCGAGTGGCTCTTCAGCAGCGACGATCATCTCCGTCAGCTCGCCGAGATCGAGCAGAAGAACGGCATCAAGGTCATCAAGCCCTCCATCGAAGGCATTGAGCTGTCCTATGATCCTACGCTCCTCATGACGGAGGACCTGTCCCTGTTCGGTTCCCAGCGCACCGAGATCCTCGATCGCTTTGAGCCCCTGATGGGCGACAAGGCCGCCACGGAATAAATGAAGTCCGCCGGCGCTATCCAAAAAAATACAGAAAAAAGGGCATCTCACGATGTCCTTTTTTCCCTATGTGAAAACGCGGCCGACAAGCTGATCTTACTTGTCCTGCTCGGGAGCGTGCTGCTGTTCATTCTCTGGCCCATCGCGTGCATCGCGCTGCGGAGCCTGCGCGGCGCGGACGGCGGCGTGAGCTTTGCAATGTTCGGCACTGTTCTGCGCCAATACGGCGAGAGTCTGCGCAACAGCGTATTTGTCGGCGTTTTTACGGCAGTGCTGTCCACTATCCTCTCGCTCTCAGCGGCGCTCGTATGCGCCACGGCGCGCGGGTGGAAGAAGACGCTCTGCATGGTCGTCATGCTCGTCGCCATGGTGTCGCCGCCGTTCGTCTCGTCGCTTGCCTATATCCAGCTCTACGGGCGGCGCGGGTGGATCACCTACCGCCTGCTGCACCTGAGCCTGAACCCCTACAATCGCTGGGGCGTCATCCTGATGCAGTCGATCTCGTTCGTGCCGCTCAACGCAATGTTTCTCTCCGGCATCCTCGAAAAGCTGGACGAGGGCAGCCTTTGCTCGGCGCGCGACCTCGGCGCATCGGGCGGCGCCATCCTGCGCGATATTGTCCTGCCGCTCATTCGGCCCGCGACGCTCGTGTGCCTGCTGCTCTCGTTCGTCCGCTCGCTCGCGGACTTCGGCACGCCCATCATCATCGGCGGGCGCTTCAGCACGCTGGCCGCGGACATCTATTTGCAAGTCGTTGGATACTCGGACCTTGAAAAGTCCTCGGCGATGAACATGTTCCTGCTCATCCCGTCCATTGTGTTCTTTTTCGTCTACCGCGCACTGATGCGCCGCTCAGACAAGCTGACCGACGCCAGCCGCACCGCTCAGACGGAGCTCGGTCTTTCGCTGCCGCGCTGCGGCGCGATGGGCTGGGGCATGATCGCGCTGAGCACCGTTTTCTTCGTAATGATCGTGCTGCAATACGGCTGCGTGTTTCTCTCGGGCTTTTTGAAGAGCACGAAGGGCGTCTACTCCTTCACGCTGCAATACTGGGATCAGCTCTGGCGCATCGGCTCGTCGACGATGCTGCGAAGCGTTGAATACGCGCTCATCGTCTCCATCGCCGGCACGGTTTTTGCGATGCTCTTCGCCTACTACATGGACCGCCGACGCATCCTTGGCCGCAGCCTTTTCGACTGCCTTGCGACGCTGCCCTATATGCTGCCGGGCACGTGCTTTGGCATCGGCTACATTCTCGCGTTCAACCACGCGCCGCTCAAGCTGACGGGCACAGCCCTCATCGTGCTGGCCAACATGCTCTTCAAGCAGCTGCCAACCTCCACGAAGATCTGCACCGCGTCGCTCGCGCTCCTACCCGAAGTGCAGGAGCGCTCGGCGCGCGACCTTGGCGCGGGACGGCTCGCTGTGCTGTGCGATGTGGTCTTTCCCGCGCTGCGGCCCGCGTTCTTGAGCTGCTTTGTCTATAACTTCACGAGCAGCATGACGACGGCGGGCTCCATCATCTTTCTCATCGACGCCAAGCGCCAGCTGGCCGTGTTCAAGCTCTTCGACGCGGTATATCAGGGCGATTACGCCCTCGCCTCGCTGATCGCGAGCGTCATCACCGCCATTGTGCTTCTTGTCGAAGGCCTCGTCTTCCTCATCACCCGGAAAGGAGAAAATCGCCGTGTATCTCGAACTTGACCGCTTGAGCAAGCAGTTTGACGGCAAATACGCCGTGCATGACCTCTCCCTCGGCCTGGAAGAGGGCGGACTTTTGTGCATTCTCGGCTCGTCGGGCTGCGGCAAGACAACTACGCTCAACATGATCGGCGGCTTTCTCAAGCCCGACGGCGGCAGAGTGCTCCTCGACGGGCAGGATATCACCGCGCTCCCGCCCGAGCGGCGGCCGGTTTCGACCGTTTTCCAGTCCTACGGCCTGTTTCCGCACATGAGTGTGCTGCAAAACGTGACCTACGGGCTCAAATTCCGCGGCTATTCCCGCACGGAGGCAAAGGAAAAGGGCCGCCGGTACCTGAGTCTCGTCGGCCTTGCCGAGCGCGAGAACGCGCGCATCGGCGAGCTCTCGGGCGGCCAGCAGCAGCGCGTGGCACTCGCCCGTGCGCTCATCGTCGAGCCAAAGCTCTGCCTGCTTGACGAGCCGCTCTCGAACCTCGACGCGGCGCTGCGCGTGCGGATGCGCGGCGAGCTCAAGCGCCTGCAGCGCGAGCTCGGCATCACGATGGTCTTCGTCACGCACGATCAGGAGGAGGCTCTCATCCTGGCTGACTCCATCGCCGTGATGAGCGAGGGCGAGCTCTTGCAGCTCGGCTCGGCAGAGGAGGTCTTCCGCCGCCCCGCAAACAACTATATCGCGTCATTTCTCGGCCTCAACGACATTGTGTGGAAGGACGACGGCAGCGTGCTGAAGGTCATCCGCCACGGAGAAAAGGGGTAACACCGCCATGCTTGTTGATATGCACCTGCACGAATGCACCTACTCGACCGACAGCTTTCTCCATCTGGAAGAGATCGTCTCCATCGCCAGGCAAAAGGGGCTGGACGCGATCTGCATCACGGACCACGACAGCATGGGCCTGCGCGAGCGCGCGGAGGCCTATTCCCGCGAGATCGGCTATTCCATCTTCGTCGGCGTGGAATTTTTCTCGCTCTGGGGCGATATCACCGCCTGGGGCATCGACGGCATCCCCGACCACCGCATTGATGCGCAGGATTTCATTGACCTGGTGCGCGAAAAGGACGGCTTCTGCGTCTCCTGCCACCCCTTCCGCAACAACAATCGCGGGCTGCGCGAGCACCTGCGCGATGTGCACGGTCTTGACGGCGTGGAGGTCCTCAACGGCAGCACGCCGCTTGAGGAGAACCGGACGGCACTGCGCTTCTGCCGCGAGCTGGGGCTCAAGGCCATCGGCGCGAGCGACGCGCACGTGCCGGAGCAGGTGGGAAAATACGTGACATGGCTGCCCGAAACGGTCACAACGCTGCCCGATTTTGTCACCGCGCTGCACACGCTGGAAACGCGTCCCGCCATCTGGACGGGCAGCGGGTACGATGTCGTCACCGAGTTTTGAGATGAATTTTCAGCGGGCTGGGGTATCATGCTCCGGCCCCTTTTTTACATTCCGCTGTGTCATATCCGATATTCATGCAGGAAAGCTGTGGTAATATTTCACAAGAACCCATTCTTCCGTGTAAAAAGATTCTCAAAATTTGGAGAAGTGGAAAATTAGGGATTGACATTTTCCCAGCATGGGAGTATGGTAACGCCAACAATTTTAAACGCCCGATCGCGAGGTCGGGAAGATAGAGGCGCGGCTGACAAAAGTAGCGCGTTCGCACCGGCACAGGAAGCCGGAGCGCGCGAAAGGGGATGCCGCCGAAGTGGAAACGGTTCCTGTGCCGTTTGCCGCTGGTTCGTCGGAGAACATCCGCCGGACTGTCACGTATGTGGAGCGCTATCGAGGTCGGCAAGCTGTTTATCCCCCCCCAAGGTGATGACCGGTTTGCCGGATTGCAGTACAGTTGCAGCCGTAAATGCTTCACAAAGCATTTACGGCTTTGTTTTTTGTCTGCATCGGGAGTGCGCTGAAGGCGTAGAAAGCAGGACTCCCCTGTTTTTGAAAAAATCAAACTCATCACAAGAAAGGAAACCACCACCATGAAGCTCAGAACCTTTACCGCCCTCCTGCTGGCGGCCATCATGCTCTTCGCACTCACCGCCTGCGGCAGTCAGGCTGCCGACGATTCCAGCAGCGATCAGCAGCAGGAGCAGCAGGACACCACCACAAACGAAAGCAATGAATTCCGCGTCGGCATGGAGTGCGCTTACGCCCCCAACAACTGGCAGGAAAGCGAAGCGACGGACTCGAACGTCCCCGTTGAAAACGTCGCCGGCGCGTATGCCGAGGGTTACGACGTGCAGATCGCCAAGGCCATCGCAGAGGGACTCGGCAAGGAGCTCGTCATTGTCAAGCTCAGCTGGGACGGCCTGATCGACGCGCTCAATCAGGGCCAGATCGACGCCATCATCGCCGGTATGATGGACACCGCCGAGCGCCGCGAATCCATCAACTTCTCCGAGCCCTACCGTGAGACCACCTACGGCCTGATGGTGCTCGCCGATTCCCCGTACTTAAATGCCACCTCCATTCAGGACTTCTCCGGCGCGGCCGTCCTCGGCCAGCAGGGCACGGCGCTTGACGATGTCATCGAGCAGATCGAAGGCGTCGACCACCTGAGCCCCGTCGGCAGCGTGCCCGACATGATCTCCCGCCTGCAGCAGGGCACCTGCGACGCCATCGTCATCAACGTTGAGAACGCGCAGGGCTACCTCGCTTCCAACCCGAACTTCCGCCTGGTCACCTTCGATGAGGGCAGCGGCTTCACGCTCCCGGCCAAGGGCTCCTGCGTGGGTCTGCGCAAGAGCGACAATGAACTCCTTGATCAGATCAACACCATCCTCTCTGGCATCGACGATGACGCCCGTGCCGCCATGTGGCAGGCAGCCGTCGACGGCCAGCCGCAGTAATCGCCCACGCACCGCCGCCGCTTGAACCGCGGCGGCGGGTACGCGAAGCACTCTAGAGACAACGCGCTTCGCACCATAAAGGAGGAAACACCATGGCAGCATCCACCGCGCCCCGGAAGAACTTCATCACCCGGGATCACCGTTACGTTTATTTAGGCGGCAGCCTCATCGCCCTGCTGGGTCTCGGCATGTTCTACTCCGCCCCCAGCCCGTACAGCTTCATCCCCGCGCAGTCCGTGTTCGGCACGGCGCTCGCGGCGATCTGTTGGTTCTTCCTCGGCGTGAGCGCCATGGCGCTGCTCGTCAAGTGGGCCTATTGGAACAATTACAGCTCCACTATTATGAAGCGCCCCCTCATCGTGCGCGTCAGCCGTTACCTCTCGTATCTCGACGCCGCGGCCTGCGCGCTGCTGGTGCTCGACCGCTTCATTTTAAAGCTCGCCTACATCATCAACGCCGCCATCCATGCCGACAGCAACCCGACCGACACGCTCTCCACCATGGCCTACATGGCGTACAACCAGCGTTCGCTCTTCGCCATTGGCATTTCGTACACGGTGCGCCTCGCACTCTTCGGCACGGCGATCGCGTTCGTGCTGGCGCTTCTCATGGTCTTCCTCCGCATTCAGGAGCCCGACAAACGCGACAACGACTTTGTGAAGTTCCTCAAGATCGTTGCCAACAAATTCTCCCGCTTCTATATCTTCGTCATCCGCGGCACGCCAATGATGGTGCAGTCGCTCATCCTTTATAACGCCGTGTTCGGTCTTTTCAAGCGCACGGGCATGAGCGTTTCGGACATCAACCGCGTCTGGCCGCTCTTCTTAGCGGGTCTTGTCACCGTTTCCCTCAACTCCACGGCTTACCTCGCCGAGGTCCTGCGCGGCGGCATCCTCGCCGTGGACGCGGGCCAGATGGAGGCCGCGCGCTCGCTCGGCATGACGCACTGGCAGGCCATGCGCAAGGTCGTCTTCCCGCAGGCCATCAAGAACTCGCTTCCCGCCATCGGCAACGAATTCATCATCAACATCAAGGATTCGTCCGTTCTCTGCGTCGTCGGCGTGTCCGATCTGATGTTCATGACCCGCTCGGTCGCCGGTATTTATTATAAAGGTACCGAGTGCTACCTCATCGCCGCCATCGTTTACCTGTTCCTGACGTATCTTTCTTCGCTCCTGCTCAAGGCCATCACGGGAAAGATGACCGCGCCGGACAACACCAAGCGGCACCAGGGCAACCAAACCGTCGATCTGGGGCTTCCCAGCTCGAACTGACAGGAGGGCGCTATGACGAACGATCCCATCATCAAAATCGAACAGCTCGAAAAGTCCTTCGGCGACCTGCACGTGCTCAAGGGCATTGACCTTGAGGTCAACCGCGGAGAGGTCGTGTGCATCATCGGCGCATCCGGCTCCGGCAAATCGACGCTGCTGCGCTGCATCAACTTACTGGAAGAGGCCGACTCGGGCCACATCTGGTTCGACGGGCAGGATTTAATGGACTTAAAGGTCAACCTGAACGCCTTGCGCCAGAAGATCGGCATGGTGTTCCAGGGCTTTAACCTCTTCAACAACAAGTCCGTGCTTGACAACTGCACTCTCGCTCCCATGGACGTCAAGCACATCCCCAAGGCGCAGGCCGAAGCCACGGCCATCAAGCACTTAACGACCGTCGGCCTTGCCGACTTCATCCACGCCGACTCCCGCCGCCTCTCCGGCGGGCAGAAGCAGCGCGTCGCCATCGCGCGGGCGCTGTGCATGGAACCGGAGATCATGCTCTTCGACGAACCGACCTCCGCGCTCGACCCTGAGATCGTCGGCGAGGTGCTGGACGTCATGAAAAACCTCGCTCAGCAGGGCATGACGATGGTCGTCGTCACGCACGAGATGGCGTTTGCCAAGGAAGTGAGCGACCGCGTCGTCTTCATGGATCAGGGGGTTATCTTAGAGCAGGGCTCGCCCAAGGAGGTCTTCGGTAACCCCAAGGAGCCGCGCACGCGTGAGTTTCTCAGCCGCTATCTGGAGGATAAAATGGCATGATACAGAAAAAAGTGACCGATTTTTTTGCCCTGGAGGGCAATTATCCCGACTTGGACGGCGAGGGCGCGGCCGCGCGCCTGTCCGCCGCCATCCGGTGCAAGACCATCAACTACTTTGACCACAGCCGGACGGACTACACGGAGTTCGACAAGCTGCACGCGCACATCAAGGCAAGCTACCCCAACATCATGCGCGTGGGCACGTTTGAGCGCATCGGCCACCACGCCGTGCTCATCACCATCCCCGGCAGCGACGCTTCTCTGCGCCCCTGCCTCTACATGTCGCATCAGGACGTCGTTCCCGTTGTTGAGGGCACAGAGCAGGACTGGACGCATCCCGCCTTTTCCGGCGACATCGCGGACGGCTATATCTGGGGCCGCGGCACGCTCGACATCAAAGAGCAGGTCTTCGGCGTGCTGGAGGCCGCGGAATATCTGCTCGCCCACGGCAAATCCTTTGCCCGCACGGCGTATCTCGCCTTCGGCGACGACGAGGAGACCATCAACTTAGGCGCGCTCGCCATCGCCGAGCATTTGAAGGCGCAGGGCGTGACGCTCGAATTCGTTCTTGACGAGGGCGGCTGCAAAATTGAGCCCGGCACGGCCTTCGGCGCGCCGGAGACGGCCATTGGCAGCGTGCAGCTGATGGAAAAGGGCTATGCCGACTTGGAACTCTCTGTCCACAGCATCGGCGGGCATTCGAGCCGTCCGTTCGGCGGCACGTCGCTCGCTCGTCTCTCCGGCGCGATCGCCGACATCACGCGCGCGCCGTTTTCCGTGCACCTCAACAGCGCCATGACCGGCGCGTTTGAAACCCTCGCTCCCTACATCACCGAGGAGCCGCTCAAGACTCTTGTGCAGGATGTTGCGGGCAACGCGGACGCCATCGCGGCCTGCTGCATGGGCTCGCCCGACCTCTTCCCGTTTGTCACCACCACCATCGCGCCCACGATGATCCACGGCGGCAGCGCCGCGTGCAATGTGATGCCGCAGGACATGACCGCGGTCATCAACTTCCGCTTGGCGGACGGAGACACGGTCGAGAGCGTCATGGCCCACTGCCGTGAGGCCGTACAGGACAAAGGCGTCGAGATGCGCTTTTTGCAAGCGAACGACCCCTCCGCCATCGCAAAGCGCGACGGCTACGGCTATCGCAGGGTCGTCGAGAGCATGCAGCGCTACTTCCCGGACGTCGTGTTCATCCCGTCGATGACCGCGGGCGCGACGGACGCGCACCGCTATGAGGATATCTGCGACACGTGCCTGCGGTGCAGCCCGTTTATGACCGAGCCCGCGGAGGCCGCCTCCGGCGTGCACGGCACGAACGAGCGTCTTCTCGTCCGCTCGTATTTGCAGGGCATCCGCGTACTCATCGACCTGATGGAGCACGCCAACGTGGAACCGTGAATTTCCTTTCTTTTCAATGAAAAAGCCGGAGCAGCTCAGGCTGCTCCGGCTTTTCTTTCCTGTTCAGTTCTCGCCCATCGTGTAGACCATGTCCCAGAAGCGCAGGTCAAAAAGGCAGCAATTTTCGAAGATCTCGCAGAGCCGCTGCGCCTTCTTTTCGTCGATCACTTCGGCGAGCGCGTCGATCCGGTCGATCAAGGCCTGATTCGTCTGCCGGTACTCCTCGGAAACGTAGCCCGCGAACCACGCGCCGTAGTTCTCATCGTGCAGGGCGCTTGGGCAGCGCTCCACCATCTGCTCGGCAATATACGCATAGCTCCCAAAAGCGTCACGAGCCCCGTCAGCACATCCCCCGCCTGCGCCTCGCAGAGCATGTAATGGCTGTAGGCGCTGTTGTCGATGTGCGGGCGCGCATCGGCGATCTCCTCCTCCGTGACGCCGAGGCGCTTCATGTACGGAAGATGCGTGCGGAACGTCTCGTCGATCGTGTTCGCCATCTCCCCGCTCAAAAAGCGGATCTGCTCGAAGTCGTCGGTTTTCTGAAGGATCGCCGCAAAAATTTTCACGTAATCCCGCAGGTACAGATAATCCTGCACCATATAGTAGCGGAACTTTTCCTTCGGCAACGTGCCGTCCGCCATCTCCGTCACAAACGGATGGGTCAGATACCGCGGCCAGAGCGCCTTTGCCCGCTCGTAGATCCTCTCGGAGAGCTTCACTCTGTTCTCCCCGCTCATTTGTGGGCGATGAGCGCGACGTAACCGCCGCTCTGATAGCCGGGGACGACGTCCTCCACGCTCTCATTGGTGTACATGGGGTTCTTTAAAAGCGTCTGATAGAAGTCAAAATCGTGGAAGCCGAGCGATTTGAGCGCGTCGACCTTTTCCTCGGTCGAGTGCCACACGCCCGCGCAGCACAGTTCGAGCGGATACGGCAGCTTGGGCATGACGCCGCGCAGGGACGGGTGGTCGAACGTGCCAACGGCCTTGGCCAGAAGGTACATGAAGCCGAACGCGCTCTCCTTGGGCACATCCAGCGAAATGAACTTGCCGTTCGGCTTGAGCGCCTTTTTGCACACGTCGAACGCGCGCGTCAGGTCCTCCATATAGCTGGAGCTGCCGTTCAAATAGATGATGTCGTAGGCGTTCTCCTCAAGCTCGACCTCCTCGATCGCGCCGAAGGCGATGACGTTGATGCCGCGCTTCTGCGCGATCGCGCCCATGTCGCGCGAGGGCTCAACGCCCTCGATGTTCTTGCAGTCGATCATACTCTCGAACAGGCCGCTGCCGCAGCCGACGGAGAGCACGCGCTTGCCCGAAATATCGCCGAGCGCCTTTTCAAACAGGCGGAATTCGCTCTGGAACACGTTTTCGTTTTCCATAAACCAGGCGTCGTACTGCGCCGCGTAGCCATCAAATTTGGGTTTCATCGTCAAGTGATCCTTTCTGTTTTGTCAATTTTCAAGGTCCCGCCCGCCGTTTCCGCTTCCCTATTATCCTGTGCCGCAGGATGCGGGAAAACAGCCCGGGCCTGTGCCTTTTTGATGAATCATAACACAATCAGCTCCCTACCGCAACGGTATGTTTGCGGTAAATATCCATCACCTTTTGCCCAAGTACAAGGCGCTTTTTGTCTATCTCCACGATTCTCCCAAACGGTGCAAAAGAGCGCTGAGAAAGTCGGCGGTTTCCCTGATGATTCCTCATTCGCACATCGCATTCCTTCATATAAATCGAGATGGAAAGAAGTCAGGCTTCTTTCCATCTCTTTTTTCAGATATGGGTCTTATTCTCACAAATCCACTGATCGCATGGGTTTTGAGCTTCAGTGATAGAGCTCGCTATAGCTGCCGAGAAAAGCGACGTTTTTGCCGTCCAGATCGCGCAGGCAGCTGTCTACCACGCTGCCCTTTTTGCAGGCGAAGCGCAGCATGATCTCTCCGGCCAGCGAGCGGTTGCATCCGCTGCCTCCATCTACCACGATCACATCTCCCTCCTGCGCCATGTCGATCGCCTGATGGAAAAAGAGATTGTCGCCGATCGGCGCTTTCACCGTGGCGGAAGGTCAGTTCCCCTTCCAGTTCGTCAGTCCCCTGACTCATCGTTCCATTTGCAGTGCCTCAATGATCTTTTCCCCTGCCTGAACGCCCATTTGACGCATCGGCTGGTAAATTGAGGAAATTCCCGGATAGACCAGCTCCGACCAGCCCAACGCATCGTAGCCGCACACACCCAGATCATCCGGAATACGCACCTTACGATGTTCAAGCTCTCGAAGCACCAGAAAAAGCGTGTGCGTATTGATTGCAAATACCGCCTTTTTCCGTTCCGGTTCGCCGTGGAGCAATGCGCCGATTGCCTCCGGCACCCGTGTCTCCGTCCGGCCGACCATGGCAATAGTCTCGGTTTCGTTCATGCCGAACATAAACGCTGCCGTAAGGCCACCCCGGAAGATTTCGCGTACACAATACCACCGGCGTTCCTTTTTCACAGATCGCCTGATACGGTTCGACCGACTCCACCACTGGAACAATCACAAATCCCTCGACCTGCTGGTTCAGGCAAAGCTGGATCGCCTGAAGCTCCTTCGCCGGATCATTTTCGCTGCAGCAGACCATCGTTCCGTAGCCGTAGCGGTTGCACACTTCATTGATCCCGGTCACGGTCTGTGCTCCGACCTGATAGCGCAGGGTGTGCACGATCATACCGATGATCCCGCTCTTTCTGGACTTGAGCGTTCTGGCCACGCTGCTGGGCACATAGTCGTTCTCCCGGATCACCTTTTCATCATAAAGCAAAAGCTGCTACCGGACACTAAGAAATAATTCTCTCTAAGGACGGATCTACTTCCTGTCCTATTATCTGAAATGTATATTTTTTTATGTTTCGAGTGTCTAACCCTCCTCGCTATAATAATTCCTTATTCTGTGAGCTGAACCCATTTCGTCCGATTGCCCTCGCACGGCTTTATTGTTGTCTCAGGACTACGCATACTACCCTCAAACACTTACGCTAAATTGTTGCGATTCGTATTGGAGTTTCTCACTGTTGAACACGCCGAGCGTTACGTTTTTTACTGCACCGACGCCGCCGACTGACGCCAGCATGATCTGTTCTCTTTCACCCACTGGCACACGGCGTCTCAAAAGCTCTCCTCTTCCGGATGCGCAAAATCACACTATTTTTACTTGTCAGCCTCGGCACACTTCGTTATAATATGTCAAGAAATTATCTGATGATTTTCGCTTCAAAATGACAAATTGTACGGGGAGGGGTCTATAATGGAATTACATTCTCAGCAGGTACGCGCACTTGCACCAGAGAGCGATCCGCTGAAGATCGGCATGGGATGGACGATTGATGATCTGAGCAAACCCCAGATCATGGTGGAGAGCACCTTTGGCGACAGCCATCCCGGCAGCGCGCATCTCGATCAATTTGTAAGACAGGCCGTGCAGGCGGTCAACGAGCACGGCGGCAAAGCCGCCCGCTATTTTGCCACCGATCTGTGCGACGGTATCGCACAGGGACACGACGGCATCAATTACTCCCTCGCCCACCGTGAAGCCATCGTCGATCTGGTGGAGGCGCAGGCGAACGCAAGCGGATTTGACGGCGGCATATTCATCGCAAGCTGCGACAAGGCCGTTCCCGCCATGCTGATGAGCATCGGGCGGCTCAAGGAAATGAGCGCCATCGTCGTCACTGGTGGTGTCATGGAAGCCCATCCCCTGCCGGAGGAATACACCGTGCAGGATCCCGCCTGCGCGATCAACGAGCTCTTGACGCTCGAGCAGATCGGCAAATTCGACGCATGGGAAAAAACCGGCGTCATCTCCAGCCAGCAGCTGCGCTATTATAAGCACAACGCCTGCCCCAGCTGCGGCGCGTGCTCCTTTATGGGCACAGCCTCCACCATGCAGATCATGGCCGAGGCCCTCGGGCTGATGCTGCCTGGCACCGCGCTGATGCCCGCCACCGCCCCGGAGCTTAAAAAGGCCGCTTACGACGCGGGCGTCCAGCTGCTCAAGCTGGTGGAGAGGGGCATCCGCGCGCAGGACATCGTGACCAAAGAAAGCTTTGAAAACGCCGTCATGGTCCACGCCGCGATCTCCGGCTCCACCAACGCGACGATGCACCTGCCCGCCATCGCGCACGAATTCGGCATCGAGATCGATGCCGGCACCTTCGACCGGATGCACCGCGGGGCGCACTATCTGCTCAACATCCGTCCCTCGGGCGACTGGCCCGCGCAGTATTTCTACTATGCCGGCGGCGTCCCCCGCGTGATGGAGGAGATCCGCTCCATGCTGCACCTCGACGCAATGACGGTGACTGGGAAAACGCTCGGCGAAAATCTGGACGCGCTGAAAAAGAGCGGCTTTTACGAGCACTGCGACGAGCTGCTGCGCGAAAAAACCGCACATCTGAGCCGCAGGCCGCCGCGCACCGACATCATCCGCACGTTCGAAAACGCCAAGGGCACAGACGGCAGCATTGCCATCCTCAAGGGCAACCTCGCCCCCGAGGGCTGCGTCATCAAGCACACCGCCTGCCCCAAAGAGATGTTTCATCAGGTCACGCTGCGAGCAAAGCCCTACGACAGCGAGGAAGCGTGCATCGCGGCCGTGCTGCACGGCGACGTCCGCCCCGGCGACGCGGTCTTTATCCGCTATGAGGGTCCGCGCGGCAGCGGGATGCCCGAGATGTTCTATACCGGCGAGGCCATCTGCGCAGACCCGGCGCTCGCTTCCAGCGTAGCTCTCATCACCGACGGGCGCTTTTCCGGTGCAAGCCGCGGCCCGGTCATCGGCCACGTCAGCCCCGAGGCTGCTGTCGGCGGGCCGATCGCGCTGGTGGAAGAGGGCGATCTGATCCGCATCGATGTTCCCGGCCGCGTGCTGGCGATCGTCGGCGTGAAGGGCGAGGAAAAAACGCCCGGCGAGATCGACGCCATTCTTGCCGCGCGCCGCGCGCGCTGGCAGGCAAAGCCGCCCAAATACAAAAAAGGCCTGCTCAAGCGTTATGCCGAGCATGCCGTGAGCCCCATGAAGGGCGCCTATATGGAATGATCCTGACCGACAAAAAATGGGATGTACCGCGCGGTACATCCCATTTTTCATCATTTTTTCAGCTTTTCCAGCTCGCCGAGAAGGCCGTCGCCGACCGCTTTGAATTCCTCCGCGCTCAGCGTCACCTTCGGCAGCGTATCGGTAAAGGGTCCGCCCCACTGCAAACCGTCCCGATGCTTCGGAACGAGGTGCACATGGAAATGCGAAACGATATCGCCGTAGATCGCGTAGTTGATCTTATCTGCCTTCGTGTAGTTCGCGATCGCGTGCGCCACGAGGGAAACCTCGGCAAAAAAACCGCTGCGCTGCTCGTCATCGAGCTCGAACATCTCGTCGTGATGGTCTTTGAGCGCCACGACGCAGCGACCCTTGTGCTTCTGGTCGTTGAAAAGATAAACATCCGACCACTGAAGCTCGGTCAGCGGCGTCACAGCGCCAGCAGCCGCTCGTCCTTTTCGCAGTAAAAGCAGTTCATCCGCTTTACCTCTGCACTCTGCCGGTGCCGTCGCCGCCCATGAGCTTCGTCACGTCGGAAACATTCACGCGGTTGAAGTCGCCGATGACCGAGTGCTTCAGGCAGCTCGCTGCCACGGCAAACTCCAGCGCGGACTGCTTGTCCTCATAGTGGTTGAGACCGTAGAGCAGGCCGCCGGCAAAGCTGTCGCCGCCGCCGACGCGGTCCACGATGTCGCGAATCTCGTACTTCTTGGAAACGTAGAAGTCCTTGCCGTCGTTCAGGCAGGCCGCCCAGCCGTTCCAATCGGCGCTGTGGCTCTCGCGCAGCGTGATGGCGATCATCTTCATATCGGGATACGCCGCGAGCACTTTGTCGCCGAGCGCCTTGTACTTTGCGCGGTCCAGCTCGCCGGACTCGACGTTCACATCGTCCACGGTGATCTCAAGGGACTTCTGCACGTCTTCCTCGTTGGCGATGGCCACGTCGACATACTTTGCGATCTCGCGCATGACCTCGCTGGCCTTCTTGCCGTACTTCCAGAGGTTCTTGCGGTAGTTGAGGTCGCAGGAGACAGTGATGCCGCGCTTCTTCGCCTCCTTGACGGACTCGACGGAAAGCTCCATCGCGCTCTCGCTGATGGCGGGCGTGATGCCGGTGATGTGGAACCACTCCACGCCGTCGAACGCCTTGTCCCAGTCGATATCGCCGGGCTTGGCCAGCGCGATGGCGGAATAGGCACGGTCGTAGACGACCTTGCTCGGGCGCTGGTTCGCGCCGCCCTCGAGATAGTAGATGCCCATGCGGCCCTCGCCCGTGACGATGCGCTTGGTATCCACGTCGAAACGGCGCAGCTCCGCCTTGCAGGCGTCCGCGATGGCGTTATCGGGCAGGACCGTCAGGAAAGCTGCGTCCTCGCCGTAGTTGGCAAGGGAGACGGCAACGTTCGCCTCGCCGCCGCCGAAGGTGGCCTCGAGCATCGGGGACTGGAAGAAGCACTCCTGTCCGGGCGCCTTCAGGCGCAGCATGATCTCACCGAAAGTCAGAAATTTCATCGTTCGTTCCTCCCTTACTTCTGCAGCAGGTGCACGGCAAAGCCGCCGAATTCCTGCTTGAGATAGACC
>ERZ827450.1576-NODE-1576-length-22743-cov-3.009565_pt1 | contig 22743 bp, 17 predicted proteins | sample MGYA00519773_ERZ827450 | MGnify/ENA primary metagenome ERZ827450 (study PRJEB31778, sample SAMEA3449306) | human gut metagenome | biome: human gut; feature: human-associated habitat; material: faeces | place: United Kingdom | collected 2010/2012 ...
AGGTATTGTCCACGATCTTGCCATAGACGAAGTATCCGCCCACCAGGATCGCAAGACAGAGCAGGAAACTAATCATACCAGAAACCTCCTTTTTGCCCCTGCCGGCCGCGGCCCCATTCTGCCGCATACCCGGGGCTTTTTTCTGGCCTCATGGTAGCACACTTTTTTCCAGCGGAGAAATATCTTTCCGGCATGGGGCCATATGGTTTCCGATATAGCTGCAAAGATTTTTTGCCGCTTTTCCGTTCATTTTTTGACCATTTATCAGCAAAAATAAAACCGGGCGCTCATTTTCGCCCGGTTTTGCATCCATTTATTGGTTTTTCTGTCAATTCCGAAGGGAGCAACCTTTGCCGTGCCTTAGCCGGAAAGCCCCTTTATTTCACGGTGGAAGCCGCTTCCTTGTGGAGCAGATCCACAAAGGCCTGCTCCTCGGGGCGCAGGCGGCCCTTGTCCGGGTAGACCAGCACATCCCGCATCTGCTGGCGCTGGGCCGGGCACTTCTTCAACACCAGATGGTACTGCTCCAGTGCCCTGCGGGGCATGGGCGATGCCCACATGTAGGCCGTGGGCAGCCGCTGCAGGATCGAGAACTGGCTGCACCGCTCATACACATGGATGCGGCGCTCCGGGTTGACATGCCAGCGCACACCGTCGCCGCCCTCCTCGCCGGGCAGCTGGAAATCATCGTGGAGGATCTCCATATACTTGTCCAGCTCAGACAGGTCGCGGATCGCCTTCCGGGCCAGCGGGCCGTCCCGGTTGGTCAGCAGACTGTATTCAAAATCCATAATGGGTTCCATTTTCAGGCCCCGCCGGGCGCAGTAATGGGTATAGTGCTCGTCATCCTCCACGGCGTACCGCAGCAGAGCCAGATGATACCCCTGCCGCAGGACATGGTCCAGTGCCTCCATGGAGCCGCCCTCCCGGATGTGGATGTGAAGCCGCTCAATGGAGGCTGCCTGCTCCAGATAATCCACCGCCGCATAGGAGGCATAGGTGGCGTGGGGGATCATTACCCGCAGTTCGGCGCAGCGCTCCTGCTCCTCCTGCACGCTCCGGTCCAGCCGGTCCACCTCCCGCAGCACCCGCTCGGCCTGCTCGATAAAATGCCGCCCCTGCTCCGTGGGGATCATGCCGGTGGATGACCGCTCAAAAATGCGGAGATGGTATTCTTCTTCCAGATTTTTCAGCGCCTTGCTCACATTGGGCTGAGCGGCATACAGCCGCTTTGCCGCCGCACTCACAGATCCGCATTCCATGATGGCGACGAGATACCGCAGTTCTGTAATGTTCAACTTTTTCTCTCCTTTTGGCGTTTTTATCCCTTGCGCCTAGTTTATCAGGCGGCACACGGGGCTGTCAAGCGTTGACGGAGCCCCGCTGCCGTTTTATAATGTAAGAAACAATCTGCCCGAAAGAGGTCGAAGAGGATGGAAGAAAAAAACTACCGCGTTCTGCGCATTGAGGAGCAGCTTTATGGCTGCGAGGAGCTGCCCGAGGGCCAGCCCGTGCTCTGTGATGTCCTGCTGGAAGCTGCCGACGGCACGCAGCGGGTTCTCCCCTACCCGGATGCCGAGCTGACCCGGCTGGACATCAACGAGGGCAGCACTGTCACCCTGCGGGATCACAGGCTGGCCAAGGCGGTGCACAAGGTCTATTTCACCCGCCACGGCGAGACCGTGTGGAACGTGGAAAACAAGATCTGCGGCATGACCGACAGCCCCCTGACCGAAAAAGGCCGCGCCCAGGCCCGGGAGCTGGGCGAAAAACTCCGGACCAGCGGCCTTCGCATCGATGAGATCCTGTACTCTCCCCTGTCCCGCGCCGCCGACACCGCCCGGGCCATTGCGGAGGCCACCGGCATTCCTGCCCGGTGTGAGCCCCGGCTCCGGGAGCAGTGCTTTGGCCGCTACGAGGGCACGCCCCGGGACGGCGAAGAGTTCCGCATCTCCAAGACCCACTTTGCCGACCGCTACTCCGGCGGCGAGAGCATGATGCAGCTGGCCCAGCGCATCTACAACCTGCTGGACGAGCTCCGGGCCGACACCGACAAGACCTACCTGCTGGTGGCCCACAACGGCATTGCCCGGGTGGTGCAGTCCTATTTTTACGATATGACCAACGAGGAGTACGCGGCGGCAGGCATCAAAAACTGCGAGTTCGTGGAGTTTACATTCTGAACAAAGAAAGGACCCGCCGAGGGTCCTTTCTTTGTTTGCGGTTATTCTGCCTTGCGGTAATGGAACTGCCGGTCTCTGGTGATGAACAGGCCGATGCTGACCAGCAGAGCGGCCAGCTCGGCGGCTGTCACGGCCAGCCAGATGCCGTCGATGCCCAGCAGGAGCGGCAGCAGCAGAACCGCCGCCACCTGGAACAGCAGGGTGCGCAGGAACGAGATGAGCGCACTGGTCACGCCATCGCCCAGGGCCGTGAAGAAGGAGGACGCATAGACGTTGAAGCCCATGATGAGGAAGCTCAGGCCATAGAGCCGGAAGGCCCGGGTGGTCAGAATGAGCAGGTTTTCATCATAGCCCACAAAGAAGCGGGCCACATGGGGGATGATGAACATGGAGCCGATGGTCATTACCACCGCAACCACGCCGATGAGCTTCAGGCTCTTGCGGTAGAGGTTGTTGACCTCTTTGCGGTTATTGGCACCATAGTGGTAGCTGACGATGGGCGCACTGCCCACGGCATAGCCCACAAACACCGCCACGAACAGGAAGGACGCGTACATGATCACACCATAGGCGGCCACGCCATCCTCGCCCGCAAAACGGAGCAGCTGATAGTTGTACAGGATGTTCACCAGCGACATGGAAAGGTTGGTCATCAGCTCAGAGGAGCCGTTCACACAGGCTTTCAGCAGCACACCGCCCTCAAACTGCGTGCGGCAGAGGTGGAGCAGGCTGGTGTTTTTCCGGTTGAGGAAGTAGAACACCGGCAGCAGGCCGCCCACCACCTGGCTGAGCATGGTGGCAATGGCGGCACCCTCCACGCTCCAGTGCAGGATGCCCACCAGCAGCACGTCCAGCACCATGTTAGTGCAGCCCGCGCCCACCGTGAAGTAAAAGCCCAGATGCGGCTTTTCGGCGGTGACAAAAAAGCTCTGGAACATATTCTGCAGGATAAAGGTGGGCAGGCTGAGCATCAGCACCCGGCCATAGCGCAGGGCGTAGTCCAGCATCTCGCCTTCTGCACCCAGCATCAGGGCCACCGGCCGGAGCAGCAGCATTCCCAGCACGGACAGCACGATGCCGGCGATCAGCGCCGTTGACATAAACAGGCTGAAATAGCGGTCGGCACGGGCTTTATCGCCCTCACCCAGCGTGATGCCCACGATGGCGCTGCCGCCGGTGCCCAGCATAAAGCCAACTGTGCCCACCAGCATGGGCACGGGCATGATGAGGTTGACTGCCGCAAAGGCCGTTTTGCCCACAAAGTTTGAGACGCACAGGCCGTCCACGATGCCGTAAATGGAGGTGAACAGCATGGTGCCGATGCAGGGCAGCACAAAACGGATCAGCCGTGAATAATCAAAGTGATCCGAAAGTTGAATTTTCTGTTTTGACATGGATTCTCCTTTTTGCAGGGGTGGATCACATCATCCCGCCGGGCCGCCAGCCGGTGCAATAGCGGGCGTAATCGCGGTCGGCCTGTTTGACGTAAAGGAGGAACTGTTCCCTGCCTTCCTTGTCCGTGACTTGACGGACTTTGGTGGGCAGGCTCTGGCGCTGGAGCAGCTCCAGTTCATCGTTGAGCTCTTCCTCGGTATCAAAAGCGTCCAGCTTGGTCCAGTGGGTGGCAAAGAGCCAGATGTTTGCAAGGGTGTTATTCATATTCAGTCTCCTTTTCCGGGGCATCGGCAAGGGTGCCGGCCCGGTAGAACGGCGCAATGGCGTTGGCATCGCCGTGGCGCACGATGGAATAGGTAATGTCGCAGTAGGGCTGGATGGCCGTGCTCTTTTCCACGGTGGAGATGAGCAGCACCTGCAGCTGCAGGCGGCGGAACAGCTCCATCATGGGGCGGATGCGGTCGCTGGTCATCTTGCTGAAGGCTTCGTCCAGCAGCACCAGACGGATGCTGTTCTCGCTCTTCTGGTAGATCTGCAGCAGGCTGGCGCAGATGGCCACATAGAAGGGAGCCTGATTCTCGCCGCCTGAGGAATCGCGGCTGACGCGGGAAAGATAGGCCTGCTGGCCCGAGACGGTGTTGGTCACCTTGATGTCATAGTCCAGATAGGTGCGGTAGTCCACATAATCCGAGAGGGTGGCACCGGAGGTGGTGCGGCCCTCCTGCCGGGCCCGGGTGTTCTCGTCCACATCGGCCATGATCTTTTCCATCAGCGCATCCACCTGCCGCTCGTAGACGGGGTCGGCGGTGGCGGCAAGGTTGTCCAGCGAGTCGCCATCGGTCATCTGCTGGTTGCCCTTGTCCACGATGACCTGATAGAACGCGGCCAGCTGGGGGTCACGGCTGGGGCCAAGCTCGAAGCGGTAGACCTCTTCGCCGTAGGTCAGCTGTTCCATCACCTTGTTCAGCTCCCGGAACTGGCGGCGGGCGTTGAAAATATCATCCTTCATCCGGAAGAGGATATCTTTGCGGAAGCGATCCTTGCAGTCCCGCTGTGCCTGCTCCAGCCGGGCGGCGTAGCGTTCCAGATCAATGCGGACAAGGCTGTCGTGCTGGGCGCGGTACTGCTCCACCCCGGCCAGACCCAGCGGATAATCGCAGACGTAGTGCTCGTTGTAATCCCTCTGGGCAGGTTCCAGCGTGGAAGTGAGATAAGCTCGCAGGGCATCGTCCAGCCTGGTCTGTGCCTTTTCGGCAGTCTGCGCGGCGGCACGGGCCGTGCGCCCGCCCGTCATCAGGCCCTTTTTGCGTTCCTGTGCCAGAGGCTCCAGCAGCGGGTGCTGTGCAAAGAATGCCTCTGCCGCTTCCCGGCTCTGTGCGGCGGTCTCCACCGCCTTACCCTGCTCTGCCTCACAGGATGCGATCTGCTTTTCGCAGACGCGGATATCGCCGCCCACCTGCTCCACGGCCTTGCGGGCAGTTTCCCATGCAGCTTCCCGGGCTTCTTCCTCGCGGTAGAGCTGCTGCAGCATGGGGTTCTCGCGGCAGTCCGCCAGCTTCTGCTCCTGCGCGGCGTAGTCGGCACGGGCAGCATCCAGCGCGGCCCGGCTGGCCCAGAGTTCGGCCAGCTGTTCCAGCGCATGGCCCCGCAGGACGTTCTGGTACTGGTCGTAGGCAGATTTCAGCGTCTTTTCGGTCTGGGCGGCTTCGCGGCAGCGGTCGGCCTGGGCGGCAAGCTGTGCTTCCAGCGCCTCGGCACGCTCCCTGCGGGCATCCAGACCGATATAGCGCTGGGGCCTGCGCAGGCGTTCCAGCCGGAAGGGATGGTGGCGCAGCAGGTCCCGGGTGGCGCTGTCGGGGAAATGCTCCAGCGTATCGGGGGTGTCGCAGCAGACGATGCGGCGCAGGATGGTGTCCGCATACTGGGCAGCCAGCGGATTCTCGCTGGTGACCTGGGCGGCAAGGCTGTCGGCGGGGGCTGTCTCCGCATGGCGGTCCGCCTTGCGGATGCCCGGGGTATCCAGCAGGCTGATGGGCCCCACCCGGTCGCCCAGCGCCACAAAGGCGCTCTTGGCGGCGGCGTAGTGGGCAGGCGGCACAAGGATATCGAACCGGCGGTCACCTAGGCAGGCTTCCACACAGTCCTGCCAGCTCTCATCGGCCACGGTCAGCAGTTCACAGAAGATCTTTGCATCCGCTGTCATGCCGCGGCTTTTCAGCTCGGCATTCACGGCATCCCGCACTTTGGTGGCGGCATCGCCGTGGGGGTAGACCCACTTGCCGCCGGACACGGCGTTCAGCTCGGCCCGCAGGGCCTCCTGCTCTTTTGCCAGATCCGCCGAAGCCTGCCGGGCAGCAAAATACTGCTCTTCCAGCGGCTTTTCCAGTCCGGCAAGGGCGGCTTGGAGCTGGGGCAGGGTCTCGGCGGTCAGGGAGGCGGGCCAGAGCGTTTTTTCCACGGGGAAGCCGCTCCGGTGGAGGCTCTGCAAGAGGGTCTGCACCTTTCCGGCGGCGGCTTCGCTCCTGGCGGCGGCGCGGCTGGCCTTGTCCAGCGCGGTCTTCTTGCGGGAAAGCTCTTCGCTCAGGGCGTCCAGCGCCCGGCCCTCGCCGCTGGCGGCGGCACTGTGGGCCGTGAGATAGGCCCGGCGGGCTTCGGCTTCGGCGTTCTTGGCGGCCTCGTATTTTGCGTTCAGGTCAGACAGCTGGCGGCGGCCTGCATCCAGATGGCTCTGCCAGGAGGCATCCTCACCGGCATCCGCTTCGGCGCGGGCCAGCAGAGCCGCGCCCCGGTTGACAAGGGCATCCGTTTCTTTGGCAGTAGCTTCCCGGCCATACGCCACGATTTGTTCCAGTGCGGCGGCACGGGTCTGGGCCTCGGCCAGAACGGCGTGGAGGTTTTCCAGCTCCACCCGGTCGCCCTGCAGCGCTTCCAGATCCAGCTCAGGCTGGGGCAGGATGTACTGGTACAGGAACTCCCGGAAGTTGGGGATCTCGTCCATGCTGGTGCCCATCTGGAACACTTCGTTGAACTTTTTGCCCAGCGGGCTGGAGGCGCGGCCAATACCCAGGGCGCGGCAGATGCGGTCCCGGGCCTCGCTGGGGCTGCGGGTGTAGGACAGACGGCCCACGGCGGGCTTGAAGTCCTCCTTGGCGCTGGGGGCACCGGTACGCGGGTCGATGAAGGGCAGCTGTTCCAGCGTGATGCCGTCCTCGGAGATGTACCAGGTCTGGTCGCCGGGGTGGAGCTCCTGCATGGGGCCCTCGGATTCCACCCGGACAGCGATGACAAAGTTTGTCCGCTTGACGGTATCCCAGAACTCGGCTCCGATATATGCCACTGTGCGGCCCGGGCGGCGGTAGGCGTTCTCGCCGCGCTGCTTGGCGTGGACAGAGCCCTGCAGGGTGCGGCCGCTCTTTTTATTGCCCAGGGCATTGAAATTGCGGTTGGTGGTCAGGCAGTAGCGGATGGCATCCAGAATGGTGGTCTTGCCCACCGCGTTGACACCGATCATATAAGTCAGACGGGCACAATCGAAGGTGACATTTTCAAAGTTGTGCCAGTTGATGAGCTTCAGGCGCTTTAATTCGATCATTCTTCTTCCTCCCCGCTGGCATCTCCGTCAGGCCGCTCGTAGAGGGCCAGTTCCTCCCGGGTGCGGCTGCTCTCGGCGGCGGCATCGGCAAGGTCTGCGTCCGGCAGAGCCAGCAGCACGGTGGGGAACACCTCGATGCGGCTGTCCAGACCGGTCAGCCGCCCCACCGGGCGGGCCAGATTATACCTGCGCAGGGTGCGCATCAGCTCCTCCAGCGTGCGCTGGTCCAGCCGCCGGGGCAGGTTCATCTTCTGCAGCTCTGTCTGCACCTCTTCCACCGTGACCAGCACCTGATCGGCACTGGCGGCAAGGCTCTCCCGCTTTTGCAGGTAGAGCAGGCGGAGCACCAGCAGCAGGATGCTCTCGTATTTCAGCAGCCGTGCCTGGCTGCCCTCATGCTCGTTGACCAGCGCCGCCGCCTGCAGCGGAGCCGGGTAAAGCGTTACCGCATAGCCCAGCGGCGCAAACACGGCCCGCACCTCGGGCAGATGATCCTGCACATAGAGGTATTTTGCCCGCTGATCCTCCACGCCGCCCAGCACAAAGCAGTGGTTGAGCAGATAGTTTGCGGTCTCTTCCAGCATTTTATTCGGTTCGGCCATGGTCAGCGTCCTCCCTGCGGGGTGTCAGAATAAACTCTTCAAACCGGAAGCCGCCCCGTTCGACCCAGTTTCCGGTAAGGGTGATATCGTAAGCCCGGCGCGGCGACTGCGAGTAGGTGTGCAGGCCGATGATGCGGGCAAAATCGCGGGGGTATTCCTCCGCCAGCGTAGAGGCAGCCACCGCACTGCGGGCGGCAAGGGCCTGTTTTGCCAGCAGGCCCACGTTCTCCTCGGTCACGGCCATCCGGGCGTAATCCAGCAGCAGCTGCTGTTCTTTGCGCAGCTGCTCCTCGTCCAGCCCGGCCTGCCGCACCGGGGCCAGCGGCGTTTCGCTGCGGGGCGCGGCGGGCGGGTAGAGGGGCTTTGCCCCGAACACCGCCGCCGGGTAGAGGTGCAAGTGCTTTGCCACCGGGCCGTCATCCGGCGCGAACAGCTGATCGGGCGTTTTGATCTCCTCGGCATAGCGGCGGAGCAGGGCGGTGACACTGCCCTGCGAGGAGCGGTCGCTCAACAGCAGGAACTGGGCCCGCTGCACGGCCCGCTTGCGGTAGCGGATGTGGCTCTGGTCGATCTGGCGCATCAGGGTGCTCATCTCTTCCAGCGAATCCCGCAGTTTCTGGATGAGGGCACGCACGGCAGGGGCTGCCTCGCCGGGGGCGCAGTGCTCCACCCGGGCGTAATCCAGCGCCAGCCGGGGCAGGTGTTCTGCCTCGCAGTCGTCCAGCTCCTCTTCCAGATAAGCGCGGTAGTTGAACAGGTTATCGCTGGTCTTGAAGCGGTGGTAAGCGGCGGCCACCACCTTTTCCTCGTACTGGTCGAAGAGCTCCAGCACCTCCTGCGGGGTGCGGTTGCGGGTGAGCCGGTCGATATAATGCCCGATGGATGCGTTCAGCGCCCGCAGGGACTTGTTCAGTGCTTCCAGATCGGAGGCCACTTCCCGCAGAACATTCTCATAGGGGCTCTTTTCCTCCCCGATGTTCTGCAGCAGCTGCCAGGCCTTGTACAGCTTGCCGGTGTAGGTGACAACACGCGGGTTCAGGATCTCTTCCAGCGCTTCCAGCAGAGGAGCCACTTCGGGCACAAAGGCAAGGGCAGGCTCTTCCTCATAGCTGCCGGGCTGCTCTTCCAGCCAGCCGGTACGGCGCAGGCGGAGCAGAAAGCCCAGCGCAAGGGTATGGGGATCCCGGGTGGGCTGTTCGGCTTCGTCGCCCGCGTCATCGGCATCCAGTGCCAGCGGCTTTGCCAGCGCCGCAAAGTAATCCTCGGCCCGGCTCACCGCTTCTGCCCGGGAGATGGAGTAATCCGCCGTGTGGCGGCACTCCTCCCACAGCAGGAGCAGCAGCTCCGCATAAAACGCCCGGTTGGGCCCCGCCAGCGGGCGGAACAGCCGCGGGCTGACCAGTTCAAACAGCTGCATCCAAAGGTTCCTTTCTTTCGACAAAATCTATCTTTTATTGTACCACATTCAGAAGGATTTTGCCACAAATACAAAAAGCCCCGGAGGGCGGCCTTTCAGCCACGCTCCGGGGAGTGTATTACTGTATCCTTATGCTTTGGTGTTAACCTGAACCACGATAGAAATGTACATATTTCCCTTGACTGTCTTTGCGGCTACACCAACCTTGGTCCACTTGCCAACTGCGCTGATGTTCACATCCTTATTCTCGTTGTTTATCAGGTTAAAGAACTCTTCCAACAGTTTACCGGTATACTCATTCTTGACCACGACCTTGGCCGTATAAATACCCTGATCATCACGGTCAACTTTTACTCTATGGGCAAATTTCAAAAAACCAGTGTTGATGTCTACCGCCGAATCCAAGAACTTTTCAGCTTCCTGTTTGAGCTCGGTGTCATTGCACAGCTGTACTGCCGAACCACGCGTTGCATTGATTTTGCTCATCATCTGAGCTTCTGCCTGAGCCTCAGGGGTCGATGGGGTATCACCGCCGCAGGCGGTGAACAGAACAAGTACCATGGTCGCCGCCAGAATCAAAGCGGCCAGTTTTTTCAGCATTTTCATGTCGGGACCTCCAGTCGTTTTGTTGTGTTTTCATAATATGCAGGGTGCCTTTTCATTTTGAAACAGAACCCCTTCTGGCTTTATTTTATCCAACGACTGTCGCTTTTGTCAATTGCCAGCTTCACCAAACATTTTCTCCTGCTTTTGTTGTTTTTTCCAGAACGAATCTTCGCAAAGATCCTTTGCCATGCCCAGGGTAAAAACCGGAAAATATTTCCGGCGTTTACACAATTCTACCACGATTTGGTGCTAAACTTAAGGCAATGGGAACCGCCGGGTGCCGTTCCTGAACAAGGAAAAGGAGTTTGCCCCATGCAGCATGGTTCCCTGCGCGCTCCGGTGCGCGTTTTCATGGCAGCAGTTCTGCTGTGCCTGAGCTTTCTGGCCGCGCCAAAGGCTGCGGCGGCACAATTGCAGGATGTAAACGGCATCACGCTGCTGTCCTTCGACAGCCAGCAGATCGTCTCCATCGGCAACCAGACCTCGGGCCGGTGCAGCTGGTACGCCCTGCGCTACGCCCGCACCATTCTGGATGGCAAGCCCTGCTCAGGCAGCGGGATGTGGTCGAACGGCGCGGTATGGTCTGCCGCCGGGTACTACGCTTACAGCGGCTCCCTTTCCGGCTGCCTTTCCCGCCTGTATGAAGAGCTGCAGGCCGGGCGGCCCGTCATCGTACATCTGAAAAACACCGCTGTCAGCGGCGTGTCCAAGCACACCAACCGCGTGACGAGCTATGAATACCATCTCTCCGGCTCCGGCTGGAAAGAGGTCAATTACCCCCACATCGCCACCAGCAGCACCTACGGACACTGGGTGTGCGTGGTGGGCATCTCCCCCACGGCAGACCCCGAAAACCTGCGGGAGAGCGATTTCTATGCGCTGGACCCCGCGCGGGTCAGCGTGAACGGCACACTGGCCGTAACAAAGCTTTTGGATGGCACCATCTGGACTGATAACTCTCCCTTAAAAGTCGCAGCCTGACGCTCCCTTACAAAACACAACAGCCCCCGGAACATGCAGGGTTCCGGGGGCTTCGTGTTTTGTATCGGGGGGTTACAGCTCCTGATAGGCGCTCATCATGGCGGGGATGAACTGCTTTTTGCGGCTGACCACGCCGGGCAGCGTCCAGCTGCCGTCGGCGGCGGGCCGGCTCTCAAAGCCGTTGCTCAGCACCTCGGCGGCGTAGCGGCCGGTGCAGATGACCACGCTCTCCTCCTTGGGCACATCGGTCAGCAGCATGTAGAGGTCCTCCACGTTCTGCTTGTTGCGGGCCTCCTCCAGATAGGGCTGGAGCAGCGCCTGGGCGGCCTGCAGGTTTTTGCGGGTCATATAGCTGCCCTGCGCCACGCCAAAGCGGATATCGCCGCACATGAACACCTTGAAATCCTGCAAAAAGACCTCTTCGGGGGTCTTGCCGTCCAGTTTTTCACCGGCCTCGAACATTTCGGTGGAAAACTCTTCAATGTCCACGCCTGCGATCTTGGCCAGACGCTTGGCGGTGTTTTCATCCACGGGGGTGCAGGTGGGGCTGCGGAAGGCCAGCGTATCCGAAAGGATAGCCGCCAGCAGCAGGCCCGCGATCTGGGGCGGGATGTCCACACCGTTTTCATCGTACATCTGGGTGATGATGGTGGCGGTGCAGCCCACGGGCTGGTTGCGGAAGTAGACCGGGCCGCTGGTCTCCAGACTGCCGATGCGGTGGTGGTCGATGATCTCCAGGATCTCGGCCTGATCAAAGCCCTCCACGGCCTGGGTGGCCTCGTTGTGGTCCACCAGAATGATGCGCCGCTTGCGCAGGGCAATGACGTTGCGGCGGCTGACCATACCGCAGTATTTGCCTTCCTCATCGAGGATGGGGAAATAGCGGTGGCGCACCTTTGCCATCACCCGCAGCACATCGGCCACAGGGGTGACGAGGGTGAATTTGAGGATGTCGTCCCGGGTCATATAATAGGAGATGGGGGCGCACTGGCTGATGAGCTTGCCCGCCGCGTAGGTATCCACAGGGGTGGTCATAATGGCAACGCCGGTCTCATCCGCAATGCGCTGGATGGTGCGGCCCACCTTGGCCCCATTGCAGATGATGAGCAGGGAGGCTTCCTTTTCAATGGCGCAGAGCTGGCTTTCGTACCGGTTGCTCAGAATGACGATATCCCCCTTTTCCACGCTGCTTTCCAGCATCTCGGGGGTGGCGGTGCCGATCTTGATGTGGCCGGTGGTGCAGACCGCGTCGGCATTGCCCACCACCATGGTGCCGTTCAGCGTTTCAAGGATGTTCTTATAAGAGGTACGGCTCTTGGCCAGCACTGCGGTATCGAACACGTCCATGTTGGCGGTGGCAAGATCCTTCACGGTGATGATGCCCTCCAGCTCGTTGTCCGCGCTGGTAATGGACAGGGTGTCGATCTGCTGGTCGCGCATGATCTTCCATGCGCGGCGCAGGCTGGTGGAGCCCGGGATGCCCGGCATCTCGCGGTAATCCACGTCCCGGATCTTGGGGTTCACGTCGGTGCACATCCGGGGCGGCGTGACACCGAACTTTTTCAGGACGAACTCGGTCTCCTGATTCATTTTACCGGCACGGCGCGGCTCACAGACCAGCGTGCTGGTGCGGTTTTTGAGCTCCGCATAGGCAATGGCGGAGCAGATGGAATCGGTATCGGGGTTGCGGTGCCCGATGACCACGACCTTGTGTGCTTCTTTTGGCATAGGTTGTTCCCCTCTCTGGGTCAGATTCATTTACCTTCCGATCGGCCCCATGCCCCAAACCACCGGGCACAGCTGCCAGTTCCATTTTAACACAACCGGCACCGGGGGTAAAGGCGGCAGACATCTTTTTCTTGACAGCGTCCCAAAAATCGTCTATCCTTGACCTGAATTTTTTTCTCTTTGGAGGTTCCCCCATGAAAAAGCTGTTCCGCGCCCTTTCCCTCTGCCTGACGCTGGCCCTGTGCGTGTCCGGCAGCACCGCCGCGCTGGCCGAGGCTCCCGCCGCAACGCCCGCCCCCCAGGACGAACGTGTCATCACCGATGTAAGCCCCCTTGAGGATCAGATCCGCAACATCGTCGGCTTTACCACCAGCACCGGCGGCCCCTACGATTTTGAGCAGGCCGACCATAAATCTGCCGTGCAGGCCTACGGTGCAGAACCCGCCGAGGGTGCCGTGGCCCTGCTGCGCGTCTACGCCCGGGCCGAGGACCGGGGCGATGCCTCCATCAATTCCAGCGGCCACTCCTTCCTCTCGGTGCGGAACGTCTCTGACCACGACATCGAGGTGGGCGGCCTGCGGATCGCGCCCGACACCGAGATGACCTTCAGCCCACGCGGCAACCGCTGGGAGCACACCGGCATCTGGTACAATCTGGAGGGCTACTACAAGCGCTATCTGGCCGATTCCTACTACCAGAACATCTATGCTGTCCAGACCTCGCTGGATCAGGGCCAGCTGGACGTGGTCAACCGCAACCTTGCCAAATCTGACCACTGGTCGGCCTACTTCAACTGCGCCGCCTTTACCGAGAGCATGTGGAACGCTGTCTGCGCCGACACCCTTTCTGCCGGGCAGCCCTACACCCCGGAGAACCTGCGGAACGACATTCTGGCCAAGTACGGCGATCTGGCTGCGTACAACCCCCAGATCCCCTACGACTACATTGTTTATTACGGCACCAGCCTGACCCCCAGCAAAGAGTTCGCCTGATTTTTTGATTTGTTGGATACAACATCTTGATTTTCACGTCATTCCGCGCTATCATGGGTGTGTTTGAATCCACGCGCCAAGGGAGGACACCATGACAGACGCATCGACCACATCAAGACCGCTGTTCAACCGTCAACAGCTCATCTCACTTTTCCTGCCGCTGGTGGCAGAGCAGGCCCTCAGCATCTCCATCGGTCTGGCGGACACCCTGATGGTCTCCTCGGTGGGCGAAGCCGCCGTTTCGGGCGTGAGCCTGGTGGACTCCTTCAACGTGCTGATGATCCAGCTGCTCAGCGCACTGGCCACCGGCGGCGCGGTGGTCGCCAGCCAGTACATCGGCCACCGGGAGCCAAAACGGGCCAAGGCCAGTGCCGCACAGATCATGTTCATTATGATCTCGCTCAGCGTGGTCACCGCCGTCATCGTGGCGGTGGGGCGGCATGCCATCCTGCGGGGCATCTTCGGCTCCATTGACGCGGATGTGATGCGCTACGCCGAGACCTATTTCCTGCTCTCGGCCCTGAGCTATCCTTTTATTGGCGTGTACAATGCCGGTGCGGCCCTGTTCCGCGCCCAGGGCAACAGCAAGATCAGTATGCTTTCCAGCCTGGTGATGAACGTGGTGAACATTGGCGGCAACGCCATCCTGATCTACGGGTTCGGCATGGGCGTGATGGGTGCGGCCACCGCCAGCCTCGTGAGCCGGATGATCGCCTGCTTCACCGTGATGTTCCTGCTGCAGAAGCCGGACTGTGCGCTGCGCATCGACCACCTCACCGACCTGAAGCCTGACCTCGACCTCATCAAGCGCATCCTGAAAGTCGGCATTCCCGCCGGCATTGAGAACGGCATGTTCCAGATCGGCAAGCTGTCGGTCTCCAGCCTGACCAGCACGCTGGGCACCGCCGCCATTGCGGCAAACGCCGTGGCAGGCAACATCTCCAGCTTCCTGAACGTGCCCGCCTCCGCCGTGGGCATCGGCGCGCTGACCGTTGTGGGCCAGTGTCTGGGTGCCGGGGAAAAGGTGCAGGCCAAGCGCTATTCCCGCCTGCTGCTCCTGACCGCCTACGCCGGGGACTGGCTGATGAATCTTTCCGGCCTGTTCTTCCTGAACAAGCTGGCGCTCTCCTGGTTCAACCTCTCGCCGGAGGCTTCGGCCATGGCCCTTGAGGTCATGATGTGGTTCAACATCGTCTCCCTCTTCTTTTGGCCCTCCAGCTTCACCCTGCCCAACATCCTGCGCGCCGCCGGAGATGCCGCCTTTACCATGACGGTCAGCGTCATCTCCATGTGGGTGTTCCGGGTGGCCTTCTGCTACCTGATGGTGCTTAAGTTCCACTGCGGCCTGCTGTTCATCTGGATGGGCATGTTCCTGGATTGGGCCATGCGCTCGCTGTTCTTCTGCGTCCGCTTTGTCCGCGGCAGGTGGATGGAACAAAAGGTGATCTGAGTTTCCGTATATCCGGCCCTCTCCGCCATTGCAGTTTTGGCGGGGAGGGCCTTTTTTGTGCAGGAAACCCGCCTCCTGTCTCGTATCAATAGGCAGAAGCTTCTCTCCCCTGCATCCGCTTCCCCAAAGCATACCAAATTCCGCGCGGATGTGTTCACGATTTTGTCAGCTTTTTGTCTTGTTTTCTTCGTCTTTGCGCGGTATAATCATACGCTGCAAAGAACTTTAGGCGGGGCTGCGGCCCCCATTCCAGAAAAGGAAGTGTGTTCCATGCGCAACTGGTTTTCCCGCCATCCCGTTTCGTTCATGGCGTTTTATCTCCTGTTTTACCTTTCGGCGTTCCATTGGCTCGAAGTCCATATTGCCGTGCCCGATGTTCTGGTGCACTGCCATCTGGACGACCTGATCCCCTTTTGCAAATATGCCATCGTGCCCTACTTTGCGTGGTTTTTGTGGATCCCGTTCACCCTGTTCTACCTGCTGTGGAAAGCGCCCCGGGCCGACTTCTGGCGGCTCTGCCTGCCCCTGTTTGCGGGCATGACCATTGCGCTGGCCTGCTATGTCATCCTGCCCACCGGCCTTGACCTGCGGCCCTACCGGGTGTACGGCAGCGACCTCTTTGCTCAGGCCGTGCGGATGCTCTATGCCACCGACACGCCCCTCAACGTCTGCCCCTCCATCCATGTGTTCAACTCCGTCACCCTGATGATGGCCTACTACCGCAGCCGCATCTTTGAAACGCCGGGCCGCCGCTGGATGCGGCCCGCTTCCGCCGTGCTCTGCGTCTCCATCATTGCGTCCACGGTCCTGCTCAAGCAGCACAGCTGCATTGATGTATTGCTGGGCATCCTCCTGGCCATGGCGCTGGATACCGGCATGACCGCACTGGAACGCAGCGACGCAAGAGCCTTGCAGCGGCTGTGAATCCACATAGAAAAAACGCCTCTGTCGGCCGACAGAGGCGTTTTTGCATTTTGGGGCATTACGGAGCCGGAGCAGTGAACTCTTTCAGGTGCGCTGTATCCAGCTCTTCGGCATCTTTGGCCGCTGATGTATAGGAAATTTTCAGATATTTCAGGGCTGTATCGTTTGCCAGCAATTTTTTGCAGGTTTCCGTATCAAACGTGATGTTGTTGGTCAGATCCAGCCAGATCAGCTGCGGCATCTGGGTCAGGGGAGTATAATCCATGTCCTTGTAGGTTTCCTGTGCACCCTGAGAGAGGGACATACTCAGATACTGCACACTGCTCTCCGCCAGCGGGGCAAAGCTGTCGATCTCCGGCCCTTGGCACAGCTGCAGAAAGCTCAGATTTTCCATCTGCTTCAGCGGTTCCAGCGAACCGATCCGGGTCACGTCCAGTCTCAGGACCCGCAAGTCAGCTCCGGCCAGCTGGGTCAGATCGACCTCACTGCCGGTGATCCACAGCATCTTCAGCGACTTCATCTGCGCCAGCGCCGAAAGGTCGGAGACATTGGAATCCGCCCGGATCCCGTCACTGCCATACTTCAGCTCTACCACAGAATCCAGCTTTGCAAAGGTCGGGAATGCGCTGCTCTCCACACTGGGCACACTCAAAAGCATCAGATTTTTGCATTCCTCCAGACCTGTCAGATCTGTAATGGGTGGGGCTCCCCTTCTATTATTGACCGACAATACCTGCAAGCTGTCAAAATGCCGCAGGTCTGCCAGAGAGGCCACCGGATCATACGTTCCCTCTACCCTGACCGCACAGGCTTCCAGCTGATCATTGCCATTAACGGTTCCCCCAATATCTTCCCCGTCCGGTGCATCTTTGACGAGGAGATCTTTCACACCGGTTCCGGAATTTATCGTGACGCGCTGATAATCCCAGACATCGCTGTGATAGATATCCCCCTTCGGGCGGTCAAGCCATTTCCGGACGTGCTTTTCCATCACAGGGTCCTGCCACTCAATAACATAATCCTCCCCATGCTCGACGTGACTGGCCGGAACCGTAAGTGTCGTCTGCTGAACGAAAACATCCTGCATTTCCGAACGGAAAGGTCCCGGTCTCAGATTCAAAGAGCCTGCACATGCGCTGAACAAAAGCATTGCACAAATCAACAAACTCGACGCTTTTAACATTTTACGCATAACAGGCTCCTTTCTGTTTCGGCAAAATCTCTAGTTATATTCTACCATAGATTGTTTTTTTGTAAAGAAAAAACCCACGATCTTTGCACAGGCATGGCAAAAATCGTGGGTTTGCTTAAAACAGATTTTCCGGCAGGTAGATATCCTGCTTGGGCACCTTGTCCCAGGAAAAGTCTGGGATCAGGCTTTCCGGGGTGCGGGGAGCCGGTTCAGGTTGGAGACCATAGGCAAAGGCAAGCCTGCCCACGATCTCTTCCGCCGTATACTTTGCCCGCAGGTTTTCCAGGCTCTGGTCACCGTCCCGTTTGGACAGGCGGCGGCCATCCGGGGCCAGCAGGAGCGGACAGTGGGCGAACTGCGGCGCTTTCAGACCCAGCAGACGATAGAGATAAAGCTGCCGCGCGGTGGAAGAGAGCAGGTCCGCGCCCCGCACCACCTCTGTCACGCCCATGCGGGCATCGTCCACCACCACAGCCAGCTGGTAGGCAAACACGCCATCGGCGCGGCGGAGGTAGAAATCCCCGCAGTCGTGGAGCAGGTTCTCGGTGTGGGGGCCCATACAGCCATCGGTGAAGGTGATGTCCTCATCGGGCACCATGAGACGGTAGGCCGGTGCCTTCTTTTTGCGCTTTTCGGCGATCTGCTCCGCCGTCAGCCCCCGGCAGGTGCCGGGATAGATCACATTGCCGTCGGAGGTGTGGGGTGCGCTGGCGGCATGGAGCTGGGCACGGGAACAGAAGCAGGGGTACACAAGGCCCTGTGCTTCCAGTTTGTTGTAGCTCTCGGTGTAGATGGCGGCGCACTCGCTCTGGTAATAGGGGCCGTTGGGGCCGCCGCTGCTGCCGCCCTCGTCCCAGACAAGGCCCAGCCATGCGAGGTCCTCTTCCAGCTGGTCGGCGTACCTGCGGGGGCAGCGCTCTGCGTCCAAGTCCTCGATGCGGAGGACGATGCGCCCGCCCTGACGCTTCGCGCTCAGCCATGCAAGGAGGCTGCACGCCAGATTTCCCAGATGCAACCGCCCGCTGGGGCTGGGAGCGAACCGCCCTACTGCTGCGCTCACAGGCCCAGCTTCCACTCCCCGTCCTTCGGCTGGAAGATGGGGGTGTTATAATACTCTGCCACGGCCTTTGCCATGTACTCGGCGTCGGCGCAGCTGGCCGTCTCCATGGCGGAGTGCATGGCCAGCTGGCCCAGACCGATGTCCACCATGGGCATCAGGATCTGGTGGCCCAGCAGATTGCCCAGCGTGGAGCCGCCCGGCACGTCGGCGCGGTTGGCGAACACCTGCACCGGAACCCCAGCCTTCTTGCAGATGGCCGTGAAGGCTGCACCGGTGAAGCCGCTGGTGGTGTAGGTCTGGCGGGCGTTATACTTCAGCAGGACGCCGCCGCCCATGACGACGGGGTTGGCGGGGTCGCTCTTTTCGGGGTGGTTGGGGTGGGTGGCGTGGCCATTGTCGGCGCTCAACAGCAGGCTGTTGGTGCAGGCACGGATGCTCTGCTCCCGGGTGACCCCCAGCTTTTCCTCAATGCGGGCCAGCACGTTTGCCATCAGGGTGCCCTGTGCGCCCTGCCGGCTGGAGGAGCCCACCTCCTCGTTGTCGAACATGACCCACATATCGCCCCGGCCTTCCTCCTCGCCGCGACCCTGCAGGAAGCCCCACAGGGTGGTGTAGGCGCATTCCAGGTCATCGATGCGGCCGGACATGAAGTATTCGCCCTTCAGGCCCACGCGCTCGGCCTTTTCGCGGGTGCAGAGCACCAGGTCAGCGTCCACGATGTCCTCAGCCTTGACCCCGGCCTCCTCAGCCAGAGCGTCCCGCAGGGTGGAGCCCGCCTCACCAAAGATGGGCTGCAGATCCACCTGAGGGTTGTACTTCATGCCATTGTTCAGGTCATGGCTGAAGTGGATGCAGAGGTTGGGGATGACAGCCAGCGCCCGGTCGGGGTGGACCAGCAGGCTCCGGATGCCATTCTCCGTGCGGACCAGAATGCGGCCCGCCACGCTCAGGGGACGGTCCAGCCAGGTGGGCATGATCATGCCGCCGTAGCCCTCGGTCTCCGCCTTGGCAAAGACTGCGTCCTTGCCGCCGTCCAGCTGCTTGATGCGCCAGGTGGGAGAATCGCTGTGGCTGGCGGTGACATGCCAGCCGGTCAGCTCGCCCTTGGGCATCCGCCATGCCAGCACGGCAGAGCCGTTGCGGGTGGTGTAATATCTGCCGCCGGGCACCAGCTCCCAGGCTGCGCTCTCGGGGCAGTTCTGGTAGCCGTTCTCCTCCAGGATCTTCACAGCCGCAGCCGTGGAGTGGAAGGCGCTGACACCGGCGTTCAGAAAGTCGAAGAGACCTTCGACGGAAAAGGTGTTATTCTGCATTTTATGTTCTCCTTTATTTTTAGGTTATCCATTGCTAAACCTCTCCGTCATTGCTTCGCAATGCCACCTTTCTTGGCTCCCCTGTTAGGGGAGCTGTCGCCGCAGGCGACTGAGAGGTTTCGCCACAATTATACCGTTTCTCTTATCAAAAAGCAATCACACCGGGGCCATCTCGGCAAGCTGCTGTTCAAGCGCATGGCGGAGCTGGGCGGCGTGCAGGCCGCAGACCAGCTGGACCCGGGTGCCCTGCACCACAAGACCTTTATGGGGCAGGGAGAGCAGAGCCCCCATATCCAGCAGCGAGGCATCCCGCACCGTGAGCCGGAGGCGGGTGAAGCAGTTTCCCAGCTGGGCGATGTTCTCCGGCCCACCCAGCGCGGCGATGAACCGGCACACCTCCTGCGGGTCGGCGTACGGGGACTGGTCTGCGGAAAGGGCTGCTTCCCGGCCCGGGGTGGGCAGATCCTTTGCTTTGATGAGGACGCTGAACACGGCAAAGTAGGTCAGGGCCTCCGCAAGGCCCAGCAGATAGAGCAGCGGCATGTTCTGCAGCTGCTCCCCGGCGCTCAGGTTGAACACCAGCGACCCCAGCAGGTTGGAGGTAAAGGCCCGGACATGCAGGACATGGAGCAGCACCATAAAGCCGCCCGTAATGACCGCATGGGCCACCCAGAGCAGGGGCGAAACGAAGCAGAACAGAAAATCAATGGGCTCGGTGATGGAGGCCACCGAGGCCGTGACCGCCAGCGGGATCATAGCGGCGGCGGTACGGGCACGGTTCTCCCTGCGGGCCGTGAAGATGAAGGCCGCTGCAATGCCCAGATAGCCAAAGGTCTTGGTGAAGCCGGTGTACATCCAGACGATGCCGTCCGAGAGGGGCAGACCCATGGTGTACTCGGTCATGCAGACGGCGTAAGCGCCCGTGTAGGTCACAGAGCCTACGGTCAGGCTGCCGCCCAGCGAGGAGAACTGGAAGGGCATATAGATGAGGTGGTGCAGGCCGGTGGGGATGAGCAGCCGTTCCAGAGAGCCGTAAAGGAACACACCCGCGTTCCCTGAAGCCGCGATCCAGCCCGTGAGGGCGCTGACTGCCCGCTGCAGCGGCGGGCAGACGAAGCAGAACCCCAACCCCAGTGCCACCGCCAGCGCCGACAGCCACAAAAACGACCACCGCAGGCCCGAATAGAGCTGGGTGATCATGCCATAAAACTGCTTTTCGCAGGTGCGGTTGAAAAGCCACGCCGCCGCAAAGCCCAGCACGATGCCGCTTGCCACGCCGGTGTCCACCACCTGAATGCCCAGAATGGTGGTCTGGCCCGTGCCCGCAAGGCCGGTCATCCCGTTCGGCTGGGCAAGCAGTCCCAGCGCTTCCAGCGCGGTGTGGTTGGCTGTGAGGAACACCAGGTAGGCCATCAGCGCCAGCAGGGCAGCATCCTGCTTTTCGGTTTTGGCGCGCACGGCAGCCACCCCCACGCAGAGAATGACGCTGAGGTTGTTGATGAGCACCATCATCCCGTTGTAAAGCAGCTGACCCATCAGCTGCAGCGGAGCCCACTGCAGCACCGGCAGCGCCTGACACAAGGGCTTGCTGGTGAGCAGCGCCCCCAGCACCAGCAGCAGGCCCGCCGCCGAAAGATAAGACAGCGGCGACAGCAGCGACTGTGAAAAGCGTTCCAGCCGCCGCAGAAATTTCTGCATCCGTTTCTCCCCCTTTTTCCGGTTCTTCACTCATTTCTCCCAGTTTGACCATGGCAGAATTATACGCGCCAGCGCAAAAAATGTCAATCCCACCCAACTGAGAAAAAAACGACAAAAGTTTGTATAGTTTGCACAGCCGGTGTGAAAAATCGTCCTGCGCACGCCGATTGACAACAGCCCGGCAGAACAGTATACTAGAAATGTACCAGAGCAGTTTCTCCGGCAGATGAGCCGGAACACGATAAAAGGAGGCTTTCCTATGATTCGCAAGCGTATTCTTTCCCTGCTGGTCTGCGCCGCCCTGCTGTGCGGCGTGCTGGCAGGCTGCAGCACCTCTTCCGGCAGCACTGCCGCTTCCAGCTCTTCCGCTTCTGCAAGCGAGAGCATCCCCTCTTCCACCGTGACCGCCGACACTGGCAAGGTGGGCCCGCTGGACGCAGGCGAGAACTCCCTGTTCTCCCTCTCTGACCCGGACGATGCCTTTGCCCCCTGCCTCGGCTGGGGCCCCGGCGTGTCCGGCTGCTCGCTGAAATCCGTCATCGCGGCGGCTTCCCTGCTGAAATGGGCCGATGGCTGCAACATGAGCATCCAGCCGGTCAGCGACATCAAAGATGCCTATACCCAGTGGTTCGACAGCCTGAGCGCCGATGACCAGCAGAGCTTTGCCGATGCCTGGCCGCTCATCAAGGCCGATGCTGAGGCCCTGCTGACCGACAAGGACAGCATGACCGGCCGCATTGAGGATGCCGGTCTGGATGTCAAAGAGCTGCCCGGCTGTTCCGAGGAAAACTGGAAAGCCCTGGCCGATGTCATTGACGTACTGGTCCCGGCTTCCAGCGAGTATTGATCGTTCCGTCTGCCCCTGAATGCAAGAGACATAAAAATAAGCCCGACGTTGTCGGGCTTATTTTTATGTTCAGATCTTCTTCAGGGTGTACTGGCGGGTGCCCATGCCGATCTTTTCGGCCTGCTCCAGCGTTGCCTTCCACTCGACATTGGGGTTGGAATCCTTGAAGTTGTCGTGGTGGCAGTTCCAGCCGGGCTTTGCAAGGTTCTGGCCCAGCTGACTGTTGGGCAGGGGCTGTGCGTTCAGGCAGGCATCGGCACAGGCCTGATCCAGCGCCACGGGGTCAAAGGAGGCGAACATGCCGATATCCGGCAGGATGGGGGCATCGTTCTCGCCGTGGCAGTCACAGTTGGGGCTGATGTCCTGCACCAGGCTGATGTGGAAGCAGGGGCGGTCTGCACAGACGGCAGCGGCATACTCTGCCATCTTGCGGTCCAGCTCCTCGTTGGCGCTGCTGTCGATGGAATAGATGGCATCGAAGTTGCAGGCACCGATGCAGCGGCCGCAACCCTTGCACTTTTCGTAATCAATGACCGCCTTATTGTTCTCATTGTAGCGGATGGCGTCGGAGCCGCACTCCTTGGCGCAGCGGTGGCAGCCGCGGCAGAGGTCTTCCTGTACGGCCGGGTGGCCGGAGGCGTGCTGCTCCATCTTACCCGCGCGGGAGCCGCAGCCCATGCCGATGTTCTTGATGGCACCGCCGAAGCCGGTGGACTCGTGGCCCTTGAAGTGGCTCAGGCTGATGAAGATGTCGGCATCCATG
>ERZ827450.1609-NODE-1609-length-22287-cov-24.113935_pt1 | contig 22287 bp, 24 predicted proteins | sample MGYA00519773_ERZ827450 | MGnify/ENA primary metagenome ERZ827450 (study PRJEB31778, sample SAMEA3449306) | human gut metagenome | biome: human gut; feature: human-associated habitat; material: faeces | place: United Kingdom | collected 2010/2012 ...
TTCGTCAGTGTGGAAAGACATACATTGTTCGGAAATTCGCAGAGGAGAATTATGAGAGTGTGGTTTATATGAACTTCATTCTCGAACCCGACAAAAAATCTGCTTTTGCAGGCAATATAGATGTCGATACCATTATTCTTAACCTTTCGGCTTTAATTCCGGGTAGTCGTTTTATCAGTGGAAAAACTTGTATTATACTTGACGAGATTCAGGAATGTAAGGAGGCAAGGACAGCATTGAAGTCATTCCATATAGATGATCGCTTTGATGTTATTGCCACAGGCTCACTTTTAGGAGTGAAAGGCTACGGCAAGAGTAAAAAGAAGAAGGACGAAGGGGAAGGGCAAGATTCTGTTCCCGTAGGGTATGAGACCGTGATTGATATGTACCCATTGGATTTCGAGGAGTTTTTATGGGCAAACGGAATTAGCGATGCGGTTATTAATTCCGTTAAATCATGCTTTGAGAATGAACAGGCAGTTCCAGAGGGGATTCATAAGGCAATGATGGAGTTGCTGTATAGATATGTCATTGTCGGGGGGTTGCCGGAAGTAGTGAATTGCTTCCTTGAAACGAAGAACATCGAACTTATATATAAGGTGCAGCGCAATCTTATAGCCGAATACGAAGAGGATATGGTGAAGTATGCGGATGATGCAGACAAACCGCATATTCGGGAATGTTTTGAATCCATACCTAAACAGTTGGCTAAGGAGAATAAAAAATTCCAGTATTCCGTAGTCAAGAAGGGAGGAAGAGCTTCACAATATATTGGTAGTATTCAATGGTTGGAAGATGCTGGTATAGTCCGTAGATGTTATAACACACAAATTACGGAACTGCCGTTAGAAGGTAATTCTATCAAAGAATGCTTTAAGGTATATACTACCGATATAGGTGTTTTTATGGCAATGCTTGATTACGGTACACAGGCAGATATTTTAAAAGGGAATCTTCTTGGATACAAAGGTGCTATTTTTGAGAATCTTATGGCTGACTTCTTATGCAAGTCTGGGCAAAAATTATACTACTTCCATAAAGATAGTGGACTTGAACTGGACTTCTTGGTAAGATTCAAAGGCGAATGCGTTATACTTGAAGTCAAGGCAAAGTCAGGCAAGGCAAAAAGCATGACTACGGTTCTGAAGAACAAGGATGTGTATCATGTCAAGAATGCAATCAAGTTGGGACAATATAATGTAGGACGTGAGGGCGAGGTGCTAACCATTCCGCTATATATGGGATTCCTTATTAAGGACAAGATTGCGGATGCTATCATTCCTGATGTGGATTTAAGTTTATTGACTACGATTTAATTTTATAGATTATGGCAAAGCAGATATTATTAGGAATCAGAGAACAGAATTTGAATGAGGTAGCTCACTACCTTATGATATACTTTCCGTATGATGAGGAAATGAGTAGCTATACTGACGTATGGATGGGTGAACTATATGAAAACAAATATCCATTGGTTTCTAAAGGAATGTGGTCGGGGATAATCAATTTGAAGACTCATAAACTTGTGAATTGGAAGCAGGAATACGGAAATCTATATCTTCAAGCCAAAGTATGTGATAGTGGAACATATTTCTTGCTTGATAAAGATAAAAAGGTTATATGTAAAATAGCTGATTATGTACCTAACGGATTAATACCGGAGACAACAGATTGTGGCGATTATATCCGTTTAAGAATCAACAATGATGGAGCAATAGAAAATTGGCCTGAAGAACCAAGTTTTTCTGAATTTCTTGAAGATGCTGATACCGTTGAGAAAATTGACACGAGTATTGAAGAAGAACCCATACTTGATACCAAAGTGGAGTTCACTTATAGTCAGCTTATGGAAAAATTGCTCCGCCTTCCTAAATTTTTGCAGATGGAGATAGGAAAAGCATTGATAGCTAATGCGTCCGAGGGGGTTGATGAGGAGGAAGATGATGAAGAATCTCTTTAATTTGGATATGTTAAAATAGAGTTGTAAAACAAAGAGTGATAGATAATTGTTGATTTCATAAATTAGAGATATTGCGCTATGGATACATTAAGTCTTTCAAAAGTAACATCATTGTTCATCCTAACTTTAATAGAAAGAGACGATGGACAACAGAAACAAATTTTGGAGACGCCAACAAATGGCACGTGTATTTAAGGCTCGCATGATTCTTTATGCTGCTTACGGGCATTGTATCATTCGTGAAGATGGAAGTTATTATGAACATCCTCATTGGTTTGAGTTGGCTAAAGACAAATGGGCGCAAGTTTACAAGGCTACGGGAACTCCGTGTAGCTGCTGGATGTGCAGAGGTATGGAATATGACCGTAAGGAGTACAAAAAAGAAACTCAACGGATTATTAGGGAATCAATAGAGTAGCCTAAACGAACAGAAACTGAGAGTGTGTCTAATAAGATTTGTTAATTCTTGAAACTGGGTACATGGTGGAGCACAATCATCAAGCCAGCGATAATGGTCATTGTCTGTGCCGATGAATTTGTGTCCTCATAATCTCGGCAAAGCCTTCGGTAGCGGTCAAGCAATGCGAATGTTCTCTCCACTATCCATCGCTTTTTCTGTGGCACAAAACCTTTTCCCGTGAAGCCGGAGACTACGGCTTCCACATTTATGCCGAGATAGCGTTTGGCGATGTCATGGAGAGGGCCACGATAGCCTGAGTCTCCCATTACATTTGCAATTCCGGGATGGAGGACATACAGCAAAGCCAAAAGCATGAAGGCCGCTTTTGAATCGTGCATATTCCCTTTAGTTATCTTTACAGCAAGGAGATATCCGTTTTTATCCACTGCAATATTTCTCTTGCGGCCTTTGACTTTCTTGTTGCCGTCAACTCCTTTTTCATTCCGAGTAAGGCCCGATTTGACACTTTGGCTGTCAACTATAGCAAGGCTTGGGATTGGTGACTGTCCGTCCCAAAGACGCGCCTGCTCAACTGCAATATCAAGCATCCTTTGAAACCATCCGTTGCTTTTCCATCCATAATAATAGTAGGATACAATCTTATAACTCGGATAATCATGAGGTAGCGAACGCCATTGACATCCACTGTACACGATGAAGAAAATGGCGTTGAGGACGTCAAAGAAATCATATTTACTATGCCATTTTTCTATCATTTTTGTTTTCTCTATAAACACCTTTGCGGCATCAGTTACGTCAGACGGGTACATGATTAGTGTGAAGTTTTGTGAATTAACTACCCTTAAAACAACTCATTAATCATAATATCCTGAATGATAGGGCTGATGCCCTTGGTTTTTAACATTCCTTATTAGACACACTCTGAATCTGTGCATTAATTGCATAGGTTCAGTTTTTACATATAGCACATAGGCAAAAGAGAATGGGATTTTCTCAGGAAGTGATGTCGGATATGGAATTTATTTAGTAATTTTGCATCGATTTTGAAACAATATAAAAACTAACAATGCAGAGAAATAGAATGAACATATCAGCAACAGTCACAATTTGGGGCAATAAATGCCTTGAATTTGTGTTGAGCGTTCATGTTTCCGGCATTGAACCTCGTATTGCAAATACTTTCCAACGAACATAGCAAGTACACTATTGTACTTTGAGTGAAAATATAAGCTGAATAGTTGGAGAGTCCTTGCCAAACTTTCCAACTATTTTGTTTTATACCCATTTGTGACAGTTGTCTTTGTGATGCTCCTCTGTCTTTTCCGTCTGATGGGTACTGATAACTTGATTATAAACGTGCAGTGATGCACATAAATTGAGAAGAAATGAACTATAAATTTGATGGTAACAAGGTGTTTTTTACATCTGATACCCATTTTTATCACGGAAATATCATTCGCTTCTGCAACAGGCCGTTTAAGGATGTGGAAATGATGAATGAAACAATTATCTCCAATTGGAATAATACGGTCGGTCAGGATGATATTGTTTTTCACTTGGGTGATTTTTGTCTTGGCGGCTCAGCTGAATGGACTAAAATGCTTGACAGATTAAACGGTAAGATATATCTGATTATGGGTAACCATGATTTGAAAAATATACGCTAAGGCTACATTAACAAAATTGAACATGTAGCCATGCAGATGCACATAGAAGTCGGCAAGCAGAGGATATATTTGAACCATTATCCTTTTCTATGCTTTGATGGTGGATACAAAGATGTGTGGCAATTGTTTGGACACGTTCACACGAGGAAAAACAACACTGGAATTGACGCTGTCCGGCTTCAGTATCTCTATCCAACGCAATATGATGTCGGAGTTGATAATAACAACTTTACACCTGTATCATTTGAGCAGGTCAAAAGGATAATTGAAAAACAAGTAGAGCAATTTCATAAGAAATAAAAAAGGAGGTTTATGTATGAGTGAATATACAACGGTCTATTTGCACCACAAAGATATGCTTTTGTTGAAAAAGAAAGAGCATCCGTCTCATGAAGAATGCCAAGGTCAATCTAAAGAAGATTTGATGAAAGTCATTCGCGAAATAGATGAATATAATAAACAGGTTGTAAATTCTTTGGGGTGTAAATTGTTTTATCTTACTACTACCCCAAGTCGTGAATTGACTGTGCTTCCATGTAGTCCATCTCCAAGTGTGCTGACAAACGTCCTTCTTGATGAGGTTTTATACTTTTACAAAGAAGAAATCGAACATTGTAAAAAGGCTATTGCTAAGAACAAGGAAGATATTGTCAGATTGGAAATACGAATAGCAAAAGCGACCGTCGATTTGTATGATAAAATTAACAAGGAGATAGACAACTGCTATGAGAGCATAAACTTTGAGGAAGAAGAACTTGAACACTACCAATTCCTGTACAATAAATTTTCTTTCTTGGAGGGGATTATGGAAAATGAATCGAATTCAAAGAATTATGAACTGATTTATACAAAATATTGACAAACCAGAAAAATATGAAGATACAATATATGAGTGACCTGCATTTGGAGTTTAGTGATAACAGCAGGTGGTTAAAACATAATGAATTACCTGTTATAGGTGATATTTTGGTTCTTGCCGGAGATATATTTTACTTGAAAGACAAGGTTACACCTTTGACGAATTTCTGGAAATGGGCATCTGCCAATTATCGGCAAGTACTCATTGTACCCGGAAACCATGAGTATTACAATTATTGCGATGTGATGGATAGAGGATTGCAATGGAAATGGATGTTCAAGGAAAATGTAGGGTATTATCAAAATCAAGTGGTACGGATAGATAATACAGATTTTATCATGAGTACTTTGTGGTCTCAGATTTCTCCTGCTGATGAATATTTTGTTTGGAAAGGTATGAACGACTTTCGCCAGATAATGTATCAGGGGAAATTGCTTCAAACGGAGGAGTTCAATCAGATGCATACTTTCTGTTTGGATTTCATCAAGCAAAGTCTGGCAAAAAGTACTGCAAAACACATTGTGGTTGTGACACATCATCTTCCGACATTGGAGGTGGTTGCCAGTCATCATAAAGGTTCTGTTCTAAACAGTGCATTTGCCACCGATTTGAGCGAACTTATATTCGATAGCCATATTGATGCTTGGATTTATGGACATTCACACACCAATATTGATACTGAAATAAATGGTACAAAGGTGGTCTGCAATCAGATGGGATATATCTTTCAAAATGAACACATAACCAATGGCTTTGACCCAAATAAATGTTTTATCTTGTGATAGGTGATTGTGTATCCAGTAAGTAGTCTTATGCCTCAATGTGTCATATAGTAAATAAAAATGGATGGATTTATTCGCTATATGGTATGTTGAGGCTTTTATTGGGTAAATTAGTATGCTACCGATATTCCGAATAAATATCTTGTAGCGTATCATAGAATCCCCAACCGCAATCCGATACGCTGTCAATAAGTTTTTCGATACGTTCGTAATAGTTGGCTAACAATCGGTTGAGAAAGATAAAGCGCATAGCTTTATCAAAATTCCCCTCTAATGTAGTGTAGAATTGTTCCCACATATCGCCAAACTCAAGTGTATATTCACATCCTTGTTCAATGTAGAACAGCATTAAATCAGCAACAAAGGTCGGCTCTGGCTTTAGCTTTTGGAAGTCGGAAATGACTTTTCTGCATTTGGCAAATGACGGTTTCTCGGAAAATCCACGGGCTGGGAAGAACTCGTTTTGGATAGCTTTTTTACATTTCTCCAACTCAGTATTGCAATCCGGGGCAAGATAAAACTCCAGATAATCTTTTGCTTCTTTACGTGCATCGTATAGTTCCAGTACGATGTCTGTTATCTGTTCTTTGGTAAGTGACAACAGGTATTTCTTTAGTTTTGCTTTTGACATAATTAAATTTAATGACTGTATTTATGCTAATTATCGTATTGCATCCCAATTATAGAGCAATGGTATGCGTTCTATGTCTGTCTCGTTCCTCTTTCGATTGAACTATCCCAATTTTTCGGATAGTTGCCTCTTTTAATATGCTCTCCTGATTCGTAAATCTGTCCAAGATGGTAGTTGATAGTTCGTACATTCACTCCAAACAAATCAGCCATACATATTAAATGTATACTCTCCATGTTGCGAAAAGAGCCGAATGCTAATCTAACCATTTCAACCGTATGGTTAAAATGCTCAACTGTATTAAGTCCTTTATGGTTGACTATCGCAATGGTGTGCGTTTTGATAGGTACTATAGCCTAATGCAACACACAAATCACGAGAAGTCCAATACTATGACTCGCTTTCATTTTGCTTTTTTATCTGCTCAAAATCAGAGCGGATAGGGATATGGTGTTTTCTTCCATTGTCCTTATTACATTTTAGAATTGCGAAAGATTACTTATACAAATTCGGTCTCAATTCCTTATTACGCTTCTTGATAATTTCTTCTATCGGAGAGCCTTTTGGGACTATTTCGTAGGAATAAGATTTCTCAAATGCTTGTCGTCCGGCATCTGTCATAAGTCCTCGGTCTTCAAGATTAATACAGCGTTCTTTGTTTAGCTCAGTCCAATGGCTTCTTTTGCGACGAGGTGAAAGCCGCTGTACAAGGCGTCCATCAGGTAATTTCTTTATAGTTGAATCAATCCACCCGAAGCATAATGCTTCCTCAACGACCTCAATGTATGGAATACATTTGTATGTGGGCTGTTTAGAGCGTGAAGTGATAACCCAACACGATTTCGCTTGGTTGTGGTTAGCCTTCAGCCAATTCCTCAGCTCGTTGCGGTCTGTGAAGTCCAGTAGATTGATAATTTCCATTTCTGCCTCTTGCTTGTAATTCAATTGATATAGTTATAATCCAATTGTTTTTGATTATTATGGGGCATAACTCATTTGAGAATTGCCTTTTCTTAATGCAAATATACTCTATTATCAAATATAATTCGCTATATTTGCACTATAAAATCGAATCAAAGAATGAAACTGAATAGAATAAAGGCTGTATTATCTGAAAAAGGTATATCTCAAACATGGTTGGCAAAGAAACTCGACAAGAGTTTCAGCATGGTAAATGCTTATGCGTGTAACAGGATTCAACCGAATTTGGAAACGCTTCAGCGGATTGCTGAGATTCTACAGGTTGATTTGAAAGATTTGATAACTGATAAAAAAGAAAGACAGCAATAGAATTAATAGGTCTGATGGTTTTGGTTTCAGTTGTAATCTATGAAAATTAGAAAACATTGGATGCCAATATGCTAACTATTTAAGAAAAACGATTAATAACCACTCATAATAAGGCAAGGATATGGCAATACAAAGCGAAGCTGCTTTAGAGAATGGACTTATCGCCACTCTCCGCAAAATGAACTACGAGTATGTTCAAATTGTGGAAGAGGGAAATCTTATGTCTAATTTCAAACGTCAACTGGAAATCCATAATAAAAAGCAGTTGGCGGAATTAGGTCGCACCGAGTTTACCGAAGCTGAATTTGAAAAGATACAGATATACCTTGAAGGAGGAACACGATTTGAGAAAGCCAAAAAACTTCGTGACCTTTTTCCTTTGGAAACAGAAAACGGACAACGTATTTGGGTGGAATTTCTCAACCGCCAACATTGGTGTCAGAATGAGTTTCAGGTTTCCAATCAAATCACGGTGGAAGGTCGCAAAAAATGTCGTTATGATGTAACGATTCTTGTCAATGGTTTGCCCTTGGTGCAGATAGAACTCAAAAGACGTGGCATCGAACTCAAACAGGCTTACAATCAGATACAGCGTTACCATAAGACTTCATTTCATGGTTTGTTTGACTATATTCAACTATTTGTCATATCCAATGGTGTGAACACCCGTTATTTTGCCAATAATCCTAATAGCGGTTATAAGTTCACGTTCAACTGGACGGATGCAGGAAATGTGCCGTTTAACGAACTTGACAAATTTGCCGCATTCTTTTTTGATAAATGCACGTTGGGCAAGATGATTAGCAAATACATCGTGCTTCATGAGGGAGACAAATGCCTGATGGTGCTTCGCCCATACCAATTCTATGCCGTGGAAAAAATCCTCGACCGTGTGGTGAACTCCAATGACAACGGTTATATCTGGCATACTACAGGAGCCGGAAAAACGTTGACTTCATTCAAGGCAGCACAACTGGTTTCAGAATTGGACGATGTGGATAAAGTGATGTTTGTGGTAGACAGGCATGACCTTGACACGCAAACGCAATCGGAATATGAGGCGTTTGAGCCCGGTGCTGTGGATAGCACAGACAATACCGATGAGTTGGTTAAACGTCTCCAAAGCAATTCCAAAATTATCATCACCACGATACAGAAGCTCAATACAGCCGTCAGCAAAACATGGTACAGCACGAAGATTGACGAAATCCGCAACTCTCGTATCGTGATGATTTTTGACGAATGCCATCGCAGTCACTTTGGTGACAGCCATAAGAACATCATGAAGTTCTTTGTGAATGCACAGGTATTCGGTTTTACCGGCACACCCATATTTACGGAAAATGCGGTAGACGGGCATACAACCAAAGAAATATTTGGTAATTGTCTTCACCGTTATCTGATTAAGGATGCCATTGCAGATGAAAATGTACTGGGTTTCCTTGTGGAATACTATCATGGTAACGAACAGGTTGGAAACGGAAGTGAAAACCGCATGACGGAAATAGCCAAGTTTATCCTCAATAACTTCAATAAGTCCACATTCGACGGGGAGTTTGATGCTTTGTTTGCCGTCCAGTCAGTTCCTATGCTGATACGCTATTACAAAATATTCAAAGAACTCAATCCGAAAATCCGCATTGGAGCTGTGTTCACATATGCAGCCAACAGCAGTCAGGATGATGAGCTTACCGGAATGAACTCAGGGAACTATGTAAGTGAAAGTGTTGGTGAAGCTGACGAATTGCAAGCCATCATGGACGATTATAACGAGATGTTCGGTACTTCGTTCTCTACTGAAAATTTTCGTGCCTACTATGATGACATCAATCTCCGTATGAAGAAGAAGCGTGCCGACATGAAGCCGCTTGACCTCTGTCTGGTGGTGGGTATGTTCCTTACTGGGTTTGATTCCAAGAAGCTAAACACGTTGTATGTGGATAAAAATATGGAGTATCATGGCTTGATACAGGCGTTCAGTCGTACCAACCGTGTGCTTAATGAAAAGAAACGCTTTGGTAAAATAATCTGCTTCCGTGATTTGAAAAGCAATGTTGATACAGCCATTCGTCTGTTCAGCAACAGCAACAACCCAGAGGAAATTGTTCGTCCGCCATTTGAGGAAGTAAAGACAGAATATCAACAGCTTGCCAAGGACTTCTTACAAAAATATCCCACCACTTCAAGCATCGACCTTTTGCAAAGTGAAACGGATAAAAAGGATTTCGTGTTGGCGTTCCGTGATATTATTCGCAAACACGCAGAAATTCAAATTTACGAAGATTACGATGAAAGTGCGGATGATTTGGGTATGACGGAACAGCAATATATGGATTTCCGAAGCAAATACCTTGATATATATGACAATGTGATTCCAAAACCACAGCCATCTGCCACGCCTGCATCAAATGACGAACAAGGTGGGGAGGATGCGGATGGAAGTTTGGAAGACATCGATTTTTGTTTGGAGCTTCTGCATAGCGACATTATCAATGTGGCATATATCCTTGAACTCATAGCAAATCTTGACCCATATAGTACAGATTATGCTGAACGCCGTCAGTCCATTATTGACACGATGATTAAGGATGCCGAACTGCGAAGCAAAGCCAAACTGATAGACGGATTTATTCAGGAAAATGTGGATGATGACCGCGATAATTTCATGGCCGGGAAACAAAAGGCTGATGGTACTTCCGAATTGGAAGAGCGGCTGAACAACTACATTACCAAGAAGCGTACCGAAGCTATTCATACATTAGCGCAAGAGGAAGATATTGCTCCCGAAGTGCTGAATCATTATTTGTCAGAATACGATTATGTACAGAAAGAGCAAACAGACATCATAAAGGATGCGCTGAAAGAGAAACATCTGGGATTGATAAAAAGAAACAAGACATTAAAAAGGATTGTTGACCGATTGCGTTCGATTATCCGCACATTTAGTTGGGATTAAAAAAATAAAAATAATATGAGCGAAGAATTACAACAAAAACTCCGTGACCAGCTTTGGGAAGTGGCTAACCGTTTGCGTGGCAATATGTCGGCAAGCGATTTCATGTACTTCACACTGGGCTTTATATTCTATAAGTATCTGTCTGAAAAGATAGAAAATTTTGTAAATGGTGAATTGGAAGATGACGAAGTTAGCTTCAAGGAGCTATGGAACATGGATGACGAAGATGCCGCAGAATTGCAAGAAGAGGTAAAAGACCTTTGCCTTTCAGAAATCGGCTACTTCATCGAACCTCAATACCTGTTTTCGTCTGTCATCGAAAGTATCAAGAAGAAAGAGAACATCCTCCCGATGTTGGAGCGTTCACTTAAACGTATTGAGGATAGCACCCTCGGACGTGACAGTGAAGAGGATTTTGGCGGATTATTCTCCGACATAGACCTTGCTTCACCCAAATTAGGCAAAACGGCAGATGATAAAAACACACTGGTAAGTAACGTGTTATTGGCTCTTGACGAAATCAAGTTCGGCGTGGAGGCTTCAGAAGAAATCGACATCTTAGGCGATGCTTACGAATACATGATTAGCCAATTTGCAGCCGGAGCAGGTAAAAAAGCAGGAGAATTTTATACTCCGCAAGAGGTAAGCCGCATATTGGCTGAGATTGTAACTATCGGCCATGAGCGTCTGCGCAATGTGTATGACCCCACTTGTGGCTCAGGCTCTTTGTTGCTTCGAGCAGCACATATCGGTAAGGCCGTAGAAATTTATGGTCAGGAAAAAAATCCCACCACTTACAACCTTGCCCGAATGAATATGTTGCTGCATGGCATAAAGTTCAGCGATTTCAAGATAGAGAATGGCGACACACTGGAGGCGGATGCCTTTGGCGACACCCAATTTGATGCTGTGGTAGCTAATCCTCCTTTCTCTGCGGAATGGAGTGCGGCAGACAAATTCAACACCGATGACCGTTTTAGCAAAGCCGGACGTTTAGCCCCACGTAAGACTGCCGATTATGCTTTCATCCTTCATATGATATACCACCTTTCCGATGGTGGTACGATGGCTTGTGTAGCTCCCCACGGTGTTTTGTTCCGTGGCAATGCCGAAGGAGTTATCCGCCGCTTCCTCATTGAGAAGAAGAACTATGTAGATGCGATTATCGGTCTGCCTGCGAATATTTTCTACGGTACATCTATCCCGACTTGTATCTTGGTGTTCAAAAAATGCCGAAAGGAAGACGACAATATACTGTTCATTGATGCCAGCAAGGAGTTTGAAAAAGTAAAAACACAGAACAAACTTCGACATGAGCACATCAAGAAGATTGTCGACACCTATCGTGAGCGAAAGGAAATTGAGAAATACAGTCATCTTGCCACACTGCAAGAAATTGCAGACAACGACTATAACCTCAATATCCCACGTTATGTAGATACTTTTGAGGAGGAAGAACCAATCGACATCAAGGCGGTAATGGCAGAGATTAAAGAACTCGAAGCTAAACGTGCTGACCTTGATAAAGAGATTGAAGGTTATCTGAAAGAATTAGGGTTGGTTGACTAAAAATGAGAGATAATGGCAAGGCGATTTGAAATACGGAACAGTACGGCTGAGTTCCTTATCTTCACTATTGAAGGTAAAGAAGAGGGCATACAAGTAATGTATCAGAATGAGACCATTTGGTGTACTCAAAAAGCAATGGCCACTCTGTTTGACTGCTCAACAGACAATATTGGGCTACATCTAAAAAACATCTACGCTAGTGGTGAGCTACAAAAGGAATCAACTACCGAGTTTTTCTCGGTAGTTCAAACAGAGGGCAAACGGCAAGTGAATCGTAAAACTTTGTTTTACAATCTTGATGTCATTATTTCTGTTGGGTATCGTGTAAACAGCATCCGCGCTACTCAATTTCGCCAGTGGTGTACCTCCATCATCCGCCAGTTCTCTATCCGTGGCTATGTGATAGACAAGAAGCGTATGGAAAATGGCTCATTCATTGGTGAGGACTATTTCGAACATTTGTTGGCTGAAATTCGTGAGATTCGTCTGAGTGAACGCCGTTTCTACCAGAAGCTCACAGATATTTATGCCACAGCCATTGACTACAACCGTGATGCACCTACCACACGATTGTTTTTTAAGAAAGTTCAAAACAAAATGCACTATGCCGTACATGGTCAGACTGCGGCAGAGTTAATCGTTAACAGAGCCGATGCCGAAAAAGAACACATGGGATTGACCACGTGGGAAAAAGCCCCCAACGGAAAAATAGTCAAGACCGATGTTAGCATAGCCAAGAACTATCTGAAAGGTGTCGAATTGGAAGATATGGGACGTTTGGTCAACTCCGTACTGGATATGGCAGAGCGTATGGCAAAGCGTCATATCCCGATGACAATGGAAGATTGGGCAAAGCGCATTGATATTATCCTTGAAGCAGGTGGCGATGCGATTCTTCCCGATGCTGGCAAGATTACGGCAGAGTTCGCCAAGGAATTTGCCGAAAGCGAATTTGAGAAGTATCGAATTATTCAAGATCGCTTATTTAGCTCCGATTTTGACCGATTCAATAATGGTGACAACCTATTGCCATTTGATATTAACCCAGATAAAGAATAACGATTATGCCAAATAATAACGAAAATAAAGTCCTCAATGTTCCCCATTTGAGATTCCCGGAGTTTATTGGGGAGTGGAAAGAAACTAACTTATCCTCTTATGCAAAGAAGATAACCAAAAAGAATAAAGGCAATGTAATCTCAAATGTTCTATGCAATTCTGCTAATTTGGGCATAATCCCACAATCAGATTATTTTGATAGGGATATTGCAAATAACGAGAACACAGACACATATTATGTCATTGAAAACGGAGATTTTGTTTACAATCCGAGAAAATCTGTAACAGCGCCTTACGGACCAGTCAATATGTATTTAGGAGACAAAACTGGAATAATATCTCCGCTTTATTTGTGTTTCTCTGTCAAGGATATTTGTTGCGATTTTCTTCTTCATTGGTTCAAAGGAAACGCATGGCATAGGTATGTTTATTCGCACGGAGATACAGGTGTTAGATTTGATCGTGTTAGCATAAAGGATGATACATTTCTAAATATGCCAATCAAAGTACCAGTATTTGAAGAACAAATTAGAATTTCAAAGTTGTTACGAGCTATAGATGAACGCATTGCTACCCAAAACAAAATCATTGAGGATTTGAAAAAACTAAAGTCCGCAATTATAGATAAGTTATTCTGTCATCCAAATGAATCTTCTCCACAAAAAAGGCTTACTAGTTTTACCGAAGAATGGCACCAGATACACCTTTTTGATATATGCCGACGCATACGCACAAAAAACTCAAATAGCCAATGCGCATTAGTTCTTACAATTTCTGCTCAGTTTGGTTTGGTCAGTCAAGAAGACTTCTTCAACAAATCAGTAGCAAGCGATAATCTGGAAGGTTATTATCTCCTACAAAAAGGTGATTTTGCTTACAATAAAAGTTATTCAGGTGATTACGCATGGGGAACGGTCAAACGCTTAGATATTTATTCCAAAGGTGTACTTTCTCCTTTATATATCTGTTTCCGACCTGACACAACAAGAATTGATTCTGATTTTCTTGTATACTATTTTGAATCAAAGAAATGGTACAAAGGTATTGCTGATATTGCAGGTGAGGGAGCGAGAAATCATGGTTTACTGAATCTATCTGTAAATGATTATTTCAAAACTGTTCATCGCATTCCAAGCCTTCAAGAACAAAAAGCTATAGCTTATGTACTCAACAAGTTGACTTCTAAAATATCCATAGAGAAAAAACTTTATGACAATTTACTCTTACAACGGCAATACCTACTCCAACAGATGTTTATATGAACATTTGATGGAGTAAGTATTGCTTCTGACTTTTAAGCCGAAATAAAAATTGCTCTTCTATGCTCACTAATGACTCTATTTTATTCAGCCGTTCTGCTATTTCCATCTGTTCCTCTGCGCTATGTATGTACAATGGCATTGAGAAGAGTGTTTCATCTTTGATGCTTACCCTATCATGCCTAACACCTGTATCACCATTTTGGTAGACATATTTATGCCATGAATCACTTTGGAAATACCAACGAAGATATTCTACATCAATACTATGACTCCTAAAACATAAATACAATGGCGAAATTACCCCATCAGTTTCTCCATGGTATCTGTTTATCGGTCCATAAGGGGCAGTAACCGACTTGCGCGGATTATAAACAAAGTCATTCTGTGATATTACAAAGTAGTTTGAAGTATTGTCTTCATTAGCAATTTCACGATCAAAAACTTCATTTTGAGGAATGAGACCCTGATTGGCCGAATTACTCAATACGTTAGAAATTTGATTATTAGTATTCTTTCGTGTAATTTTTGTTGCTACATCCGAAAGAAGAACTCGCTTTCTATAAGATTGGGATTCATTGCTAAATATATAATCTATAATTGCGGACATTGTTGAATATGAATCCTTAATCAGCGGAATTATACAGAACGCTATTCAAAAGGGACTGAATGATAATACATGGGAGATGATATATCTTTCCAAATTGCTTACTGAACGTAAGGAGAAAAATAGCAATGGATATGAAGTAAACTCTGTGTCTGTTTCTGAAGGTGTTATAAACCAAATTGAATATCTCGGACGTTCTTTTGCAGCAAGTGATACTTCTAAATATAATGTTGTCAGGTATGGAGATATTGTTTACACAAAATCTCCTACTGGCAATTTTCCTTATGGAATCATCAAGCAAAGCTTTCAAAAACACCCAGTTGCTGTTTCTCCTCTATACGGAGTTTATGAGCCTTATTCTAATGAGGCTGGATGCTTTTTGCATTATTACTTTCTATCTTCAATTGTAACAACAAACTACCTTAGTCCACTTATTCAGAAAGGGGCAAAAAACACTATCAACATAAGCAACCAGACTTTTCTCAATAATATGGTACCATATCCTAAAGAAGAAGTAGGTATTAGACCAATAGCAGCGTTATTGCGTAATGTACAAATCAAACTCAACATAGAGAGGTTGTCGTTAGTTTTGCTTGAACAACAAAAGACATATCTTTTGCGAAGTATGTTCATATAAACATTGACCCTAATAGATATTGCTTTTGCTCTTGATAATTCAATAATAGTTTTCGCTCTGTCTCCAGTTTACTTGATAAAGCATTGAGAGTTAGAGCGATTTCTTTTTGGTTCTCAAATGTTGGCAGTAAAAATTTCTTCTTCATGAAGTCATTTTTTTGAAGATTAAATCGTGTACTTCCTTGTGCCAACGGATATATGAATTTTCTGAAAACGCTATTTGATACGAGGTAAGCTAAATATGGGGAATATACCTTATTGGTGGCTGTCATATGCAGTCCAAAACAAAAGCTGTTAAGATAATATTTATCACTTTCACCAAGGTAAACAGCACCTATACCTACCTCATCAGGAGTTTCGGACGATAGAGTAAACAGCAAATCGCCATAAAGAAGAGTATTCTGCTTCTCATTATCGCCTATTACAACATAATCAACCTGTTCCTCATTGACAATACTATTGCTGTAAATATTAAGGTATGTAATATAAGGTTTACCCTTGCCAAAATCATCTCCGCTCTTGCCCGATAATCCTGAGTATGAAGTTCCCAGTTCCTCAAATGAAGTTGATAAACCACCAACTTGCAGATGAAGAAAATCATTTAGTCCGCTGATTAAGGATTGTAGCTTGTTAATGATTTTGTTTTGGGTGGCGATACGTTCATCGAGCAATGTCAGAAGATTTGAAATTTTATTTTGTTCATCCTTATTCTTGGGTATAAACACTCTTATCTTTTGGAGTTCATCGGATGTGATACCTTTGATAGATGTTCCCTGTACTTCTCTTGATTTTAGCTTCATTGTGCGAAGTAAATTATACGAAAGAAATACTGGATGACATTTTATGTCTATAATATTACAGAAATCTTGGCTAGTGCATAAAGATGTATGTGATAATGCTACTTTTCCAACACCTACTCTTGATACGATAAGAATGACTGGCGCAGGACAATATTTTGTAGCAGATTTTTCGATAGCATCTTCTGTAATATAACGGGATATAGATATATTATTAATATTATCCTCTTTAATATCAGATGATGAAATCCATGGAATTGAACCTGTCCAAAAGGATAAGTTTGAAGAAGATGGAGTACCTCCACCTATGAATTTACCTAATTCAACTAATTTAAAAGAATCCCACTCTCCACTAAACTCCGGAAATCTCAAATGGGGAACATTGCCCACTATATTTCTCTAATTATAAACACTAATAAAAAGTGATTATGACCCAAAAGAAAATTAGAGAAATTGCGGAAGCCTGGCGAGAAGACAAGCGACCGTATGTAAAGCAATCGACATTAGCAGCCTATATGTTGATTTTAGAGAATCACATCTTGCCATATTTTGGCAATGAAGATACTCTCAGTGAGAAATCCGTACAAACATTTGTACTACAAAAGCTCAATGCAGGTATGAGTGCTAAATCCGTAAAGGATATTCTTATCGTGCTTAAAATGGTGATGAAGTTCGGAGTAAAAAACGAATGGATGAGCTATTGCGAATGGGAAATCAAATACCCGCCTACTGAAACAAACAAGGAGTTGGAAGTGCTTACTGTAGCAAACCACAAGAAAATACTGGATTATATCCGGCAAAACTTTACGTTCCGAAACTTGGGCATTTATATCAGCCTTAGTACCGGGCTGCGCATCGGAGAAGTCTGTGCGCTACGATGGAGCGACATAGACATAGAAGCCGGAACCATCAGTGTACAGCGAACCATTGAACGCATTTATGTGATTGAGGGTGATAAAAAGCACACCGAGCTTGTCATCAATACTCCCAAAACCAAAAACTCTTGTCGAGAGATTCCTATGAGTAAGGAACTGATTTCAATGGTCAAGCCACTGAAGAAGATAGTCAATTCTGATTACTATGTGCTGACCAATGAGCCTTCTCCCACTGAACCAAGAACCTACCGCAACTACTACAAACGCTTGATGGAACAGCTTGGTATTCCCAAATTGAAGTATCATGGTCTCCGCCACAGCTTTGCCACTCGTTGCATAGAAAGCAACTGCGATTACAAAACAGTAATGTACTATTGGGGCATTCCAATATCAGTACCACGCTCAATCTTTATGTCCATCCCAATATGGAACAGAAAAAACGTTGCATAGCGAAAGTCTTTAAAGCGTTAGGAAAGTAAAGTCATATCCGAATGACTTATTTTCATAATGGAGCATATCGATAAAAATTAAGGAGAGGGAAAATCCCCCTCCTTAACCCTAAACCAAGTATCAGACATTCAAGTCCTTCATTGCTAATCCATAGTTCTCTTGCCCGAACAGGTCTTGATGGATGAGCTTCAAACCGAGTGTCTGGTAATACTTGTAGTCATCACCTTCGGTACAGAGATATTTGTACCCGTAGTGTGGCATGTACTCCTTGAAGAAACGAGCCAAGTCTTTGAGGCTTTCGGCTTGGTTCTTCTTGAAGTTGCTGCGCACAATGATGATGCTCCAGTCGGGGAAGTTACCTCTTCCTTCGCTGTACTCCCAGAAACGGATGTAGCAGTCTAAATCACGCTCACGGATGTCTACGCAAAAGCCATTGGCATTTTGCATTACGCTACAACTGTTTCTGTAGCCGTACTTCTCACACAGATAGAGATTGAAATCAAGAATCAAATCTTTTTGTTCCATAATTAATTGAATTTAAAAAGTTAATAAATAGTGAATTATAAACGAAAGCCTCGCTTGCGCTTAGCCTTTTTCTTTTTCATCAGGCGGTTGAACTCTGCTTCTTCTGCGGCAGTGGCATCGTATGATGAACTGCCATTCAACAGACCAAGACCGATGCTTGAACCATTGTCGGAATGGGAAACGCTTTGCTGCACTTCTTCATCCTTATGCGTGAATCCTTGTTTGGGGTATTCAAATGAGGACTCCCAAGCATTCTGTTCCAATCGGTTGTCGATATTCAAGTAGCTGAACTCACGGCTGACTTTTGAGCCGGAGAAAGAAAAGCCGTCATACTCAAACTTGACTCCTTGTATCTCTCTTGTAGTCCGGCTGACCTTGAATTTCATATCAATGTCACGGTCGGCAAGGGCTTCTTTCAGTTCATTCCAACTTTGAGCTTTGGGCAATTCCTCTTTCAACGCCTTGTATATCTCATGCTTTGCCCGGTCGTATGGGCGCAAGCGTTCCTCCTTAATATGGTCTTTACCGTTGGCAAAGTGCAATCGGTATTTTGCCGTCAGCATCTTGCACGCCTTTTCATTTCTGCGGAAGTCGTTCTTGTCGCTAATCGTCTTACCGTCATTATCCACCCGATTGAAAACGATGTGGCAATGCGGATGCTCACGGTCGATATGCCGGGCGATGATGTATTGCGTATTTTCGATGCCCATCAGTTTCATATAGTCGTGGGCGATTTGCAACATCAACGCATCATCAGACTTCAAGCGTTCACCATCTTCAGGAGAGAAGTTGAGCGAGGTGTGTCCGACAATATTCTTTACCTTGTCATTGAGCAATGCTTGTAATTCAAATTGCTCCGCCATCTGTTCGGGCGTACCATCCACTCCGACAGCTTCCAGCAATTTGGATTTTTCTTCTTTCAGAACATAGCGGACACAGCCACCGAATGATGTTCCTTTGGTCTGTTTACCTATCATCTTTCAATAGCTTTATGAGTTGATTAATACGCTGCGCCATCTCCTCGCATCTTTCGGCAACAGCAAAGAATCCGTAAGTGTTTGCTTGCTTCGCCAACTGGTTGAGGTTGGTGCTTTCACCTATCAACTGACGGATGATGTGGATATGCTCTTTCGTGATTCGCTCACGCACCGTCCCGTTCTCAATGAGCGAACGGATGACTGCGCTTTGGGTCTGTTTGCTCCGTCTGCAAAGCGCACCGAGCCATGCGAATTGGTCGTATGACAGACGGAGTGTTATCGTATGTTTCTTTTCCATTTGAATCTGTTTTTAAGTGAATAATTTGTGACCATCGGGAGCCGCCTCCTCAGACTTTTTGAGGAGCAAGTGGTCGGGAAATGTAATACACCGACATTAACTTGCTACAGTAAAAAAGTCTCGATTCCTCTCCCTTTGTTCAAAGTCTGAATCCTCGTTTCTTAGGCGGTGAAACTTTCGGTTGAGGGATGCCTCGTTGTACGCTGACGAGTTTCAAATCGAATGTCTCTATCAGTGTTTTCAAGTTCGGATTCCTCTTAATCATCTGCTGGAGTATGGCTTCATCAGGGCGTACCTTCAATAGATAATCGGCTATATCGTACCCCTCTTTCCGTTCGTTCTCGGTAGCTCTGGCTTCCAGATAATCGAACAGTTGCACATCAATTCCATAGCTTTTCATCAGACAGATTTTGCTCTGCCAATAGTCGGTCGCTCCCAAATCGGGAAATAACACAACGCTTCTTCCGGCAAGAACGGACAGGCTGTTGGCATTAAAACAACCGTTCTTTCCACCCGATGCAATCCATAGGAATTGGGGTAGGTAGTAGGATGCAATAATTGCCGTTTTCTCGCTTTCGACCAATGCAACGGGGCGGCTTTTGTCTTCTGGAAGCAGATGCTCACCGAAGAAACATTGTTTCAGATTATAGTCATCCTTGTGAAGTACGGAATGTACCCACGTGACATGATTGTACGGCTCTTTTATCCGTTTGCCCGTTGCCGGATTGTAAAGCATTATCTTACCCGTGCGGACTCTGTTCTGATAATCTATTTGCCAAAATACGGTTGCACCGTCCCAATGCTTGGAAGTACCGACTTTGTATTTTACCATCAGTTTCAATGTTTCCGATTCTCCGAATTGAGCCGATAAGAATTGAAACAGTTTGTTGTCGTGATAGCGTTGCAACGACTGATTGACTATATCCAAATCAATGTAAGAAGTGGCTTTTGGCTCGACTTCTTTTATAGGCGCATAGTTCCGAAAGGTATCCTCGGACAACTTTCCTTTCTCATACGGATTCCGTTCAAAGTAATCACGGGGCGTGAAATGATAACCGCATTTCTGCTCGTGGTCGCAACGCCCCACGTAATCAGGGAACTGGATTCGCTTTTCCGTATCAATGTACTTGGAAAAACATCTTTTGCGGTGGCAGTTTGGGCAAGTGTGCCGTGTACTGACACCTTTGTAGGGTTCTAATATGAATCTATGTGTACTCATTGTTGGCTTCGTTTTAGGTGTGTCATTTTTGTCGTTATTGTCGTTTTTGCTTGGAAAGTGTCAAAACCGACAAAAATGTCACGGGTTAATCTTTGAATATTCTCCATGCTTCTCTTTGCGGAACAATGTTCCGATATTGTCATTGAGAAAGCGTTGAAATGTCCGCTCCTTCATTCCGTTTTGCTCGGCTACCTGTATAGCTTGGGCAGTAGTAAAGGAAGGTGGTAGCAGATTGACTATCGCCTGTTGCTGACTATTGAGTGCATTCTCATTCAGAATATTCTGTACGCTCAATGCGGATTCCTTGAAATACTCTGTCAGTTTAATGGCTCTCTCCACCGTCAGAAGGTCGATGCTGGTCTTGTCGCACTCTCCGCAAGTCCATCGTGCCAATTGGATAATCAGGCAGAAGCGGATGATGTATATCTCCAGCTTGCAATAGATACTCACGATGGTATCGCTCGTTTCCCGGTCGCACAGCTCTGAGAAATGGTGTTGCCACTCGTAAAGCCGTTTCTTGGCATCCTCTGAAAAAAAGAGAATTTGCGGTTCAATCTCTCCATGTTCATTGAGGTGACACTCTGATTGTATCAGTTTGTCAATAAAGGCATTCCATTCTTGCTCTATATCTTCTGGCAGCTCCTTGTCATTCCATCGTGCTTTCTGTTGCAGGTTGGGCATTACAAACAGAATGCGGTCGATAAATCCGTTGCTGGAGCGTTCACCTTTAGCCAGCTCGTTCAATATTTTCTTTTGGATAGTACCAATGACCGATATATACGGACGCTTGATGAAGATGGAACTCTTGGCATTCTTGCGGTCGGACATGGTGGTCTTGGCACTGAATACCGAAAGCCAGAACTGTTCCTCCGAACCGTTGTTATATCGGTTGAAGTTCTTGAACCAAGCGGATAATTCATCAGCCCACAAGCATAGCCCACGTTTGTTCTGTGCATGAATGAGGCTCAATCCTTCGGGCGTTACATCCGAGACCAAGAAGCGTTTGCGAATAGGCTCTTGCGGAAATTGTTCCCCACCGCTTTCCGCACGTTCCTTGCGGCTCATGCTCATCAGTTCACCGTACTTGGTAAGAGCCTTTTCAAATTCCTGATTATGTCGGTAGTCATAATCAAGAAACGGCTTCATCGCAAAGCTGAGGGGATGGCTTTTGTTTGCTCCCGGTCTTCCAATCAATGCCATATACAGGATGGGGCTTTCCGTCCAACCTTGCTTGATTTGGGCAAGGTGCGTGTTACCTATGCCGACTGCTATTGCCGTAAGGATGGCTGCGGCAATGTAGTCGGTTGGGTAGTTATGGCATTCGTGTACCTCACGGATGATGCGTTGGATTTTTGCTGGGAATATGCTGACGGGGAATGCCGTACCGGACAATCGTGTGCTTAAATCAATCGCTTCATCAATGATGGATGCCGGATTAATAGAATATGTA
>ERZ827450.1620-NODE-1620-length-22169-cov-3.407253_pt1 | contig 22169 bp, 40 predicted proteins | sample MGYA00519773_ERZ827450 | MGnify/ENA primary metagenome ERZ827450 (study PRJEB31778, sample SAMEA3449306) | human gut metagenome | biome: human gut; feature: human-associated habitat; material: faeces | place: United Kingdom | collected 2010/2012 ...
ATATTAAGGCACTCCTCATAACTAAGCTCTATTGTAGGGTATCTATCCTGTTTCTCTAAGAAATACCAGTTAATCCCTCCTCTATACTTTGCTCCTGCCTCCCTAAGCTCCTCACGGATCTCATAGGTGTTACCTGTTACTACATAGATCTTACCCTCTGGATTAAATCCGTATTTCTCAGCTATTGCTAAACGATTGTTATTAAACTCCTCTACCTGCTTAACCCTCTTAGCCTCTGCTCTCTTTCTAGCTCTCTCATCCAGCTTAGCTCTATACTCTGGAGTATATTCTTTTTCAATAACTGGAGTAGAGCTTTCTCCAGTTCCTCCGCACTCATAACAAGTCCAGCCTGTAAAAGCCCATTTATCAGATCCTCCAGCTCCTCCACATCTAGGGCAAGTGTAATTAGCATAATACTTAGTACCGTTTTTATCGGTTCTCAGATAAACGATCTTAGCCATCTTTACGCCTCCTCATAATCCATATCCCATACAAACTCATTCTCATCTACCCACTCCCAGCCATACTCTCTACAAAAGCTCTCAGCCTCCGCCTCTGTTTCAAACTCTGTAAAGTATTTCTTTGTGCCTCCAGCACTCTTAAGATAAACTGTAAACATATTTCCCTCCGATCTGGGAGCCCTTAGGCTCCCAACTCCTGTACATACTCCATACCATCAAAGCTACAAAAGCCTCCAGCATCTAAAATACTCTGTAAAGCTCTTTTCCCTCCACAGGGAATATATGGAGCTAAAATACCAAACTCATCTCTATCTGAGCTAAAAGCTATGTAGCCCTTGCCCTCCTCATAGAGGGCATATCCTGTAACTACTCTAGCTATTCTATCTGTACCAAACTTAGCTCCTTTTAATCTCTTAATAACCATCTTACTTACCTCCTGTTTTTCTTCCTCAGCATCTACCAGCTCAATCTTGCTGATTAAGGATCTCCAGTAAAATACTCTACCATCCTCTGTTACTAAAAACTCCTTATGGAGCTTGCTGTTTTCCTCTGTGAGATCATAGGCTCTACACTTAACACATTTCTTATCAATGTACTCTACTGTGTAATCTTCAAACTCTGCGTTTTCTTCCAGATAAGAGATAAACTCTTTAACTGTAAGCTGATCCATAAGCTCCTCTGTAGATCTCATAAACTGTACTCTGTATCTGTTATCATCACTGTTTTTATATCTCATATTGTTTACCTTTCTTTCAGTTCGTATCTAGTTCCTTACCTCACTTATAATATACACCCCCTATATAATAATGTCAATTACTTTTTATATAACCCCTGTATAAAATAATAGAGGAGGCTTTTTACTGCCTCCTCCTGCTCTTATTTCCAGAAAAATCTATCTACAGATACTCCATAGAATTTAGCCAGATTGTAAAGTACTGTAGCCTTAGGGATCCGTGTACCTGTTTCCCATCTACTTATACTTACCTCTGTATATCCTGTACCTTTTACCACATCTTTTAGAGTGTAGTCCTTTTTCTCTCTTACCTCTCTAAGGTTATGTGCTAAGGTTTCCTCTACTTCTCTCATACCATCCCTGCCTCATATACCTGTTTTCTAAGATACTCCAGCTCCTCCAGATCGTTGTAATAAAACTCCTGCACTCCATTAAATCCCTGCATTTTCTGCTCTTTACCATCCTTAAGAGTAGCCTTAAACCACGCTCCAGCCTGTGAGATGATCCCCAGCATGATAGCAAGATCTAAAGTATCCTTAATCTCATCCACTCCTGTACTGTAGTTAAGTGTGTAAGTCTGGAGCCTACGATCATTTTTAGTAACCTTATTTTTCTCCACTTTCACGCTTACCAGATTACCACTAGGGTTAGCATATCCGCTACTTACCTCTTTATACTTCTCATCCAGTAAGGATCCCTTTGTAAACCATAAGATCTGTGAGCATGCATGAGCTATAGCTGTGCCACAGGGGATCTTAAAAGGCTTGTACGGATTTCCTATATTTTCTCTTAACTGATTGATGAGGAGAAAAGTACACTCCACTTTCTTACAGAGCGGTACCGCCTTATCACAAAAGGCTTTCATAAGAGCACTGTTACCGCCATAGCTTTTCTCATCTAAGCCTTTTTCCTGTACTGCTTTAGGGATAATAAAGGGAGCACTATCTAATACTGCTAAGCCTACCTTACCAGATCTTATGTAATCTAAGAGCATATCTAAGAGCTCCTCTCCGTACTCACTCTCTGGCTGGATAAGTATTACCTTACTCCAATCTACCCCCAGAGTTTCTCCCCACTCCTTATCTATCGTGTTTTCTGCATCCAGATATACACAGTACTTATCTGTATACTTTTTCTGGAAATTAGAGATAATATCCAGAGCTGTAGTAGTTTTTCCACTCTGAGGCAATCCTACTAGCTCTATGATCCTCCCTACAGGTACTCCTCCTCTGGTTAAGTAATTCATCATAGGAGAAGTGTAGGGGATAAACTCTATCCCCTTAAGATCCGATGCTTTACGGATTATATCCGTTTTGTATTTCTTATTTACCTCAGCTATGAGGTTATCTATCTCCGCCATTAAATATCTCCCTCCGCTCTATGATTAGCTCTCTCTGTATCAAATCCCTCTGGGTATCTGGCTTTGAGCTTATCAATATTCATCTGGAGGATCTCATCCAAATCGAAACCAAAACTATAACAGATCATAGCCATATACCACATTACATCTCCCAGCTCTTTTTTAAGATGCTCTCTATCAAGATCCTTTTCGTGGAAAATCCACTTTTTAATCATATCCAGAGTTTCTCCTGCCTCTCCTGCAAGCCCTAAGCATCCGTTAAGCACTCCTCCCAGATCCTCTACTACAGGCTTAAAGCACTTAGGCTTATCTTGTCTATGTAAAAGCTCAATAGTCTTTTCGATCCTACCTGTTGCGTTACCGTCATTAGTTCTCATAGCTAACTCTACATACTCTTTTCCTGTCATTTTAATTATCTCCTTTCTCACACCACTCATTACAAGTATCGTTATAAGCTGTAGGGCATCCGTAAGCATCACTAGCCTCACAGCTACATACAAACTCTCCACCATCGTAACAATTATTACCGCAAGTACCGCAACACTCCATTACTGCTCTCCTCCTAACTCCTGCATAATCCCTACCTCTGTATTAAAGAGGTTTACATCCGCATCCGTGATACCTAAGTTATAATTTAACTCAACTACATTTCTGATAATGGTTATATCTACTCCGCCTCCCTCATTAGGGCTAAAAAGTACAATCCCATCATCACACTTAAAAGCTGTTTCTCCAGAGATCTCTACTCCGTTCTCCTCCAGATATGCTAAAAACTTATCTAACTTTTCCTCCACTTCTTCTGTGCCTCCTTAAAATATTTCTACACTGTACATAGAGATCATCATCTATATTTCTGAGCTCATGGAGATCTCTATGTAGCTGGCTCTTACTTATACAAAATTCTCTAGCCACTTTACGGATACTGTCCTTAGGATTATCTATTAGCCACTGTGCCTCCTGCTTACATCTATCCTCTATGGCTTGTCTCCTAAAGTACTCATAAGCCCACCGCTCCATAGGCTTAATCCTCCATAGGATCCTCTGGCTCTCTGGTATATTTATCCTTACTAAATCTATCCAGATCTACCTCAGCTATCCTCTTTGAGAGAGATTTCTTTAATCCGCTGTAGATCTTCTCAGCCATCTCTAACTTAACTTTGAGGCTGTTGTAAGCTCTACGATAAATAGCCTCTACTAAAGCTTTGTCCTCTGTGAGCTGTTCTACTCTGGCTTTCTTCTCCTGCACAGTACCAGATACTTTTACCATCGCCTCATTTTGAGCACTTTTCTTAGCGTTAGAGGCTAGATCTACCTGCATACCCAGCTCCTCTACTCTCTGCCCTGCATAGTACATAAGGGCTGGGATCTTAACACAGTAATACTCTATCTGGCTATCTGGTATATCCTCTATAGAGTTTTCTCCTATGCTTTCCATAATCATATCTAGCTCTGAGATAGCACTATCAAGCTCCTTACTAAAATCTACTATTAACTCATTTGAGAGGGTTATTACAGGGGAGCTCTCCTCTTTTACCTCTGCTATGATTTTCTTTAATTTATCACTCTGTATCATTTCTCCGCCTCCCTTATAACTCTGTTATAAAGAGTTATCCTCTTTGTGAGGCTCTTATATCCATCTGATCCAGCCTTATACTTAGCTCTTAAGCTCTCATCCTCCGCCTTTTGATTTTCTACCCAGCTTTTAAACTCTGAGAGCTCTTTATCTAAATGATGCTTTTTAATAAGCTGTATGATCTTCTTTATTCTCTGCCAGCGTGTGATCTTTACCTCATCTGGATCTGGCTCATAATCTGGTAACTCTCTGTATTCAATTCCACAAAATACCTCATACAGATTTATTTTCATGCACCAGCTAGTAGTAAAATCATGGTATGTAAGAGTAAGTATGTTATCCTCTCCTATCACGGTTTTTCTCATCCTCCTTTACCAGCTCATCTCTAAGGCTCTCAGAAAAGATCCGTAACTGTTTAGCGTGGCTACTAAAATAATCATCATATCTACCTCTGTGAGCAAAATGAGCATCAACCTCTAAATATAAACAAATACTACTAAGAGTTTCTAATACCTCAGCCTCTATTAACTTCTGTCTGCGGATCTTTTCTCTCAATTTTCTAAACACTTATCTCCTGCCTCCTCTCTGATCTTCTTTACACAATCAGAACAATAACAACCCTCATAGCCCTCAATCTTGTATAAAAAGCACATCCAATTCATATTCCATTTTCCATTATCAGAGCATCGTTTACACGATCCCATACCCTCTCCTGTACACTGAGTTACTTTCATTTCACACCTCCAAAATATCTACTTAACCAGCTCTCCAGATCGTAGCTGTATCTCACTCTTTTCTTTTTCTGTCCTATCTTTACTCCGTGATCCCTGCACCACTCTACAGGTATGCTCTTTCTCTCCTCCGTCTGAGTAAACTGGATCACATCCTGTACAGTTATGTAATAGGTTTCCTCCAGCTCTCTAAAGTTGATTAAAAAGCCTCCATACACTCCCTCATACTGAGTAGCTTTCTCCATTCCCTGTATCTGGTTAGGTCTGATCTTAGCTATCGGTATGCTCTTTCCCTTATGAGTTTTAAGCTCTACCAAAAAGAGATAAGGAGATCTGAAAAGGATATAATCACATGGATTAGATACTCCATAAAATCCGCTTGTATCATCCTTTAGGCGGTACAGGTAATAATCTGGAGGTACACACTCCTTAAACTCCTGCTCAAAGGTTTTACCGATGTTATTACTTGCCATCCTGTACCCCCTTAAATCTGCTAGGAGTAAACTTACATTTCTTTCTGCGATCTACATACATAGATCCCTCTCTATCAATGCCACAGTAGTAAGCTCCTAGCTCTCTACCACAATGCTCACAGTTACCACATACCGCTCTCAACGCTGTATTTTGCCCTGTAGAGGCTTTTTTCTTTTTGCCTGTAGACTTATTAGCCTTTTTTCTGTTTGTATCTTTCTGGGCTGTCTGAGGCTTTTCTGGAGGGTTAGGATGTACCCACTTACCAGCATCCACTAAAGCACACTCATTTTTATATCTACAGTATGTACACTTGCTATCATCTTTCTCTGGAGGGATCCCTGTTTTACAAGCATTGTTTACAGTTCGTATCTTGTTAAGTACTGCCTGTTTCATCTCATCGGTTATTTTCCAGAGGTACGGTTTCTTTTTACAGAAATTTCTATCCTCATAAAAGAAAAGGATATAATCTATACCCAGCCCCATACCGTAACAAGTAGCTTGCCACTTATGATCCGCCTTAGGCTCATACCTGTTACTAAACTGGTAAGTACTCTCTGTTTTAATCTCTAAGATCACATCCTTACCATTAAATCTAATAACTCCGTCTGGCTGGAAATAAATAGAGAGCTCATCATTTTTACACCTGCCCTCTGTGTGATCCTCATTCCAGCCTACAAACTCGGTTTTAATACCTTTAGCCTGTGCCTCTTTTACCATCTCCTCCAGATCTAAGCACTCTACGCCCTCCATACGCTCTACTATATGCTGTATATCTAAGTGCCTATCTGTACCACTCTGGCATATCTCAATAAGATTTACCTCACTCTGCTCTCCGTTCTGGGAGCCTCCATGTACTCGCTGGAAAAATAACATACGCTCACAGCCATACATAGAGGATGGGCGGATATACTCAGAGGGTGCTACCTGCCTCTCCTCCAGCTCCTTAGCCTTTACAGCCTCCTCATAATTTTTAAGAAACTTATCCTCAAAGGATACGCTCTCTGCATTTTTTCCTTGTGCTACTGCTATTAAGCTCTTTAATCCCATTAGCGACCTCCTAACATAACTCCGATGATATAGAGCTCAAATAAGAATACAAAAATACTTAAAGCTCCAACAAAATCTCCTACCAGCTCACATCCCTCTCTGTGAGTTCTGTAAAATCTTCTCCATTTTCTTTTAATCCGTCTTACCATCCTTGATCCTCCTGTTTTGATTGATAAGTAACCTAATCACAAACGGTAAGTAAATTTAGATAAAAAAAAGAGGAGGCTTTTACACCTCCTACAATTCTTATACCTCATTTCCCCAGCAATCCCAGCCATCTATACTCTGTCTTGCAAAGAGCTCTATTTTAGGTAGCCCCCCCCCTGCCATTAACTTTACAATCCTATCTCTCGTTTCCGCCGGTTTCTTACTATGCTCCTCTATATGGCTCATAATTACACTGTGTACTCCTGCATCCATTCTCTTAGGCTTTCCTCTTACACCTAATAAGCATAACTCCGCATTAGCTCTAGTCCAGTTACCCATACCCCAAAAGAGAGTATCTGCTTTCTTATTCTGCTTTATCCATGTAAAAGCACAGGTTTTATACTCAAAGCCCCATGATCTCATCACATCAAAAGCCTCCTCTAAAAATGGCATCGTAACCCACATAAAAAGCACACTATCATCATCTGCCAGCTTTTCCACAGGGAGAGCCTTTATATCCTCTAAGCTGGTTACTGTATAATGGCATCCAGCCCCTCTACCCCCTGCTACCGCCTTATCCCTGTATAACCATGCTGGATCTGCATAGATTATCTTATATTTGTTTTCTGTGTTAAAAATATCTACTTTCAATAGAAAAACCTCCTTTATGTTTTGATCGATCCTAATCACATAAAGGAGGTTTCCTTAGATACTAATTTTATGAATTTTTCAAACCTGCTACCAGAGTATATACCTGCTCTGCCTCCTCATAAGATAATTTTGTATAATCAAACTCCTTAAGCCAACCTACCATACACTTTCTCTTATTTTCCTGTATAACCTGCCTACCTCTTTCCTCAGTATAGGGCTCTAAATAAAATGAGGTTCTACCGTATCCAGAGGATCTATGATACTCATACCCATTACTCTTAAATCTCTCTTTTCTACCCTTCCCCCACTCTATATCTAAGAGCCCTGTAGGAGTTCTTTTTACTACAGTACCTACATAATAGGCTTTACTGCTAAAGTGGCTCTGATACACTATTACCTTATCTCCTACCTTTAAATTTTCTCCGTTAAAATCAAACACTCTTTAACTCCTCCAATACTCTAAAATGATGTACCTCTCTGGTATCTCCCTTTTTAACCTGCACTCTCCTTACAGATCCTACCTCCAAAGGAGTTACGCACTCCTCCAGAGTTCTCTCTTTCTTATCTTCCTCATCGTATACTTTATATCTCACTGTTTACCTCCTACATCATACTTTTTAAGGCACTCATTACAGATAGTTTTCTTTACATATCTATCTAACAAGTTATGCCACACATCAGCCCTCCTATAAGGCTCCATCCAGATATACCTATGGCAATCGTGACACATCACAGGAAATACAGCAAAACGGTTATATCTAATTTTCATCCTGTGCCTTAGCCTCCTGCTCCTGCCTCTTTTCGTGCATCTTCTTACGCTCCTCATACTCCTCTGGAGAGATCTCTATAAAGCTCTTTTCTCCCTCCTTAAAGTATCTGTTTACCTCTACCTTTTCTCCGTGAGATCTCTGGATATACAATACAGCTAAAGTATCAAAATCTCCGTTTTTACGATCTGTGAGGAGCTCATCACATACAATCACATCCGCTTTATTAGATGGCATATAAGGCATAGTAAGAGGGAACATCTCACTATAAATCTTACCAATAAACCCATTATGCCAACACAGGTTAGGATCATCCCATTTAATACAATAATATCTATCGTTATCGTGATATTTTACTGTACCATCTGGGTATACATCCTTAAACAGGCTACTCATACGCTTACACTGGTATGTAGCTACTCCACCATTTTCTCCTCTGCTACATACATTCCATACATCCTCTGTATCCTCAATCGGAGTAAGAGGCTTTCCCTCTATCAATCTATTAAGGATCCCCTTTGTAATGCCGATACTAAAACCGCTGTGACCATCTCCACAAAGGCTCTCAAACGCCTTAAGAGCACTATCATAGCAAGCACAGCCATAATCCCACTCACTCTCTGGCTTATCTCCTCTTTCTCTCTTAGATGCTATCTCTACTTCTCTTTTAGCCCATTCCATCATACTCATATTAGTTATCCTCCTGTTTTAATCCCATTACATAATCCATTGATAATCCTAAAAGGCTACAGATCTTAGCAAGCCTCATACTGCTAAGATCTGTACCGTTATATAAAAAGGCGTATATTGTGGATCTACTTATCCCTGTTTTGTCGGAGATAGTCTGGAGAGGTATATCCAGCTCCCAGATCCTCTCCATTACTCTCTCTCCAGCACTCATTATAGAGTAGGTTTTCCTCTGTGCCTTTTCGTGCTCTACTCTGATATGAGAGGGCTTTGTTAAGCCCTCATAATCTCTTACACCTCTGCTATATCTATGCTGTACAGTATCCAGCCTTATACCGCTCTCCTTAGCTATTTGATTTAGAGTTTTACCATCTACTAAGATCCTGTTAGGCTTACCCTTTAGCTCTGGTAAAGGAAAATATCCCATAGGCTTACTCCTCCTCTAAATAATCATCCGCTAAGTTCTCTCCATACCAGTAATCATTTACCTCAGCATCTACGCTCATAGGGAGATCTATTAGGCTGTGTCCTACTCTTTTCATAGTATTTACTAAGAGATCTGCTCCCTCCTTAATATGATCCTCTGGTACCTCCATAATTAACTCATCGTGTACGGTTATTACCATGTGGCAATCCAGAGCCTTGTACTGTGGATCATTGTAAATAGCGATCATGGCTAATTTCATAATATCCGCACTGGAGCCCTGTATTACAGCATTAAGGCTCTGCCTGTGAGCCTCTTGATAGCGGTAATCATCGTGATCTGGTAACTGCATCTCTGGCAATCTTCTCTTTCTACCCTGTATAGTAGTTACATATCCGTACTCCTCCGCCATCTTCTCTACCTTAAGGCGGAGCTGTTGGATCTTAGGAAAACTCTTATAAAAATCATCAATAAGTTTCTGAGCCCACTCTGCGGATCTATCAAACTGCTCTCCGATGGCTTTAGCTCCACGCTCGTACATGATACCTAAGAGTACACTTTTCATGGTTGTACGCCTGTGTTTACCCTCAGCATTTACCGTACCATCTGGATAAAATTCTCATAAGGCACACCGTACACCTTAGATCCCATGATGGCATATAGATCTTTACCCTCTCTGTATGCCTCCTGCATAGCCTCATCTCCAGATACATAAGAGAGTACTCGTGGCTCAATCTGGCTAAAATCTCCACCTACAAACTTATAACCATCTCTGGCTCTAAAGATCTTACGGATGCTTTTCTCATGGCTAGGGATATTCTGTAGATTGATCTTAGTAACTGTATCGGAGCTACTAAATCTACCTGTTTTAGCCCCATACTGGTTATATGTAGTATGTACTGCATTAGTCTTAGCACACTTAACCTCTGGGATCTTATCTATGTAAGTTCCTAAGAGCTTTCCGCACTCCTTGTATCTCTGGTAGTTATCTAAAAACTGGATAAACTCCTCTCCCTTTTTAGTACCTGCCTTTTTAGCCTTGTTTCTATGCTGTTGTACTATCTTATCTCCTGTTCCTCTCGGCTCTTTTCTGGATACGCTTTTCAGTTTGAAAATATCATAGAATAAACAAGCCACCTGTTGAGGGCTGTTATAGTTAATCTTCTTAGTACCCTTAGTTAATCTCATAAGAGTAGGATTTTCCTCTATGTATTTATCAAACTTAGCTACATACTCATCACAGAGCTTTTCTTTCTCTGCCATCTCTGCATTAAATTTTACAGAGAGCTCCTTAGCATAATCCTCACGGATCTCTACACCTCTAAGCTCCATATCCATACAAACATCAATAAGAGGCATCTCAATATCTCTAAACACATGATAGAGCTTTCTGTAGTCTGCTCTCGGATGATCCTCTCTAAGATACTTTTTCTGGAATTGATACAGAGCCCATGTTTTAAAACCATCGTTAGCACCATAAATAGCGAAAATATCAATAGGAATATAGTTACATGGGATACCCTCAAAGAGATCTCCAAAATCCTCATCTGAGCCCTCCCCATTAAGGATATACTTGTTATACATCGGTTTTAATCCGTGTTTCTCATTCTCATTGAGTACCCATCCAGCTATATTAGTATCCCACCATACATTAGCGATCCTCTGCCCCCACTGGAAAGTAACTACTTTATCATCAAACTTAATATTATGATTGATGCACTTAAGGGATCCGTTAGCCAGATAAGGGAGCATAACCGCCTTACACTCCTCCTCTGTCATTTGCCCCTCAACTCTCTTATTCTGGAGATCCGTATGATTAAACGGTACATAGAAACTAGGGAGATCTGGATTATATAAACAGATACCTACTAAAATATCGTTATACACATCCAGTCCTGTAGTTTCCACATCCAGTACATACTCACTTACTCCAGTTAAGTAGGTTTCCATTACTTCCTTAAGCCTCTCTGGAGTACGGATAATCTCATACTCTCCCTCAGCATGGAGCCTACCGCTCTTTACCAGCTCATTTATTACCTCCAGCCCTTTAAGTAAGGTATTCTGGTTTCTTTTCAAATTTATATTACATACCTTTTTATGAGCTAATCTACTGCTAAGATCCTCCAGATCCACGCTCTCTCTACTCATATCTACCTGTATCTCTCTTGCCATCCTGTATCCTCCTGTTTAATAAAAGAGGGAGGTTTTTAGCCTCCCTCCCTGCCTTAAAATACTCTTGTAGCTCCTGCTCCGCTGTCATTGTTACTATCGTTATTGTTACCCTTGTTAAGCTGTAATCTACCCTCGATAGCCTTAATCTGATCCTCACGATCCAGATCTAAGATAAGTGAGCCTACTAAGTTCTGAGGCTCTGGGATCTCCATCTCACTAGGATCTTTAGGAAAATACTGGTATGTAGTCTTAAGGCTACCCTTTGCTCCAGATCTCTTAATCTTAATATCTCTCTTAGTGAGATCTCCGTACTCTCCAGCTAAGCCGATAAGGTTCTTAATGTCTGTTAAGCCTCTCTCCCAGAGCTGTACCTGCTTATCCTTATCTTTCTCATCCTTGTTAATCATCTGTAAGAACATTCTAAGCTGAGGCTTATTACCGCTCTTACAAAACTCACAGCTCTCTCCTTTACAGAGGCAAGTACGATCTCTACCGCTACCGTCTACATCTAACTTGTGTACCTCATAGATGGGAAAATCATAATCTGTTTCTCCATCCTTTACGCCTACCTCTCCTTTGTGGAGTAATCTTACTGTAGCTGTATCTCCATCATCCTTTAACTGAAACCAGCCTGTTTTAGAAAATCCTCCATTGTCATACTTGTTAATAAGATCCTGTAATCCCATTTCTGTATCCTCCTGTTTTTCCTTGATTATTTTTTTTTATTTCTACAGCATCAAAGCCTTTACAGCTCCTACCATGCTGTTGATAGCAAAACGCTTATCCACATTCTTTCCTACCAGCACATCCGCCTTATGCTCACTCTTTTTAGTAAGCACTACAGCCTCTCCTTTTAAGATGGCTAACAGGGTTCTTAAACTACTCATACCGCTTACCTCCTTGCTTTTCGTGATAAATAACTTAATCACATCCACCCAGATTATTTAGACAGCATATTGATAACCAGCTAAAATAAATTTCTTTTTGAGGTTCTTGATATGCCAGCTTACGGTAGCATTAGTAATATTGAGAGCCTTAGCAATCTCTCCCTTAGCTCCTCCAGCCATGAGGATATTTACCGCTACCTGCTCCTTATCATTGAGCTGTAAGCTATCTAAGAGATCCATAAACTCTACAGAGCTAAAATCCTTACACTCTACCTCAAAGGTGCTATCTGTTTCTGTACCACCCTCTTTATTGATCTCAGATAACCGATCTAAGCTATCTGGAGTGGTACCTGTAAATCTTTTCTGGCGTGTAGCCTCGTTGTATAAACGGTTAAGGTGCTGGCGTACATAAACCTTAAGGAGAGTAGAAAAAGCTACTCCCTGCTCTGGATCGTAATCCTCTATAGCTCTAAGCATCGGTATATAGCTCTCACTTGTAAGATCCTCTAACTCAGAATTAGGGATAGAGGTTAAATATGGGGATACTAAAAGGTTAATAAGCCCCTTGTTAGCCTCTATGAGCTCTTTAAGATAGCTCTCATCTCTACTCTCTTTGTACGCTTTAATAAGTTCCTCATTTGTTCCTGTAATAATTCCTTTACTCATCCTGTTTTCCTCCTTTAATATCCTGTGAGATGGTCTTTCCAGCCATCTCCGTACTCTTTGACAAGATCGTTAATATCCTTTAGGCTCGTATGCCATTTGAGGTTGATAAACCGAAAACCCTTAGGTATCAGTAACCTCTTGATCTGGGAGGCTCCTTTTCTCCCTGCATCATCGTTATCTGTGGCAAGTACGAACCGCCTAAAAGGTGTACGCTCCAGCTCTTTACACTGTTCCTCTGAGATATGTGATCCCATGATGGCTACCGCTGGTACTCCATAAGAGATAAGGCTGAGAGCATCTATCTCACTCTCTGTAATCCAAACCTCCTCTATCTGATCCGATGTACCCCAGCTAAAAGATCCATTAAGGATCTCCCAGAGCCCAAACACTACGGAGGTTTTATCTACCTCTTTGGCGTTATAAAAATGCTTTCCAGCTATGCTCCTGCCTTTGTAAAAGATCACTTTCCCATCCATGCCCCTTACAGGGAAAAGTACTGTTTTATCCTCTGGATCAAACTCCAGCTCATAGGCCTCTAGCACCCAGTTAGCAATCCGCCTTTTATGTAAGTACCTACACGCCTCCTCACTCTGTAGGAGGTTCTGTGTGTACTGCTTTACTAAGCTCTCCTCCAGTACTGAGGATTTATCTGTGGATCCTCTGTACATATCCAGATCTGGGAGCTCTCTCTCCTCCGTCTGGTAGTTGTACTGATTTACCAGCCACTTAAAGCCCTCTACTGGGCTACTTAGCCCTAACAGATCCGCTACAAACTGAGGTAAATCCGCTGTGTATCCACAGGTGTAGCAATGCACCGTACCAGCCTCGTAGGTCTTATCCTTTGTTACCTTTTGCTGTAGGAGCACTCCGCACGATGGGTTATGCTCCTTACCGTTCGCATGAAAAGGGCAAGTACACATAAGATCCGATCCTGTATTTTTAATCTCCCTAAGTAGCCCTGCTCCGTAGAGCTGGAGCTTAAGATCCTTAAGTACCTGCTCTACTGTGGCTACTATTGGAGTTTTCCAGATCGTTATCACTTTTTAGCCTTTGCCTTTTTAGGAGCTGTGAGCTTAAGCATTACTACCTCTGTTACCTGTAAGGCATCTGCTAATACTTCCTGTGGCAACTCTCCAGCCTCTACCGCCTTAAGAGTTGCATCCTCATCTACAACCTCCTTAGTTGTGATACAGCTAGTAAGGTTTCTCTCATGGAGCTCTGCTAAGAGCTTTTCCTCATCCATGCTCTTACGCTCCTGCACAATTCGCTCAAAACGGTATCCAGCCTCATCCGTGTAGTCACTTTCTCCAGCCTCTAACATCGCATCCTTAAGGAGTGCCTTATATTTCTCCTCCTCTTTCTTTGCACTGTCTAAGGCTAACTTTCTGGCTTTATAAGCCTCCTTTAACTCCGCTAAATTCATTAGCTTGTACCTCCTTTATCTCTGTTTTATTGTATATCATTCTCTGTTTAATAGAGATTGATAACAAAAATATATGAGGGGAGTACCCCCTCTGTGTTCTCTCTGTTTCTCAGAGAACAATTATAATATAATCCTGTTTTATAGAGATGTCAATACCTAATTTTCTGTTTTACAGAGTTTTATCTCTGTTTTACTTTACTTTTTCTCTGTAATACTGTATAATTAACTTATCCCTCAAAGGAGAGGAGGTGTAAAAACAATGAGTACATTTGCTAAAGCACTTACCTACTACCTAGCGGTAAAAGGTAAAACTCAGCAAGATCTAATCAACGATCTCCACTACAGCTCCTCTACAGTTTCTCAATGGTGTACTGGAAAGAACACTCCTAGAATGGATAGGATTGAGGCTGTAGCAACTTATCTAGGGATAGATGCTACGGATCTCCTAAGAGATCCAGAGATTTTCTCACAGGAAAAGTTTTCTACTGATCCTGCTTTAATCTCAAAGATCTTAGAGAGTAAGCCCTCTCTATACGATTTATTTAAGCTATCTATCTCACTATCAGATAAGGATCTGGAGCTACTTAAGGGATTAGCTCAACGCATCAATGAGCTACAAAATCTTAAAGAGGAGTAATCCTCTGGATGGAGCCAGCCTGCAAAAGCTGGCTCTTTTTCTTTATCAAAACTCAACCGTAATCTTCTTTACGCCAGCGTCTTTTACAGCCTTTATGGTATCTGCAATAAACTCATTCACACAAATTTCTGTAAGCCCCTCATCTGCATCCAGATCGCTCATAAGCTGATTATTTAACATTTTACACTCATTAAGCTCCGCCTCTAAATTTTCAATATAGGCTTTCTGTTTAAGCGATACATCCATAAGATGCTTAACCTCGTCTAAATCGTTAATATGTCTATGATCTCCTAACATCTCTCCTACAGGCATTTCCAAATAATCACAAATTTCCATTAACTTCTCAATGTCTGGTAAATGGGCTCCTCTCATCCACCCATTTACTGTAGTAGGCGGTACCTCCAGCACCTTAGCAAGCTCTACCTGCTTAATCCCTCTCTCTGAAACTGCTTTGTGTAAATTTTTTGCAAACTGTCCTTTAATCATCTTTTTTTCCTCCTATAAATTAAAAAGCTGGGATCTGTGGCTCACTCTCACGCTCTCTAAGAGGAGTGGAGTTTCCAGCCTTTGAAAAATCCATATAAGCCAGAGGGATACCGTACAGATCACTAAGCTCCTGTGCTTTCTCCATCTTAGGAGCTGTCTTACCTGTTTCCCAGCTAACAATAGTCTTGTCACTACAACCTAAGATCTCTGCTACCTCTGCCTGTGAGTATCCTGCCTGTATTCTGCAAGCGGAGAGCCTCCATTTCATTTCAAAGTAATTCATTAACTAGCCCTCCCTGCTTTATATTTTTCCAGAGCCTCCTCTGTTACAAACTTCTTAAGAGTAGGGATCATTACCTCACGCTCTACAGCCTCCAGCTTTCCGCTCTGGATATTTCTGTATACATTTCTCTCACTACAGCCTAAGATCTGGGCTACCTCCTCTACCGTGTAGGCTTTCTCCTGTGGATCCTCCTGCTTTTCCTCTACCGCCTCTACAGGAGCATCCTCTCCAAACACTGGAGCATACTTAGTCTTAAAAGCCTCACTCTGAGCTCCGATAATACGCCCTGCCATAAGATCACAACCAGCCTTAGTAATGTGGTATAATCTACCGCCCTTATCTGGATCCTCTGAGAAATACTTAGGAGCCTCATCTCCTAACTGTGTAATATATTTGCGGATCGCTCTTAAAAGGTTATCGTGCCTCTTTCCCAGCATCTCCGCTACTTCCTTACTTGTAATCGTCATATAAAAAAGTACCTCCTTTTCCGATTTACTTAACCTAATCAGAAAAAGAGGTAACATTTAGAGAGATTTTTATTATTTTTTCTTACTTAAATCAAAAATAGAGATTTTATCATTCTCTGAGTTAATTCTGGTATTAGTATCCACCACAATTTTATTATCTAAAATACCTGCTACAAGCCTCTGTATAATCTCTAGCTCTCCCATCTCATGTAAACAAATAGGGTACACATCTCCCTCATCTGTAAGATATACAGGGATGATCCTCCCCTTAGGTACTCCGCCTTTAGAAACCATAATCTTTCTCTCCTCCTTTATCCTTTTCTCCATCTGGTTTATCATCCTTTTTATCCTCTGTACTCTCCTCTGGATTTTCACTAAGGAGAGGCTTAAGGTATCCTGTGTTTACTTCCCAGATCATAAGTACCTCTTTATTATTGATACCGTATCTATTTTTCTTAATGCTGATCTTAAGAGTGCCATCTATCACGGATAGAGATAATACTCTTGTGGCGTTCTGTCCTACACCGTCACTCTCCGCCAGATCGTGGAGCTCTGGGCTCTCTCCTTTTTTACGGTTCTTTACCGCCTCACGGTTAGCCTGTGCCATAAGGAGTACAGGCTTTTTTAACTCCTTACTCATCAAAAAGAGATCCTCTGAGATATTGTTATAAGCTATTCTAGGTATATCCGCCCTACGCTTATCACTCATAAGTGAGAGCTGATCTATTACAATCATATCCGCCCCATGCTTAATAGCTAAGCTCTTGATCTCATCCACATTAGGCTTACGCCCCTCAAAATCATCTGGAGTAACTACGATAAATCCGCTCTTTTGCTGGAGCTGTATTATGTACTTCTCGTAATCCTCCTGTAAGTACTTTGCTCCGTCTGTATCTGGTTTTTTTCCCAGAGTACCAGATCCATTAAGGAGCCCCATATTACTAAAGTGCTTATTGAGGGTATCGAAACGAAAACCAACCATAGCGGTACTCATCTCTCCAGAGTACATAAGGATCTTATAACCCATATTCCACGCCATAGTAGCAAAGTACTCTCCGATCCATGTTTTACCTACGTTAGTACGCCCTGTAAGTACTACCAGATCCTCTCCCCAGAGCCAGCCATTAGTAATCTCATCCAGCTTAGGGATACCTGTAGGAATACCTATAAGCCCCTTTACCTCACAACGCTTTTTATACTCTGTAAGACGATCTCCAGCGTTAGAGATAATATCATAGCCATCTTTATTCCTGCTCACTGGTACGGATTTCTCCAGCTTTTCTATCTCCTCTTTGAGGTACTGAATAGCCTTAATACTATCCTCTTTTACTACCTTTGCTGTATCCTCAATGAGAGGCACCAGCTTAGTATATGTATAAGCCTCTTTGAGCTTGTATACTAAGTAATCCGTACTCTCAGTAACCTCCAGCATTTGAAAATCTTTGAACCTGCCTAAAAAGGTTAGTTTATCTGGCATCTGCTTATAGCTGTTGTAATGCTCTATGATAAAATGGATCTCATCTTTACAGGTAAGAAACATCTCCTCTATTACTCCGTTAGAGTGGAGGATCTCCAGATCTGGAGCATCTAATACCTTACAGAGTAAGCTCTGCTCAATCATATTAGCCATTTATAATCCCCTCCTATCTCCGCTTGTAATTTCTACTACCTGTGAGGATCCTAATACTCTACTGGCTATCCGATCCCCTAACTCACTCCTAAGCTCCTCTGGAGAGAGGTTACTGGTATAGATCGTAGTAAGATTATTAGATACTCTGGTATTTATGATGCTTACCATCCTCTCCCTTACCCAATCCGTTACCCTCTCTGCTCCTATATCGTCTATGATGAGGAGCCTACAGGTTTTTATCATTCTTAAAATCTCATCAAACTCTGGATCTTTGTTATCATAGTTATCTCTGAGATCTTCTAAGAAAGTGGGGAGAAAAATATATAGCCCCTCATTTTCCAGCCCTGTATTAAAAGCTATCTTTCTGAAAAAGTAACTCATAATCTTACAAGCCCATGAGGTTTTACCATTCCCTGTACTCTTTCCCCAGATATATAAGCCTCTACCCTCATCTACCATATTAAGCACATCATTTTTATAATTATCCAGCACTGTAAACGCCTCCAGATCCTCTCCATTCTCTGGCTTAAGAGCGATAGTATAACGGTATCTCTCTGGGATCCTGCTTAAATTGTATAAAGCTCTAAGCACTCTGTAGCCTCCGCATACATCACTACAGGAGCTTTTATCTTTCTGGCAATAATCACTTGCATAGCATTTCATCCGCTTTTACCTCCTTTTGAGTAATCCTAATCACAAAAGAGGCAAAAATTTAGAGGAGAGCTTTTACACTCTCCTCCAGATTACTAAAATACAATATCTTTACCCTCAGCATCTTTAAGGGTATTACCACTAAACTTTTTACTAACCGCTGTAGGCTTTCCCTGTCTACCATAGTTCTTAAGCGGATAGAGATCTTTCCATCCCTTATCTATACTCTGATCCACGATAGCCAGAGCTACTACAGGATCCTCTCCAGCATTATCTCTAAGAGTACTAGCAAACTTTTCTACCGTAGTTACTTTAGGAGTATAGTTTTTACCCCTACAATACTGGATAAATTTACTAAGAGCCTCTTTCACAAACTTATTAACAGGATCCTCTAAGATAGTACTATAAGATTTCTTTTTAGGGGCTTTGCCCTCCATCTCTTTAGAGATGGATTTTTCTATATTATCTTTACTATCTTTATTGAGTAAAAAATTTTTACTCGTATCGGGTAAAGTTTTTTTACTCGGTCTTAAAGCTGTATAGCTGTTGTAAATGAGAGCTCCTTTAGTGGTACTGCTCTTAGTGAGGAGCCCCTGCTTAACTAGGTTATCTAAAGTGTTAATTACTGTAGGTCTTGATACACCACCCAGCCACTCACAGAGGTAGTCTACACTCCCTGTAAAAGCTGTGTTAGTAGTTTGAGAAAATCCGTAGATGATCGCATAGAGCATAAGAGCATTACCCTTTAGTTTTAGCTCTGTTACCATCCAGCCCTGTACAGCAAAGTAATTATCCTCTCTTACTTTTATCTGTTTTGCCATAATTACCTCCAGTTAAGGAGAGAGGAGAGATACTCTCCCCCCCCCCTGTAAGTATTACTCCATCTCTGAGATGGTTTTCTCAATGTTATCACAAACCTCATCAAAAGCCTGTTTAATGATAGCCTCTCTCTGCTGAGGGTTCGTACCTCCATCAATCATAAGCTCCATTCTAACTGTAGGCTTACACCAGATACCGCTCTTATTCTGTACACTCATACCCAGCTCTACGCTGATACCTGCTACCCTTGCTGTAAACTCATTTGCCATCTTTGTTATCCTCCATCTCTCTTAAATTCTTTTCTCTGCGTGCCATTCTACGGTTATACTCCTCCACGGATTTACAGCCCATCTTTCTAGCTACTACCTTTTTGTGGAGGAGGGTACCGTTATTCTTCTGGATCTGCCTCTGCATTTTCCTTTTGAAACTGCTCACTCTTTTCTGCCTCCATCTCTTTTACGCTGTGCCATATTCCGCTAGTGGTGTTAATTGTACACTCTGTAGGATGAGGAGTAATAATAACAGTTACATCACAGCTATTAGCCTTAAACTTAGGTAATCCAGAGCTATATCCGCCCTTATCTCCTAATCTGGTTCCTAAAGCTGTAGAAATAATAGCCTCTAAGGATCTTCCGTTTACTTCTACTCCGTAACCATCATCCTCTACTACAGCATTTGTAAAGTCAATTCTCATTAGGTTTACCTCCTTTTCTTTTGATACTTAACCTAATCACACAAACGGTAAATTTTTAGATAGCCCTCAAAATTAAGGACAAAAAAAAAGAGGAGAGCTGTTACACTCTCCTCACACTTAGGGCTACTTTTTAAGTTTTGCTTTTCTCGGTAATGAGGCATAAGCCTTTATAGCCTCCAGATCCTCCTCATACCAGTATCTATATCCTCCCTCATCTCTTACGCTGGCTGGAATAGCTCCAGCATCTTCCCAGAGGCGGATAGATTGAGTAGAGGCTCCTACCAGATCCGCTACCTCTTTCCTTGTGTATACTCTTTTTCCTGTATCTGCATCTATTGTTATCGCTCTCATTATGTACCTCCATTTTGAGTTATTATACCACACCTGTATATTAAATGCTAAGTAATTTGTTAAGGATGGTTTTAATATCCTGCTTAGATCCTTTACCGTCTACTACTCGATCAATAAGATCTTTATTTTCTAACAGATAATCCTCTACTGCCTCATCTATTGTACCCTTAGCCACCATAGAGATTACATTTACAGCCCCTACGGTACCTATTCTGTGGGCTCTATCCTCAGCCTGTGCATTATCTCCGCTATTCCATGCTTTATCCATAAAAAATACATAAGAGGCTTTATTTAGAGTTAATCCAGTACCCATAGCTCCGATAGTTCCTATAGCTACTTTACAGTGTGGGTTAGTCTGGAAATTGTCTACTAATCTCTGCCTTTGCTCTGGAGGTACCTCTCCTGTAATTACAATCGGATCATATTCACTAAGCTCTATCCCCAGATCCTTAGCTATCGTGCTCCACTGAGAAAATATGATAGCCTTGTGACCGTTAGGGATAATTTCCTCCTCCAGCATCTCCTTAATACGATCCAGCTTAGGGCTATCATCTGTTAAGTTAGGATTACCGCTGGTAAGCTGTCTGAGGCGGAGAGTACAATTAAGAGGATTAACAGAGGCTAAGATATTCTCCATATCCGCTACAATGCCATTTTTAATATCCCTGTACTGTTTTTTCTGAGCTGTGGTAAGTTCTACATACTCAGTACTGTACAGCTTAGGAGGGAGATCTAGTACCTCCTCTTTCTTTCTTCTAAGCATTACAGTATTTAACTCGGCATTGAGGCTATCTAAGTTTTTATATCCGATTACTTTATAGCCTCCGAAACCTCCCATAGTACAATAGGCATTTCTAAAACTATAAAAGGATCTCCTCTCTACTCCCAGCCATGTAAGGATATTCCACAGATCCTCCGCTTTATTCATCGGAGTACCAGATAATCCTATCTTAACTGGAGCTTTCAAAAATCTAAGAGCTTTTCCCTGTTGAGAGCCTCCGTTTTTAGCCTTATGGATCTCATCCACAATAATAGCCCCTATATATCCATCCTTAATCCCCAGATAGAGAGCATCTTGTATTTTCTCATTTCTGAGGCTCTCAATATTGATAACCCCAAAATAAGAGGAGCCCCTGTACCAGTCATTTAGCTGTTGTACTCTAACATCCATTGTCTTACCGTCTACCATTACACAGCCCTCGTTAGAGTGGATCTGGATCTCTTTCTCCCAATTATATTTTACAGAGTTCACTCCGCATACAATAAGGGTTTTAATGAGCTCTTTCTTTCTGGCTACACAAATATCAATACTCTCCTTTGTCTTGCCTAAGCCCTGCTCATCTCCGATAAGTAAAGAGTTTTTCTCCATTCCATAATTAAAAGCCTCGATCTGATGAGGGAGGGGAGCTGTCTTAAAATCAAAATCTATTACAGGCTTAATACCTTTTAGCCTCTCCTGTGTAGCCTCCCTTTTATCCTCGATCTCCTTAGTATTGAGAGCTTGTACTACAGCCTCCTCACTTTTGATATTGCTAAGCCCTACTTTCTCTATGAGAGCTGGTAACTCATGTGCTGGGATCTCCCACGCTCTATCCTCTGGTAAATATCTCCGCTCTGCCAGCTCTTTTACCTTAGCTACAGTAGTGGGATCGTATCTAAATGAGATTTTAAAAGCATCATCAAAATAAGTACCTTTTTCCAGTTTTTCTACTGTTATCATAAAAATAAACCTCCTGTGATTTAGTCTTTATATAACTTAATCACAGGAGGTAAATATATTTAGATAACCCCTATATAATTTATGCTACTAACTGCACATAAAGCCCCAGCTTTCTAGTACAGTACATATAATCTTCTAAGTAGTGGATCATACTTTCAGTATGTATCTTGGAACATTCGGGCCGATCAAGCCCATAATATATCCCTTTGGCAAAGTAAAGCTGATATT
>ERZ827450.1627-NODE-1627-length-22118-cov-6.097901_pt1 | contig 22118 bp, 17 predicted proteins | sample MGYA00519773_ERZ827450 | MGnify/ENA primary metagenome ERZ827450 (study PRJEB31778, sample SAMEA3449306) | human gut metagenome | biome: human gut; feature: human-associated habitat; material: faeces | place: United Kingdom | collected 2010/2012 ...
TTTCAAAATTTGCACCTAAGCTTTTCACTTAGGAACGAGTCGCACCAAAAAAGTAGTCGTGAATGGAAAAACCGAGCTTGTTGTAAGCCCGGTCGTTGACCTGGTACTGTCCAAAGGGCACGTTGCCGATGGCAAGGTCGAAGAAATCCCGCCTGTCGGTGGTTTCAAAGCCTGCAACGGTAATGTCTGCCTTGGGATAGAGCTGCTTGGCGATTCTGCCGGTGATGCTGTCCAGCTCCACACCGTACAAGCGGCTTCCTTGCATCTCCTGCGGGAGAAGCCCAAAAAAGTTCCCGACGCCCATGGCAGGCTCCAAGATGTTGCCGGTCTGGAAGCCCATGCTGCCGACAGCCTCATAGATTGCCTTGATAACCGTGGGGCTGGTGTAGTGGGCGTTGAGGGTGGAGGCGCGGGCGGCGGCATATTCCTCCGGGGAAAGTGTGGCGTACAGCTCTGCAAATTCGTCTGCCCAATTTGGCTTATTTTCATCGAACGCATCTGCCAAACCTCCCCAGCCCACATAACGGGAGAGGATTTCCTGCTGTTCCGGGCTGGCCTGCAAGCCCTCAAATTCCAACTCCTTCAGAAGATTGATTGCCGCCATATTCGCCCGGAACTTGGCCTTTGCGCCGCCAAGACCCAAATTGTCATCCGTGATACGGAAGTTTTCCGCAGGCGGTCTTTGCGGCATCGGCGGCTCCGGCTCGGTGGTGCGGATAGTCTGGATTTCAATGTCATAGGGAAGCTGGCTTTTCTCGCCGGGGTAGAACGCTACGGTTTCCGTGGTAAACTGCGGCTGCTCCGGTTCAGTCGCCTCCGATGCTGGCTGTTCAGGAAGAGAAATATCTGGTTCAGGCTGTGCCTGTGTCCGGCTCTGCGCCTGCGCTTCCTCCAGAAAAGCGGCGCGCAGCACGGGAGCGGCGTCCGGCCACAACAATCCGAGGGCGTGTACGCCCTTTTCCCCATGCACCTGCGCCTGAAAGCCGCTTCTTGAGGTGATGAAATCTGCCTCGGTGCCGTCCTCCAGCGTCATGGTGTCCGCGTCCGACGCGGCGAAAACGTTGGAAAGATACGCACCGATGGCGGCGTTGCCCTCGCCCTGCCGGAACAGCTCCCGCACCTCGTCCCGGATGTCAGGCGTGAGGATGCCGTTCATCAGGAGGTCGCGGAGGTCGTCGTTTCTGCTCCGTGCGGGAAGATAATCTGTTATGGCGGCGTTTCTCTCATCCCGGCGCAGCAGCCGTTCAAAATTCTCGCGGCTTTCGGCGCGGAATACGGGATAGCGGAGCGCTGGGTCACGAAGCTGCACGTTGAGTGCGCCGACCTCCGTGATTTCAAAGGGTGTGTTGTCCAGATAGACGGTATCGCCCACGGCATACGGCGCACGGAAAATCATGTTTTCCTGTTCGTTTTCGGCAGTGACCTCCTTGACAGGTTGCGTCTGCTCCGCAGCGAAGAAATAGCCGGTGTCGAGGTAACGCTCAAAAACAGTGCGGTCTACGCTGACCGTTTCCTGTTCCGGGACGCTTGGCAGAGTGTACCAAACATTATCTTCGTCTACACGCTCGACCACCATCAGAGTATCCCGCTGTTCGGCTGCGGTGGAAGAAAAGCCGTCGCCCACGCGATAGGCATTCCCCAGCGGCGTTGTGAAAACCGGCGCATCCAGCTCCATACCGCGGCTGCGCTGAATACTGGAGAGGTAGTCAATGGCGTTAGATTGCTCCGCGAAGCGAAGCACCTGCCCACCCTCCTCATAGAAGCGGTCAAGGGCCGAGTCCCAGATGCCGGTAATGCCGCCCTCGTTGGGGTGCAGACGGATGGAAAAACGGTCCGGTGAGTCCATGTGCGCCGCCTGCGCTTCCTGCGCCGCGATCCGCTCTACATCCGCCATGACCTGCCGGACGAAGGGGCTGTTGCGATTAGCTTCCGCATCCACAATCTGCCCATTTACAATACCGCGTTCAGCAAGCGCTTCCCGGATGGCGATGGGGTCAATATTGTCAAAGTTGTCCTGCTCCTGCTCGGTGTAGAAGCTATCGGATTGAATGAGCTGCGCAATGCGCCGCTGCACCTTTGCCCATGACAGCTTGACCGGCTCGGAATATCCTACGAAGATTTGCAGCGGCTTGGAAGCATCCTTCACGCCGTATTCCGCTGCCAGCCATGCGGCGGTGTCCCTGTCGCGGGCATGAGCCTTCATATAGCGGACAACTGCGTGCTTGCTTTCAATCCTGCCGTTCCATTGCTGCAAGGCCGCGTCAATGTCCTCCTGTGTTACCTTGTAGGGAGAGGGCGTGACCGTGGTTGCCAGCGTGGGGTAAAGCTCGTCCAAAAGCTCCTGATGGAGCCGGTTGTGGAAGGAGGGCATATCGAAATAGAGCCGTGTGAGCTGCAAATCCTCAGACGCCATGACGATGCGCCGGATGGCCGCCGCCCCCTCCAGATAGGCGTTCTCCTGGTCAGAGTTGCGGCAGGCGTTGAGGAAAGCGTCGTCCGCGACAAGCGCGTTGCCTACGGTCAGCTTATACCCCTCAAACAGCTCGGCCACGGTCGGCTGCGGCACATCGGCGGCAGGATCGCGGAACACCCTCGTGCCGTCTGCGCCAAATTCGGCTTCGTATGCGTCAATGGCGGCTTCTGCTTCATGGTCAACGGAGCGCATGGTATAGACGCGGCGTTCCGTGCCGATTTTCTGTGCTGCGGCAATGGTCACATCGTACTTGTCTCGCAATTTCTCCACATACATCTCTAAATTGTGCGACGGTACACCGCACATCTCCACACGGCCAGCGCCGGGGATCGCTCTTGTGGTAAGGTTGAGGGCAAGCAGCTCCGCCGCCTGTTTTGCGTCCTCGCCGTACATCTCGAAGAAATCGCCCACCTGAAACAGCACGATGTCGTCCGGGTGGGCTTCCTTGATGGAATTGTAGTCAATCTGTTCCTGTGTTGGCAGTTCACGCTCTACTTCCTTTTCCCGCTGAAGCTGGGCGTAGCGCTCCTTTTCCCTTGGAGAGAGGAAGCGGTCCTTCTGAATGAGGCTGTCAATCCTTGCGGCCACCTTCGTCCAGCTCAGCTCCACATTGGCGCAGTCTGCCTTTTTCAGCGTAATTCCGCGGCTGTCGTGATTCTCGCCGCTGTGGGATGCACCGGAAACGGCATGGGAGCGCCCGCCTATGCCGTACTCATCTTTGAGGAAAGCCGCCTTTTCCTTGCCGGTATGGTCGGCGGTGAAGTATTCGTAGATCCTGCCCTTGCCGCCCTCCACACCGCTGCCGCGATCCAGCGCGTGGTCGATCTCGTCCTCCGTGATGAAGCGCCCCAGCTCCGGCACTGCGGTCATTTCGGAGGAATACGCCCTGCGGGGCAAGGACAGGTCCCGCAGGCTCTGCCAAATCTGATCGAGCTTGTGGTAGTGGAAGCGCAGCAGGCTTCTGTCCTGTTCATGGGCGGCGTAAAACTGCGCGAACTCGCCGGATAGAGTATCGCGGAAATCTGTGTTTGTCAGTTGCTCTGCCAGCCGCGCCGTTTCATCAGGGAATCCGCCGCCCCGCAGCGTATCCATGCAGGAGAGATAGCCCTGCTCCCGCGCCTCGTCGCTGAGATCGTGTTTCAGATACCAGAGGGCTTGGGCAAGCTGCATCCGCTCATGCTGCCCTGCCTCGGCAAGCTCCACATTGGAGGCATACGCGCCGCTGTCCATAAGCTGGGATATGCGCGCGGCGGCGTCCTGCCATGCGATTACCTGTGCGCTGCGCACATACTCCGCGCTCCTGCCGGGGGCGATGTGGATGCCGTCTACGGCGTACCACGCGGAAAGCTCGCCCTCCGGCGTCTTAAAGCCGTTGCCGCCGTGAAAGGTGCTTTGCAGCAGCGCGGCAATGTCCTCCGTGGACTTCTGCTTCTGGAACGCGGCGGCAATGACCATGCGGGTATCGTCCGAATTGCCGCCCAGCCGCAGCACATGGTCAAGCTGCGCCTGAGAAACGGAAAAAGCGAAGGGCGTCTGTGCAACGCTCTCCGCTTCTTCGATAGATGCAATCTGTTCCGCTTCGGTGGGGAAAAAGGATAGCTGACCGCCCCGTGCGGGGTGTTCTGTTATGCGTAGATCAGCTCCGCGAGAATCACTTCCTCCGCCTGCGCCTTGCAGGTGTTCATCAGGTCCACCCATTTCATTGGGTCGCTGGCTTTCAGGTTTTCCGTCGCCCCCGCTTCCGCCGCCAGCTTCGGCATCATCTGCTCCAGACGGCTCTTCGCTGCCTGCTCGATCTCCAGCAGGTGCGGAAACAGGGCTTCCTCCAGAATCATCTGGTTCCAGAGAATGGGCCGATGCTCCTTCAGGTACTTCTGGCGCATCCGCCCGTACTTGCCGAGGGGCTGCTCCGGCACCTCGATCTTCAGGTCGGGAATCATGTAATCTCCGTTTATCGTGTAAGTCAGGTTGTTCTCCATGCTCTGCCGTCCTTTCCGCGCTGTGTTCGCGCTCATAATTTCGTATCGTAACTTCGATCTGCCGCAAAACCTGTTCATTGATCTCGCTGACCGCCGTGCCGAGTGCCGCTACCGTGCGCGGGGTGTTGAAATCAAAGATGCTGAAAAAATCCTCGTGTTCAAAGTGATCCTCCGGCTGCATCCCGCAGCGGGACATGAGGGAGTAGGTGATGCTGACAACCGCGGCGTTTTTGAACGCCACCTCGATGTTGTAATCATCATACTCCTCCAGATAGGAATCCGCAACGATGCCGAGGATGTCGCGGGAATGGTCGCGCCAGTATTCCGCAGCAAGCTGAGAAGCGACGCTCTCGAACTGCTCCGCAAGGCCGTTTTTGCCGGAAACGCCGTAATTACGCTCCAGCATGGCGCTCACGCTGGCGGTATGCGCGTCTTTCAGCTCCCATAAGTTGACGCGGCGGGCGTTTTCCTTTCCGCCGGTGTCGGAAACGTCAAAGACGTATTTGAGCCTTGGCTTGTAGCCGGTAGCGTCAATGAGGGCGATGCCCGTGCTGCCGCGCCGGACATAGCGCCCCATTTTCTCGTTCCAGAAGTCATACTCCGCGCAGGCGGTGGCCTCCGGGCGCTGCATATAGATCATGAGCTGCTCGTTGTAGGGGTATTTATACAGCCTTGCGGCGGTGGTCAGAAACGCCGTCCACGCTAAATGGCTGCCGGTGATCTGCCGCGCGGTGCGCTCCGCCTGCTCCGCGTAGGCTTGCAGTTTGTTTGGCATACGCTAAATCCTCCCTTCGTGGTTTTATCGGGGGTTTCATTTTCCAAAGGAAACGCGCCGGACGATACATTCTTCGTCCGGCGCACTCCAAGCGGCGATGATGTGTTTTTCCGGCGCTTAGCCGTAAAGCGCTCAGAGGTCAAAATCCGGCGTCAGGTCAAGGGCGGCGTACTCCGCGTCGGTAATGTCGCGCAGCTTTGCGAGGGCGCTGTCCGTCAGCTCCCGCAGCTCGGCCTCCTCCGCGTCCAGATACCCCCGCATTTCTGTGAGGGCTGCGATCAGGCCCTCGCGGGTGCCTGCCGCGTTGTAGATGCTCATAAGGCTGACTTCATCGTGGGTGAAATGCTTGTCGTTCATATCAAAGCTCTCTTTCCGCGCTCCGTTTGGGCGCTGTTTTGTTTTTCGACTGCTCCGGCGTCCTTTCCCTGAGCTTTTCCAGCACGGAGGGCTTCTTCTGTTCGCGGTGGGAGGCCGCAGCCAGCTCCGTCAGGGAGATGGAAAAGCCCGCCTTGACCTGCGCTTCCAGATCGGCCACGGTGGGCTGTTTGGGACCGTTGTTGATGATGCCGTCGATCATGCCGTAGTCGTCCTCCATGGCCATCTCCGCATTTTTGAGATAGTTCTCCGGCTTGAGGAAATTGGGAAGCTCCCGGAAGCCGATGCTGTTAACGTAATGACAGGATACTACGCCGTTTTGCTTTAGGGCAACGATGTCGCTGACCGACAGGCTGTGTCCTTTGAAATCCGCAGGGTGATCCACGTTGAACCGCTGATAAATCATATCCAGATTGGTTTTGTTGTCCCCATAGTCGGCAAGCCCGCCGGTGTAGATCGCGTCGTAGCCGCCGCGCTCCGGCGTGACGCCCTTGCTCTGCAAGTAGTCATAGTTCATGAAGCGGTAAGCGTCCAATTCACCGCCGCGCCGGATCTGATAGATGAGGAAAGCGTCCTGCGGGTTTTCCAGGAACAGCTTTTCCGTGTCTGCCTGTTCGCTCAGCGTCACAACGCCGCGTACCGCGTCCCATTCCTCGCGCTCCACGCCGAACACGCCGGTGTGGGAGGAAATGTCCTCGGCGTCCAGCACCATGGCCTCGGTGTTGTCGCCGTAGAGCAAAAATACGGGAACGTCCTGCATGAACAGCTCCATGGCGCGCTCCTTGGTCAGCGGCAGCATGGCATTGCCGTCTGTGTAGCCGTACTGATACATTTCCAAAAAGCCGATGCCGGTATCCGGCATGGGATAGCCCTGCTCCAGCTCCGGCAGGGGCGGCAGCTCATTTGCTTCCTGCAAAGCCTGAATCATTTCGGAATCGGCAAGGGAGAGCGGCGCGGCGTTCCCAAGCTCATGGAGCTTGCATACCTCCAGCGCCGCCGCGGAAAGGGTCATATCCGGTGCGTCAAGCTGCCCGCCATCCAGCGCTTTCTTTGTTCCCGCGTCATAGATGGTGTAGTCGATGCCCTCCTCCGTGCGCTGCACATGGACGTATTTGCTTTCGTCTGCCAGATACAGCTTTTCCGTTTCAACCTCCGGCTGCGGTTCCTCCTTTGCCCGCCATTCCTGACGGAACAGGCCGTTGAAGCGTTCAAGCAGCCCATGGGAGCCGTCGTCGATGCCGATCTCGTCTGCCAGCTTGACGAAATCCTCCAGCTCCTTCCGCAGTTCCGTGTCCTCACCGGCAAGCAGCCTGTCCGCAACCGCCTCCGCCGTGGGTCTGTTCGCGCTGTCGGGAACGTTCAGGTCCCGGCGCAGGAACGCCGCATAGTCGGCGGCAAAGGCCAGCGCGTCAGTGCGTGAGGGCGGGATGGTGACAAGCTCGTATTCCGTGTCCTTGGGAAGCTCGATGCCGCGCTCCTTGCAAACCTCCGCGAAATGCTTCTCCACGTCGGTGATGATGCCGTTTGCGGTCTTGCTGATGGTGTCCAGACTGGCGCGGAACTCCGGCAGCTCGGCGTTTTTTGACCATGTTGCCACATAGCCGAAGCTGTTCGCGCCGGTTTCGATGCCAAAGTAGGCGCAGACCATGAAGGAGATGCTTTCGGCCTCCACTTCTTCTGTATTGCGGCTCTTATGCTTACGCTCCGCTGCCTGCTGCAAACCGTAGTTGTGGAGCTTGGCGTGGGCGATCTCATGGACGGCGGCGGATACCGTCTGCACCTCGCTCATGCCCTCCCGCAGCGTGATGCTCTGGGATTTGGGGCTGAAATAGCCGTCCATATCCGCAGACAGCGGCTTGAACTCCACCGGCACGGGAGAGGAGCGGCGCAGCGCCTCCATGAACGCCCCGTAATTTTCCACGCTGCCGGTCAGGTTGGCGACGGGGCTGGTAACACGCTCAGGCAGCGGCTTTCCGTCCGTCTGGGCGTAGTCGAATACCTTCACCGGGCGGAACATGGGGATCTCGATCTCCTTTTCCTCGGTGATAACCTTGCCGTCCGCGTCCAGAATGGGCAGCCTGGTGTCCGGGTCGAGCTTTTCCTGCTCGATTTTCTTCTTATACGGCGTGGGCGCGATGATGGTGATGCCCTTCTCGCCCCGCAGCACATGGCGGGAGAACTTGTCCCGCCAGCGGTTGTAGCCTGCCACAAGTGTGGCGTCCGGGCGCTGCAAATGGATGAGCGCCTGATTGTTGAGGGAATAGTTGTGAAACCGGCTCATGGTGCGCAGGTAATTGCGGTACTTTTCCATATCGCCGGATTCAAAAATGTCGCGGATACCCGCCTCGATGCGGTCGGTGATCTCCTTGAGCTGTTCTCTGTTTTTACCGGGCTTCTCTGGCATTTTTGCCTCCTTTCATCAGGTCGATACGCAGGAGCTGAAGCCCCCGCGAAAGATATTCCCGTAAATCCGTTTTTCCGCAGAGATAGCGGATGTCGCCTGCCTTGTCCTGCTCACGCAGCGTCCACAGGTCTGCCGCCCACCGGACAAATACCGCGTCCGGCGCGTTGAAGGGCTTTTTGCGGCGAAGATAGAGGCTGTGCCGCCCCAGCACCATGATCGTGCAGAGGGTGTTGATCTCATCGAGAGAGCAGGCGCTGAGTACGGCGATCCTCCGTTCATACGAGGCCGCTTCCAGCAGCTCGCGCAGCGCAGGCTTGGCATTTTCAATCAATGCAGGATAATCCGCTCTTGTCGGATACGGAGATTTTCGTGTCATAGGCACATCCTTTCATTTCATGGGCTATTTACCCCTAAAATGGCAGCGCCCGCGCAGGGGTAGGCTTTCCTGTGCGGGCGCTCGGTTCTTATTCGTTTTCGGAGTATATACTCCTTGCAGGCGGCGTATATCCGGCGTTTTTGGCGCGTTCGCTGGCGGCCCTGCGCCGCTCGTCGCTGAACGGCTCCCGGACGCTGACGCAGCTTTTCGGCACGGCGTAGCTGACCGCTCCGGCATGGACGGCCTTATCCGGGTACACCTTGTCCGGGTATTTCTCCGCAAGGCGCTTGAGCTTGCGCTTCAGCTTGGGGTCGTGGGTGTAGATGCTGGCGGTGGATTCTTCCTCGTTGTAGAGGATGATACTTTCCTGCTCCAGCTTGGAGAGCTTCATGTCCTCGCCCCCTTGTCAAACTCCAGCCGGAAGCGGACGCTCTCGCCGGTATCCTCCAGCACGGCGGTGGCGTCGTAGGTGCCGCCGGTCTTTTCGGAGTAGAGGCCGGTGAGTTTCACCCGCCCGTCTGCAAGTAGCGCGGCGGCGACCTTTTTTGTCAGCGCGGCGCGCTTGGCGGCAAAGAACTTGTTGTCCCGCCACAGCCCGAAGCGGCAGTCGTTTTTCTCGCAGAAGAAGCCCTTTTTGCTCTCGGTGACCTTGCCGCCGCAGCGGGGGCATTTGCCGATGATCTCCCGGCCGGAGGGGAACAGCACCTCCGCGCCGGAGATGACCTGATAGGTTTTTACCAGCTCCGTGAGCATATCCGCAATGCCGGTCATGAACTCGTCCGGGGAAAGCTCGCCGCGCTCCACCTGCTGCAAGCGGTATTCCCATTCGGCGGTGAGAAGCGGGGACTGGAGCTGCTCCGGCAGTACGGTGATGAGGGAAACGCCGGTATGGGCAGGCATAAGGCTGACGGCCTTCTTCGCCCGCTTGCGCTCCACAAAGCCCGTGGCTACCAGCTTTTCGATGATGGCGGCGCGGGTGGCGGGCGTTCCCAAGCCCTTTCGCTCCGCTTCTTCCGGCATATCTTCCTTTCCGGCAGTCTCCATGGCGGAGAGCAGCGTATCCTCCGTATAATGCCTGGGCGGCGTGGTCTTGCCCTCCTTTACGGCAGCTTCGCCACACTCCAATACCTGCCCCTCCGACAGCTCCGGCAGTGCGGCGTCCCGCTTTTCCTGCGCGAGATACCGCTTCCAGCCGGTATCAAGGACGGTTTTGCCCTTGGCGGTGAACTCGGTGCCGCCGCACTCCAGCGTAACTGTGGTTTCCGCATAGCGGTGTGCATCGCTGACCGCTCGGAGAAGCTGCCCCGCCACAAGGCGCAAAATCTCGCGCTCTCCCAGTGGCAGGACGGAGGTATCCGCCTTGCCCGCGCTGGCGGTGGGGAGGATGGCATGGTGGTCGCTGACCTTGCGGCTGTCGCAGACCTGCCTTGCGTTCACACGCTCCGGCGCGGCTGCTTCGCAGATGGCGGCGGCAACGGCCACAAGCTCCGGCACAGAGGCTTCCAGATCGTCGGTGAGAAAGCGGCTGTCCGTGCGGGGATAGGTGCAGAGCTTTTTCTCGTAGAGGGCTTGCAGGTAGTCAAGCGTCTGCTGTGCGGTATAGCCCAACGTGCGGTTGGCCTCCCGCTGGAGGGCGGTCAGGTCGTAGAGCCGGGGCGCTTTCTCCGTTTTCTCCGTGCGCTGCACCGTCCTTACCGTGACCGGCTGACCGGCGCAGGCGGCGGCGAGGGCGTCCGCCTCCGCTTTCTCTTTGAGCTTCTCGGACACGGCGGCAAAATCGCCGCAGCGAAGATTTACCGTGTAAAAGGCTTCCGGGTGGAACGCCCCGATCTCCGCCTCTCGCTGGACGATGAGCGCCAGCGTGGGCGTCATGACGCGCCCAACATTCAAGGTGCGGTGGTACAGCACCGAAAAGAGCCTTGTGGCGTTGATGCCCACCAGCCAGTCCGCGCGGGCGCGGCAGAGGGCGGACTGGTGCAGCCCGTCGTATTCCCGTCCCGGACGCAGCTCTGCAAAGCCCTTTTTGATGGCGGCGTCCTCCATGGAGGAGATCCACAGCCGCTTCATAGTCTTTGTGCAGCCCGCCATGTAGTAGACGGTGCGGAAGATAAGCTCCCCCTCGCGCCCTGCGTCGCAGGCGTTGATGACCTCGGTCACGTCCTCCCGGCGCATGAGATCCCGCAGCAGCTCGAACTGTTTGGCTTTGTCCGCTTTCAGCGTGAAGCGCCAGCTTGCGGGCAGGATGGGCAGATCGTCATAGCGCCACTTGGCGTACTTTTCATCGTACACATCCGCGCCCGCCAGCTCCGCCAGATGCCCGAAGCACCAGCTTACAAGGTAGCCGTTTCCTGAAAGATAGCCGTCGTGCCGCTGCTTTGCGCCCAGCACGGCGGCGATGGACTGGGCGACGGAGGGCTTTTCCGCGATCACTAATTTATGGTGTGTCATATTCATTTTTCTCCTTTTCTGCATAGCAAAAAGCAGCCCCGAAGGACTGCTTTTCGTGTCTGTTTTTTCTAATCGTATGTGGGTCAGGGCCGTTCAAGGCACCGCTTCCGGTATCGCTCGGCAGCCTCGGCAAAGGCTTTGCGCTCGGCGTCGGTTGGGTCCCGTGTTCCATCCAAAAGGCGGCACTGTTCATAGCTTTCCACCGCGCCGGTCAGCCTGTCCAGCAGCGCCTCCGGCGTGAGGCAAATCTCAGCGGTGTCCCAATTTTCACGCCTGTCATCCCATGTGAGATAGGTATAGCCGTGCCGGGTCGGCACCACCTCCACGCCGGTATCTTCTGTAAGGTGCTCCCTGAATGCCTCCAGCACCCGTTCAAAGCTCAGCATCCGTATCACATCCTTTTCCGCTGCATTTTGTCTTTCATGGGTACATTGTAGCATCGGTGGGAGAAGGCGGCAAGGGTCGGGATCCTAACGCTCCGGCGCTTTTGCCCGCAGCTTCTCCCGCAGATCGGTGTCACGGTAGCAGGGACGGAGGCAGACGGTGCCGTAGCGGGAACAGCCGCAGCAGAAATGCCCCTCCGGGGCGGGGGTGCGCGGCGTTTCCTCCTTTCCCGGATAGGGGCGCTGCATCATCAGCCGCTCCAGCGGGTTTTTGGTGAAAAGGGTCATGCATCTGCGACCTCCGTTTCCTCCGGCTCGTCCTCGTTTTCATATTCCTCGTCCTCATCATCGCCGTAGTCGTAATCGTCCAAGTCCACAGATCCCTTTGTGTCGGGCTTCTTCTTACGGAGCTTGAACCAGTACAGCGCGCCGCCGCCCGCCATCAGGAGCAGCAGCACAATCACAACAAGACCGCTGCCGGACTTCTTTTCGCCGCCGTCCTTGTCGGGGCTGTCGGTCGTGTCCGGCGTCGGGTCGGGTTCCGGCGTCTTTTCCGTGACCTTTTCCTTTCCCATGCACTCCGTCATATTGGTCTTGCAGACTGCGCAGGCGGTGTTGACCGCACCTGCCTCGCACTTGTCCTTGCAGGAGCAGACGGGGGCGGAATCCTCGTCGATGAGTGCAAGCAGGTCGCTCTCGTCCACAAGGTTGAGGAAGTAGGTTTCATACCGTTCGCCGTCCTCGTCCAGCGGCTTATCGTAGTCGATCACCAGATAGAGGGTATGGCCGTTGCGGGTTTCCACCGCGATGAACTGCTTGTTGGTGTGCTTGTCGTAGAGCAGGTCGCGGGTGACGGCGCTACCGTTTTGGGAAAAGCCCGTCCCTTTCTCAATGGCGACAGGCGCGGCGGTACCGGCGGGCTCCTGTGCTTTCGCCGGCTCGGCGGCGGGCGTCTGTGCCGCAGCGGGCTTTCCCGCACCGGTATTGCTGCCGTTGCTGCCGGTATTGCCGGAGGACTGCTTTCTGCAATCGCAGTCTGCGGGACAATGGGTGCTGTGCTGCTCCGGCGTGGGGCTGGGCGCAGGCGTTTCCTTTTCATAGAAGGGGTTGGCGATCACCACATAGCCCGTGCGGTTGCCTGCATTGTCCACGCCCATGATGTAAAAGTGGGAATCCCGCGTGTTTTTGTCAATGCGGACGCTGAACTCGCCGTTTTGCAGGGTGGTGTAAAGCTCATCGTTCACGTAGACCCCGGCTATGCCAGAGAGGGTGTCGGCGGCCTCCACGCGCAGCAGCGTACCGCTGACGCCTGCGCGAAGGACCGGCGCTTCAAGGTCTATGCAGCGCAGCTCCAGCGTCAGCGTATGCTCCGTGCCGTAGGGGTCGGTGACAAAGAAAAACACGATACCGTTGTCCGGCACCGTGTAACGGGCGAGGCCGTCGTGGGCAAGCTGCTCCGTCAGGTCTGTTCTTTCGGCGGTTTCCCGCAGCGCCGCCTCTACCTTCTGCCAGCCTGCGTTGTTTTTGTCCCTGATACGGACCGTGACCGTCACCGGCGCGTTGTGCCAGCCTGCCGGAATATCCGCATCCAGCGCGTATTCCGCCTCCGGCTGCGGCGTTTCCGTCGTTTCAGGCGGCGCGGGAGCCGGTTCCTGTGTGTCCGGCGTTTCTTCGGGCGTGACGGGAAGCTCGGCCTCCACGATCTCCGGCGTGCTTTCCGGCGCGTCGCCTGCCGGGGCGACCTCCATATCCGTCGCCATGGCCATGCCGGACATGGTGAAAAACATCAGGGCAAGGCAAAGGACGGCGGCAACGCCGCGCAGCAGCCGGTTGTTATTCTTCTTCATGCACATAGTCCGTATCCTCCTTGGTATTGGGTGTGATAAAGGGCGTGCCGCCCCTTTTGAGCTGTGTGAGGAACTGGGCCAGCTCCTCCATGCTCATGCCGGTGGCGCGGGCAAGGCCGATGATGTCGGTATTCTCCAGCTCGACGATGCTCTCGTCAAGCTCCCGGTTGCGGGAGCGGAGGGCGGCGATCTTTTCATCGTTTTTCACCCGTTCAGCCTTGAGCTTTATAATCTTAGGGTTCATTTTTTTCTCCTTTCAGTGAGATCAGGGCGGGGACAGCCGCCCATAGGCAAGGAAGTGGGATTGCCAATAGCTTGAATTGAGGCTTGTGTACTGGATGGGGTCGCCACAGTGAAGCATCATATCATTGCCGACGTAAATGCCCACATGGGATGCGCCCGCTGTGTCGTAGGTGCCTTGGAAGAACACCAGATCGCCGGGGCGCAGGTTGGCGGCAGACACCCGCGTACAGAGCTGGCGCAGTCCCTCCGCGCCCAGCCTGCCGAAGCTCCAGCCCACGCCGCAGTTGTTGTAGACGTAGCTGACAAAGCCGGAGCAGTCGAAGGAGGTGGCAGGACTGCTGCCGCCCCAGACGTAGGGGTAGCCGAGATACTTCTCCGCCTCCTTGATGATGGCGGCGAACTGCGCGTCCTCCAGCGCTTCCGGGGGTATCTCGTACTTCTCATAGTCGGCGGTGTAGTATTTCCCGATGTACTCCGAGCCGCCGAACAGGTCCGGGCGGTTGCCCAGAGTAGCCATATACATGGCGTAAAGGGAGAGCTGATCCTGCGACATGATATAGACCGGCACATGGGAGAGGTTGAAGTTTTCCAGCCGGACTGTGCAGATGTAATAGGTGTACGGCACCTGCACGGTGTATTCATAGCTGTGCAGATTGCCCTCCGCATCGGTATAGTAGCCGGTGCGCGTTTCGGCGCGGTATCTGGTTTCCGTAGCGACGGTTTCCGTCAGGATATACTGCTTTTCAAACAGCATATCGAGTATGCCGCCTACCTCGGAAAGCGTCCACTCCCTGCCCATGAGGGCGGTGACGGCGGAGATCAGCACATAGGGGTCGTGCTCGATGTCATCCAGCTCATAGCGGTATTCATCGTAATCGTGCGTGCTTTCGTAGGTGTCGAGATACTGCTGCAATTCCGCTTCCATGGCGCAATACTGCGCCTCTGCCGCCAGCATATCCGCGTCCTCACTGGGGTAGGTGGATACGTTGATGCCGGTAGCTCCGCCCTGAATCAGCAGAGAACAGGAGGACACGGTACAGAGGATGAGGACGATCATTGCCGCGATGCCGCCCACGATAAGAAAGCCCTTTTTGTGACGGGCGATGAACTCGCCGGCTTTCTTTGTGTTCTCCGCGGCTTTCCGCGTCGCCTTTGCCGTGGCTTCGGAGGCTTTGACCGTATTCCCGGCGCTTTTTCCGGCTTTGGCGGCGGCGTACTCCCTCTTGATGGCCTGCTTCTGCTGCCAGCGGGAGTAGGGATTGCTGGAAAACTGCGGGTCATGGTGCTGTGCCGTTTTGTCCAGCGCACGGAGGTTGGCGCGGTCTGCCTTGGTCTCGGCGCGGTCTGCGCGGCGGTAGGGTTTCTCCTGGTGGGAGCGGTGGGCGTGCTGGGCAAGTCGCACGGCGCGCTCCGCCGCCTGCTCCACGCCGTGGGCGCTCTCCACGCCCACATTGTCCTGCTCATGCTCCCGAATCTCACGGTGGACGGCGGACAGCGCCGCCGCACCGGGCGCGTCCCGCAGGGCATGGGTGAGCTTGGAGGGCGGTCGCTTCTTGTCCACCTCCTCAAAGGAAAGGCGCGTTGTGACCGTGCCGGTTTTCGGGTCAACGACGCGCTGCTTTTTCTTCACGGTTTTCTTGGGTATCTTCGCCTCGACCTTTTCCAGCTTTTGATAGGCTTTATTCGCTTTTTTGACGGCCTTTTTCAGTTCCGGCGCTGTCCGCTCCTCCTGCGTGAACAGCAGCCGGGGCGAGCGTTTGCTCATGGGCTTCACCTCCTGTCAGGGCATACGGCACATGAAGGAAATCCAGCACGCTGCCGCAGCCTAATTTGTGGATGCAGAACTCGTATTGCTTCGGATGCGTCAGCGCCATGCGCTGAAAGCGGTTAGGCGGCTTCTCCAGATGGATGCCGAACATACAGAACATACAGCCGGTGCGCTTTGCGCCGGTGGTGGTCAGCCTGCCGTTTTCCTCCACGATCTCGCCGTAGACGGACGCATACGGAATACCGGTCATTCTGAGATATTCCAAAACGTCCTGCTCGGTCCAGAAGGACATGGGCTGAGAGGTGGGGTCCCGCTTATGATAGGCGTTGCAGCCGATTTTGAGATAGACGCTCTGGCGGCGTGCGCTCTCACAGGCCATGGTCGCAATGATCTGCTTTCTACCGGTTTCCCGGTTATATCTGTGCAGGGGCCGCTCCTTCATGATGAAACAGCACTGATCGGAAACGAAAAACGGCGCATCCAGCAGGATACGCCATTTCATGTATCGTTCATTGTATTTTGAGGGCGTACCGTCCGCGTTCAAACCGTTCAGATGGCACAGCGCCCACGGGCTGCCACGCTTTGCATAGCGAACGCGCCGTGCCACGTCCTTGGAAACGACGGGATAGCCATATTCCGATATGACCTTTGAAAAGGGCATTTCAGGCCGCAGCCACGTTACATTGGGAACGGTTTTGACAAATTCCCGTATCTCCGGGTATTCCAGCCCCGTGTCCACAAACACGGCGGGAATGTCGGGGAACGCCCGCCGCGCAAGGTCCAGCAGCACGGTGCTGTCCTTGCCGCCCGAAAAGGAGACGGCGACCTTGCCGCCGTAGTGGTGATACCACTCGATGATCTTCGCCTGCGTCACGCGGATTTTCCGCTCCAGCGGCCACGCCTGCATGACGCTCAAATCCTGCCGGGTGTAGGCGTTCATACCGCAACACCTCCGATCCGTTTTTCTGCCAGCTTACAGTATTCCGGGTTCAGCTCAATTCCGATGTAGTGCCGTCCGAGCTGCTTTGCCACCGCCGCCGTAGTGCCGGAGCCGAGGAAGGGGTCCAGCACCACGCCTCCGGGCGGGCAGCCTGCCAGCAGGCAGGTTTCCGCCAGCTTTGGCGGGAAAGCGGCGAAATGCCCACCCTTGTACGGCACGGTGTTGATCTGCCAGACGTCGCGCTTGTTGCGAAGCTGAGGGATGTCCTCATCGGCGTACCCGTTCGGGCGGTGGTCGTTGAGGTGTTGGTGCTTCTGACCGGGAATATCCGCGGAATACTTGTTGCCTGCACCAAATCCGCGCTTCATCCGCGCAGGAGTGGAGGCCGCAACCGGCTCCGCGATGGCAGCGGCATCATAATAGTAGCGGCGGGACTTGGACAGCAGGAAAATATGCTCATAGCAGCGGCTTGGCCTGTCCTTGGTGCTTTCCGGCATGGGGTTCGCTTTCATCCAGATGATGTCCGAGCGCAGATACCAGCCGTCTGCCCGCAGAGCAAAGGCAAGCAGCCACGGGATGCCGATCATGTCCTTTGCCTTGCAGCCCTCCACCTTGCCGTTGAGGGCGACCACCTGACCGGTCCTGCCGTTGGGGTACTTGGGGTCAAGGCTTTCTCCCTGATTGCCCTTTCCGGCATAGGTGTCCGCGATGTTGAGCCAGAGTGTGCCGTCCGGCGTGAGAACGCGCCTGACCTCCCGGAAAATGGAAGTCAGGCGCTCCACATACAGCGCCGGGGTTTCCTCCCGCCCGATCTGCCCGTCCACGCCGTAATCCCGCAGGGCGTAGTACGGCGGAGAGGTGATGCAGCAGTTCACGGAATTGTCCGGCAGGGTTTTCAGCACGGTCAGGGCGTCGCCGCAGTAGATGCGGTCAGCCTGCATAGTCGAACTCATCCCTTAGAAGCGTGGTAAGCCCCTCGACAGCCGTGAGAATGTCCCTGCACACGCCGGTCAACTCAGATATGGCCGGTTCTCCGTCATACTCAAATACGTCGGCGTCCTCATTGTCCTCGTCCACCTCACGCTCTGCGGCGTATTCGCGCTCCATGCGCTCGGCATACTCGCAGCAGCGTTCGCCGGGGCAGCAGGGATTATCCGCAGGAACGTAACCGGCGTATTCCGGCTCGATCAGCTCGTTTTCGATGAGGTCGGACAGGTCCGCAAGGTCGCGGGACTTGAGGTAATTGAGCGCCCTGCCCCAAGAACTGAACATCTCCTCGCAGCGCTCGTCAAAGTCGAGGGTGGATCTGCGTACAAGGTCCAGATAGCTGTCCTTCTCAGCTCCGTTTTTGATGTAGTGCATGAGGATGGTCGCCATCCACAGCAGCTCCAGCTTTTCCTCGATGTGGCGCAGATAGTCCTCGCCGTGGATCAGGTACAGATTTTCTTTTTTCATGGTCTTACGCTCCTTATTCGTTTAATCAATCAGTTGGAAGCGCCTCGCCGCAGCGGAGCAGCTCCCGGAACAGGCTCTTGCCCATGGGGGTGATGAGGGTGTACGCGCCGCTGTGACCGTTGCGGACATAATCCCTCACGCGGAACAGCCCGCGGTTGCGGGGGATGGCGTAGGGCATGAGGTTCCCCGCAGGGCTGCGGTAGAGAAAGCCGGTCTGCTGGAGAAAGCGGGCAAACCAGCGCTCCGGCACATTCAGCTCCTTTGCCGTGGTGCGAAGGTTGGTGCAGCCGTCCGCGTCCATAAAGGCGTCGTAGTAATCCGCCTTGGGCAGCAGCGTTTGGCGCTCCGCCCTGTGCCGCAGATTCTCCGCATGGGCGGCGTAGAGGCTTTTCATCAGCGCGTCCAGTAGCTCAGGGTGCTCGGCGAACAGCTTGAGCTTCTCGTCGGTGATATACACACCGTGCTTGCGGATGGCCGGAATGACCTCATGGGTGATCCAGCGCTTGAACGCCTTTGCCTCCGGCTTGCGGGAGGTGATCACCAGCGAATACAGTCCGGGTTCGTTGATGATTGCCATGCGCTGTTTCCCGCCAAGGGTATCAATAGTACTGATACCCTTTTCATCATCATCCAGACGCTCAACCGTCATGCTCGGATTCCCCAGTTCCAGCGCTTTGCACACATCCGCCGCTACGAACCACGGCTCGCCGTTGAGGTTCAGCGTTCGCACCTTTCCAAAGGCGTCGTTTTCAAAAATCATCAGTTTGTTTTCCATCGTGCAATTCCTTTCTTGTTTTGTTATGCAGTCTGCTCCTGTGGCTTGGTGGTAAGTAGGTCATAGAGTTCCCCGCGGGGGAAGCGGTCTACGAAGGGCAGGATAACGTTGCCATAAAAAAGCAGCCCTTCGCCTTCACCGCTGTGGGTGACATACGAGAGCTGATGCGGGGAGATATTGAGCTGCTTGGCGAGAATCTGCCGGTCGCCGCTGGCCTGATTGAGCATGAGGATGAAATCGCTGTTCTCAAAGATGTTCTCCACCTCGCGGGAGGAGAGCAGGTCTTTGACATTCTGCGTGATGCCGGTGGGGATACCTCCCCACTTGCGGAAGCGCTTCCAGATTTCCACGGTGTAGGCCGCCGTCTGCTCCTCGCGCAGCAAAAGGTGCATTTCGTCAATGTAGTAGCGGGTGGACTTGTGGGCTTCCCGGTTGACGGTCACTCGATTCCACACGGCGTCCTGCACGATGAGCATCCCGATCTTCTTGAGCTGCTTGCCAAGCTCCTTGATGTCGAAGGACACGATGCGGTTTTCAATGTTGATGTTGGTGCGGTGGTTGAACACGTTGAGGGAGCCGGAAACGTAGATTTCCAAAGCCGTGGCGATGTACTGCGCCTCCTTTTCCTCCTGCCGCCGCAGCTCGTTATACAAGTCCTCCAGAATCGGCATATTCTCCGGCACAGGGTCGCTGAGATAATCCCGGTACACCATGCGCACACAGCGGTCGATGATGGTCTTTTCCACCGGCATGAGGCCGTCCTTGCCTCCCACGATCAGCTCGCAGAGGGAGAGGATGAAGTCGGATTTCAGGCTCAGCGGGTTCTCATCGTCGCTGTAATTGAGATTTAAGTCCATGGGGTTGATGTAATGCGGGCTTGTGGGGGAGATTTTAATGACCTGTCCGTGCAGGCGCTCCACCAGCGGCCCGTATTCGGCTTCGGGGTCGCAGATGATGATGTCATCGTCGGTGACGAGGAACACGTTGGCGATCTCCCGCTTCGCCGCAAAGCTCTTGCCGCTGCCGGGGGTTCCAAGGATGAGGCCGTTGGGGTTCTTGAGACGCTTGCGATCTACCATGATGAGGTTGTTTGAGAGGGCGTTCAGCCCGCAGTACAGGGCTTCCTTGCCGTCCTGAAACAGCTCCTGCGTGGTAAAGGGAATGAAAATGGCGACGCTGGAGGTGGTCAAGCCCCGCTGTATTTCGATCTGGTTCAGCCCCAAGGGGAGGCTGCTCATCAGCCCCTCCTCCTGACGGAAATCAAGGCGGGTAAGCTGGCAGTTGTACTTCTGGGCGATGGAGGCCGCCTGAAATACGTTGTTGTCAAGCTGCTGGCGGCTGCCTGCGGTGTTGACCACAATAAAGGTCAGCAGGAACATTCGCTCGTTGCGGCTTTGCAGGTCTTGCAGCAGCTTCTTCGCCTCCGTGCCGTAGGTGGCGAGGTCCGAGGGGATGATGTCCATGTCGTATCCGGCGCGGACGGCTTTTTTCTGTTCCTCAATGGTCATTTTCTGCAAATCCGTGATCTTGCGCTTGATGGTCTTGATGGCCTTGACCTGATCCACGGACTGAACGTGCATACTGACGATGAGGGAGCTTTCCATGTCGAGGAAGTCCGCCAGCATCCGGTCATTCAGCTCCGGCGCTAAAATCTGCAAGAAGCTGGCGCAGCCGATGCGCCTGCCGACGCCGAAGGAGCGCCCGGTGCGGAACTCAAAGGAGCTGGGCGCGATGAAGTCCTTGACCGAAAGCCCGGAGGGTGCCAGCCAGTCCCACGAGAAGCGGAACGGCTCCTGCTCGTCCATGTGCAGCATCCCGTGCAGCAGCCGCAGCCGCTCCGTGCCGTTCATGGGCTCCGCCGCCACGCCGAGGCGCTTGAAGTTGTTGAGGATGTCCGTTTCAATGCGCTCTAAGCGGGGCTTTGCGGCTTTCAGACTGTCCGCCTCCACGCCGAAGGTCAGGTACTTGGTCTTGATGAGGCCGTTGTTGCCGCGGGCAAGCTGGTTCTGGAGCATCTGGGTGTATTCCAGACGGATGCTGTCAAAATCGTCGCCCTGCGGTGAGATGGTGATGTACCTTGCGTAATTGTCCTTGTTGGCGGACATATTCACGAAGGAGAGCTGAAAGCGCACGGAGCTGTCGAAGTAGTTGAGAAAGTCGCACCAGCCGTCAAAGATGGCGGTCTTGTCCTCGTTCTGGTTGAGCTGATAGTTGATGTCCTGAAACTGGACGGTTTTCGTGTAGTAGCTGTCCGTCACGCGGCAAATGCCGTCGGGGAACATCCGCTGAAACGGGATGCTGTCCTGTGCGGACTTCTGTTTCTTATCCTGCCGCTTCGCTCTTGCGATGGCGACCTCGATCTGCCTGCGTTCGGCGCGGGTGAGTTTTGTGCGGGTGGACAATGCGATACACCTCCCGGTCTAAATTGTCCTGCCGTTCCAGAACGGCGTAGAAATTATTGGTTGCGTAAGGGCGCTGCTTGGGGCGCAGGAAGCAGACCTGCACGATGTTGCGGACGATCTTTTCAAGGGGCTGTCCGTTCTTCTCATACATGGCCAGCAGGAAAAAGGGCAGCATGAGCAGGATCATGCAGATCGCCGCCGTGCTGACGCCGGTATGGGCTTTGAGCAGGAAGAACAGCGGAACGCCCAGCGCCGCCCCTGCGCTGAAGCATACGAGCTGCCGTTTTGTCAGGTTCAGCAGCACCTTGGTCTTGACCGCGTTCAGGTCTTTGGGTACGGGAACGTATGCCATGTTGGTTTACCTCCGTCAATGACTGTTGAAAATTGACTTTGCGAGACTGCTGGTTTTGAACAGGGTGAAGCAGAGCAGCACCGTGTAGCCCATGCACAGCCAGATGGCCGTGGAAATGTTGTCATCTATGAGCATATTCTGTACCAGCACCGCATAGATGGCGATGCAGACGATGATGAGAAAGCCCTGAAACGCCAAAGCCAACAGGGAGCGGAGATAATTCTGCCCCATGCCGCCCCATTCCTTGCCCATCATGGTGGCCATGGGGATGGGCGCGATGCTGGTGACGAGGTATATCTCGATCATTCTGCCGTAGATAATGATAAAGATGCAGATGGTCAGCGCCCACATGGTGAAGCCCACCACGAAGGATTGCAGCCACAGCCCCAAGAGCGACCACACGTTCATCTCCAGCAGCCGCGCCTCAAGGTCCGCGATATGGTCGGCAAGGTTGATGGAGGTGTTGCCCACGATAAGGCCGGAGGCGCGGTTGACCACGCTCTGCGCCGCCTCAAATACGCCCATGACGATATTCCATGTGTTGGACACGATGAGCACGGCAGCCGCCGTCTTGAATACCCAGCGAAAGAATACCCATGTGTCGATGTCGTGGAGGTTATTTCGGTCTGCTATGAGCTGGATCAGCTCCAGTGTCATCACAAAGGCGAGGATCACGCCTGCAATGGGCAGTATCACGTTGTCCGAGAGGGAGCGGATCATGCTGTAAATGCCGGCGTTCCACGCCTGCGGGGTGCTGCCGATGTGTCCTGCCGCCTCCGCGACCTTGGCGTTGACGTTATCAAAGAGGCCGGTGAGGTTGTCCATGATGCCCCCGACCAGCAGCTCCTTGAGCCATTCGGTGAATTTTTCCCATATCAAATCCAATGGGTCAGCCCTCCTTTCCCGCCCCCGCCCGTGTCAGGCGGGCAGGGGCGAAGGGTTTTACATTGCGGCATGGACGGGATTAACCGAACAGCCCTTTGAGCAGCGGCACGAGAATCATACCGATGAGCGCCACACCGCCGCCGGCCATAAGCTGTTTCATGCCCTGCGATTTTACTGATGTGCGATAAAGAAGTAATAGAAGTGTAAAAAATTTTGCCGTTCCTATCCGGCACTTGCG
>ERZ827450.1642-NODE-1642-length-21922-cov-11.524077_pt1 | contig 21922 bp, 20 predicted proteins | sample MGYA00519773_ERZ827450 | MGnify/ENA primary metagenome ERZ827450 (study PRJEB31778, sample SAMEA3449306) | human gut metagenome | biome: human gut; feature: human-associated habitat; material: faeces | place: United Kingdom | collected 2010/2012 ...
ATAAGAGGGAAAGAATAAAAAATCAGAGCCGTGACACAGTTCTGTTTACACTACCGCCCGAAACGATTCAAGAAGATATAGCCGGATGTCAAGTCTTGACTCTTCAACCATTTCTCTGCTTCTATTCGTAGGTTCTTGGGGATGTATAGCCGTCGAATCTTTCCGCCTTTGCTATACAAATCAAGATAGCCCACTTTGATATGTTCCGCTTTGATGTGGAGCAATTCACTAACACGTGCTCCGGTGGCGGCCATGAACCACACGATGAAATACCACTCCTCATAACCATCAGCTTTAAGCCGGGCTTTGAGAAATTTGTAATCGGCATCGCTAATTACATTTTCCAAAAAGTTCTTTTGTTGCACCTTTACGAACTTCACTTTCAGTTTATCTTGCTTAGTGAACTCCAAGAACTTATTGATACCTTGCAATCGCAGGTTTACTGTCTGCGGTTTGAAGTTCTCTACCAAATACCCCTTGTATGCCAAAAGGTTCTTCTTGTTTACTTCTCCATAATGGTTAAAGAAATACTGCACTGTCCACACATAAGAGGTGACGGTGTTCTTGGTAAGATTAGTCTTTGCCAAATAATTTTTGAATTTTGTTACCATATTACATTGATTTATAATAAATACAGCAACAATATAGCAGAACGTATCGGGTATTATCCGCAGTTACCTAACGGGTGGGCAGTAGTTCCGATGCAAATGTTATGTTCTTTGACGGATGGAGAGAAACTTGAAGATAAGGAAATGCCAAACCTTGACGTAAAATATCTAAGAGGAGAACGTGATTTTAAGACTTGGACCAATGGGCGATATGTAGCAGCCAATAGTCTGTTGATTTTAGTTGATGGAGAAAACTCCGGTGAAGTGTTCAGAACGCCGATTGAAGGTTATCAAGGTAGCACATTCAAGCAACTACACCTCAATAAAAATATGTGTGCCGACTATCTCTTATATGTTATAAACTTGCATCGTAAGGCTTTGCGTGAAAACAAAATAGGTTCGGCAATACCTCATTTGAACAAAAAACTATTTAAGGCAATAGAAGTGCCCGTACCGCCTTATAACGAACAAGTAAGGATTGTTGCTGCAATAAATTCAGCCCTGAACAGATTAGATGCAATAATGGAGAATTTATAAGTTCTCCATTATTGCATCTATCTGTTTATAATATCTTTCTAAAGTCTGGACAATACGTTTTTGCTCATCTAATGGAGGCAATAATAATGTTATATTTTCAAATTGCTTCTTTGTTATATGAACCATACCTGAACCATGACTCTGGGTAATAAAATCAGAAATCATAGATTTAAAAGCATAATACAAAAATTTCTTATCCATAAATGGATATGGAATTACTTTGAAAATGTGTTGGTTTAACCATGCCTCATTACCGTTCCAAATATACGTACCAAGAGAAGCGGCCCACGCAAATAGCAAATCTCCTTTATGAATCAGATATTTATCTTCATAAACATCGCAAGAATAATTATAATGAGCTGCCGCATCATTTAAATTCTGAATACGAATGATCGGTAGTCCTTTGTTGTTCCATTCTTCTGGCTTAAATGCTCTCCCATTGACATATATAGCAGCATCTCCCACCTTAATAATAGCCCACCCGTTAGGTAACTGCGGATAATACCCGTTATCACAAGGTGTGAAATCGGGATTTATGCGCTTCAAAAGTTCAATGGCTGGCTCATCGTTCGGGTCTTGTGGAACGAGCTTACCATGAATAGCGAGGTCAAGGATTTTGCTCTTGGTATGCTTAATGTACAATTGTAAGTCTTTACAATTAGTATCTATATCATCAACAAAAGACATCCATTTATCAACCTCGCTCAATATTCTTTTTTGTTCCTCTTTGGGTGGAATTGGAATAAAGAAGTTTTTTAACACATCAAAGGGTGGAATATTTTTTATAGCCGTTCCTTTACTTTCTTTATACGCTTCTTGTTTGAGAATAAAATCGAAATAAAGTAGATAAAAACGTTCAATTTCACGATTATATAAGCGTATTAACATCAAAGCTTGATTGATAATTCCCTCTTGAATATTTTGTGGCAAAACATAAGTTTCTCCAATAGTCCCAGCGCAACTAACGATTATATCATATGGATGAACAGCAAAGCCACTCAGTGAGCAATATTTTTCCGTTGAAATGTAATAAGAACCAAGCTTATGGTCTTTTTGTATAGCGTTTTTCTGTTCATATACTTTGTATGTATCTTTGCCTTTAGGAACAAACATAGCTTTGGTTAGGCTACTTCCAAAAGGTCCTTTTTTGTAAAAAGCTAAATCATCCAACTTACACCACACCCAATTATCCGGCACCTCAAACGGAACGTCCTGCTGATAATGGGGCGTATGTGTAGTAAGTCATCTTTGCGGATGCGTAATGGAATGCCAAACTTGAAAAACTTTGTTTTTCGTTTGTCTCTGCGCTTGCCTTTCGCTATCTTTGCATATTGTATTATTAAAACAGATTGTGATGACCCCTATATTTATAGCCGGTCCGTGTGTGATTGAATCCGCTGATTTGTTGGACGAGGTGGCGTGCGAGCTGGTTCGGATAAAGCAGAAATTTAATATAGAGATTTACTTTAAGGCTTCTTTTGATAAAGCCAACCGTACTTCTGTGCATTCTTATCGTGGCCCCGGACTAGAGAAGGGTTTGCAGATGTTGGGTGACGTGCGTGAGAAGTACGGTCTTAAGCTCCTGACGGATATTCATGAAAGTTTTCAGGCCGCTCCGGTGGGCGAAGTGGTGGATGTCCTGCAGATACCGGCCTTTTTGTGCCGTCAGACCGATTTGTTGGTAGCGGCAGCCCGTACCGGTAAGATTGTCAACATCAAGAAAGCTCAATTCCTGTCGGGACTTGACATGAAATACCCCGTGGAAAAAGCGCAGGAGAGCGGAGCAAAGGAGATTTGGCTGACCGAGCGCGGCAATATTTACGGTTACAATAACTTGGTGGTGGATTTCCGTAATATTCCGGATATGAAAGCCTTTGTCCCCCGTGTGGTCATGGATTGTACGCATTCCGTGCAGCGGCCCGGTGCGGCAGGCGGAAAGACCGGTGGAAACCGTGAGTTCGTGCCGGCCATGGCCTTGGCTGCGAAAGCGTTCGGTGCGGACGGATATTTCTTCGAGACGCATCCCGACCCGGAGAAAGCCATGAGCGACGGCCCGAATATGTTGTATCTGAAAGATTTGGAAACCGTAATCGCATCATTGCTATGAGCCAAGTGAAAGATATTGCCGTCAAGTGCTTCCGCGACGAAGCCCAGGCCATTTTGGATTTGATACCTCAGTTGGATGAACATTTCGATGCTGCGGTGGATTTGATGCTCCGTTGTACCGGAAAGGTAATTATAACGGGAGTGGGCAAAAGCGGGCATATCGGTGCCAAGATGGCCGCTACGTTGGCGAGTACGGGGACACCGGCTTTTTTCATCAATCCGCTGGATGTCTTCCATGGCGACTTGGGGGTGATGACACCTGATGATGTCGTCATTGCCATTTCCAACTCCGGCCAGACCGATGAACTCCTTCGTTTCATACCTTATTTATTGGAACATCATATTCCTTTGATTGGCATTTCCGGAAATCCCGATTCTTTGTTGGCCAAGTATTCCACGTGCCATTTGGTGGTCAAGGTCAGCCATGAGGCGTGCCCTTTGAATTTGGCACCGACATCCTCCACTACGGCCACTTTGGCTATGGGCGATGCCTTGGCCTGTGCGCTCATCGAGATGCGTCATTTTCAGGCAAAGGATTTTGCACAGTTCCATCCCGGCGGGACGTTGGGCAAACGCCTCTTGACCACTGCGCATGATGTGATGCGCAGCAACGACTTGCCGGTCATACCTCCCGGAATGAAGTTGGGCGAGGCCATTATCCATGTGAGCAAAGGCAAGTTAGGTCTGTGTGTGGCGATGGTAAATGATAAGGTAGTCGGGTTGATAACGGACGGCGATGTGCGGCGCGCCATGGAAAGTCTGCAGGACAAGTTCTTCAACGTCCCGGTGGAGCAGGTGATGACACGTACGCCGAAATGCGTGTCGCCGGATACCAAGATTGCCAAGATTCAAGATATCATGCACAATAACAAGATACATACGGTTTTGGTGGTGGACGATGACCGACATTTGTTGGGCGTGGTAGACCACTTCAGTTGTATGTTCTGACCAATGTATTCAATATAAAATTTATAAAAAAGGATTGAAGGCCTCGGCTCAGGTCGAGGTGTGGGAACAATTATGAGTAAATGGCGTGTCATATTCTGTGGCGTTTTGTTGTCGTTGGGGCTTGTGTCTATGGCACAGGCAAGCCCGAGTGATTCTCTCACGGTAGAGGACTTGAAAGAGAACGGTGTACTGTTTACGCCCCGTAACCGGGTGACGTTGTTACCGAGCGGTGCGGAAAAGTTTGAAGACATGTTCAAAGCGATAGAGCAGGCCCGTCATTATATCTATCTGGAGTATTTTAATTTTCGCAATGATTCTATCGGGAAAGCTTTGTTTACCTTATTGGATAAAAAGGTGCGCGAAGGGGTAAAGGTCAGGGTGATTTACGATGATTTTGGTAATGTCAGTAACGACCGTCCCTTGAGGAAAAGGCATCTAAGGCAATTAAAGAGTCGGCATTTTGAGGTAGTCGTGTTCGATCCTATTGTGTTTCCATGGGTGAACCACGCCTTGCACCGCGATCATCGCAAAATCGTGGTTATCGACGATAAGGTGGTGTACACCGGAGGAATGAATGTGGCCGACTATTATATCCATGGCCGTCCGGAGTTCGGTAAATGGAGGGATATGCACATGCGTTTGGAAGGAGATTGCGTCCCCCTTTACCGGCGTATATTCTGTGAAATGTGGGAACGTTGTACCGACCATAAGATCGACAGTTTGGAATATCAGCCGGATAGCTTGGCTATCCAGACTGACTTCTGGGGGCTGAAAGAAACAGCCTGCGCGGATTCTTCCGGCATTCTTTTAGGCGTGGCCAACCGTGAACCGAAGAGAAGTCCGGCGATAATCCGCAGGAGCTATATAGACGCTATTGACAATGCGCAAAAACGGATACAGATTGTGAACCCCTATTTTACTTTGGTGCCCAGTGTGAAAAAGGCCTTATATCGTGCGTTGAAGCGCGGAGTGAAGCTTGAGGTCATGTTGTCTACCAAGTGTGACGTTCCTGTCATGCCCGATGTGGCGGCCTACCATGCCAAAAGATTGATGAAACGCGGAGCCGATATTTACTATTATGAGGACGGGTTCCATCACTCGAAAGTCATGATGGTAGACAGTACGTTTTGTACGGTCGGGTCTGCTAATCTGAATAGCAGGAGCCTGAAGTTCGACTATGAAGTGAACGCTTTTATCATCGATTCCTGTACGACCCGTAAGTTACAGAACATTTTCGAGGCAGACAAACACCATTCTACTTTACTCACTCCGGAGAATTGGAAAAAGCGGCGCTCTTTCGGACGCCGCTTTATGGGATGGTTCTACCATCTTCTCATTCCCTTGATTTGATTTTGACATTCAGCTTTCCGGTTCCGGTTGGAGAATGTCCCGCATCAGGCTGATGTCCAAATCGTTCAATCCGTGTAGGAGCAATTCTTTCCGGTCTTCATCAAAGGGGGATAGCAAAGGCTGTGCCGTATCCTTCCTTTTGCTGCGGTAGAGTCTGAGGTAGTTTTGGTATTGGGTGATGGCTTCCGTTGTTTGCTTCAGGCACCATGCCGTATGTCCGGCATTGAGATAATCTTCCCATGTCACCTTGTCCTGTTGCAGTATTTTCCGGTAGTACCTGTCTGCCTGTTCCAGACGTCCCATCTTGAAGTTGCACCAGGCGATGGCTCGCCATGACGGTACCACTCTTTCCCCGTTGTATTCCAATTCATAAAAACGTTGGGCGGCCTCTTCGTAGCGTCCGAGTTGCATCAGGCATAATCCGATTTCCGAAATCAGGCGGGTATCGCCCGGGTTCATTTCTTCCAGACTTTTCAGGCAGTCGAGTTCCTGTCCATAGCGTCCCAAAGCGGAATAACACAAGTACATTTGTTTCAGAATCCATTCGTTATTCGGGCTCAACAGGTCGGCTTGTTGGTAATAGTATATGGCCTTGCTCGGCCGGTCTGTATGTTGATAGCAAAAGGCCACCTTTTGTAGCATTTCAGCGTTTGCCGTTTCGTGTTTGAGCGCTTCTTCCATATAGGCAATGGCATCCTGGTAACATTCCCTTTTCATAAGGAATGAGGCCATCTCGCGCAAGTAAGCCGGTGTTTTCAACATGCTTTCCAATACTGTATAACGGGTGAACAACTGGTCTCTTTTGAACGGGTCGTCGAATTGTGTCTTACGCGGATGAAGTTTAAAGAAACGGTACAAATCCTGCAAATAGCTACGGTAGACGGAACCGATGTTCATGCTTTCCTTGGCTACATCCCGGAGACCTTCTTCGTTGCCTTCTATCTGTGAGCCGATTTGGGAAATCATCATATCCCGTTGCGAAGGGGCTATTTGGTTGAGCATCATGCAAAGCGAATATTTGTCCGATTCGCAGAAGTTACCGGCTTCCATAAGCATTTGTATCGGATTGTGCCGTATACCCGGAGGGAAGATGCTTTTTACTTCCGGCCGCCGTCTGTTGAATGGCGTGAACCAGTGTGCGACGGATTGGAAGAACGAGAAGCCTTTGAGCGCGGAGAAGGTTCCCAAGTTGATGTCTATCCCTTCCTTACCCATGGCAATGATTTCTTTCATGTTGTCGGCCAACTGTTTGTTGCCCCGCATCTTTTCCCATTCCGCATTCGGTTCTCCACGCAAGGCCTTCGCCAAATCTTCCTCCATTTGCTCGAATCCCATTTTATTGCGTTGATAGTTCCGGCTTCTGAGTAAATCGGGAAAGATTTCATTTTGCAATTTCCTTTCGGCTTTAGCCGTTTCCAAACTGAGTAGGAATTGCTGTTGCAGGAGGATGAGTTCCCCTTTGAGACGTTCGTCCTGCGCCAGCAATGATAGTCCGTCCGAGAGGTCGGGATAGTAGACAAAGCGCTTTTCGTATTGCATGTAGGTCCACACGGCGGCAGTCATGGCCCGTGCGCGGACTTTCGTATGCTCCGTCCGGCAGAAATGAAGCAACAGGCGGTATTTTTGCGGGTCGAAATATCGTTGTATGTTCAGCATGACGGCACTGACGAGCAAGGCTTGTTCGTCGGTTTCCTGCTTCTCTATGAAATTTTTCAGTTTCTCCGCTTCGGCTGCATGGAAAAGAGGAGCGGTCCAGATATACTCGAACAGCCTGTCGTATGCGTTGTAGAAACTGTTTTCCTCGGCTTCTCCCGTAGAGGTCTTCCCGCGCTCCTCTGACAATTTTTCCCGTAATAAATCAGCCGTTTCGAGCCATTGGTCGAAAGAGGCCGTCTGGTCGGCGTCACAGCGATTGTACGTTTCCGCGTACAGGTCGTTTTCGTAACGGACGTGGTAGAGCCGTGCGGACTTGTCGAGCAACGTGAACGCTCGGTGGGTCAGGTTGCGGTGGACAAGGGCCTGTTGAGGGTCCGTGCCTCCCTGTGATATGAAAGTGAGCATCATGCCATAGTCCTGTTGTACGGATTCCAGTTCACGGTTCAGTTCCGGATTCTCGGTATTGAACAAAATCCCCCGGATACAGTTCAGGGCGTCGTGCATGCGGCGTGAGGTGAGTGCCTCTACGGCATCTTGATAAAGAAGTTCAAAGCTTTTCCTATCCATAAGTTTAAGGGATGAATGGTGTGTGGATGAGCGTGTCGCCCGTATATTCAGGCGTAATCAAATGTCGGTAAGTCAAAAAACGGAGAGCTGTGGCCACGTTGCCTTTTTCCGCCTTTTGGGCTTGAGGATAAGCTGGTATTTTCATAGAATCTATCGTTTCCGGTTCTACAGGGTAGCCGAGCAAGATGTTCCGTATGCTGTCCGTTTGTTCCTTGCGGTTAATTTGTTCCACGGCTTTGTTGTAGCCTTGCAGCAGCAAGCGCATTTGTTCCGATTTCCTTTTGTCGGTCACAACGTCGGACGATACCATGAAAGCCATGAGCCGTATGTGTGGCTTCCGGCTGTCGTAGATGCTCCTATGGCCTTTCAGCTTGGCTTGTGTGATATACGGTTCGGGAAGGAAAGCCGCATCTATCGTGGCATTGTTCAGCATGTCGTACCGGAGCCGGATGTCGTTGATTTGGGGATGGTAGACCGTAGACGGTTCCAGACGTGCCTGCCCGATGACCGTGTCTAACAACAGGTCTGTCACCGAGTGGCGGGCCATGGCCACCATCCGTTCCTTTAGATGCTTGGTCTGTCGTATGCGTCTGCTTTTGGCCGTCAACAGTTCATGATGTCCGTCCGCCTGCATGAATACGTACAGGCCGGTGCCTTTGCTTTGCATCCATGCCGCACGAATCAGATCCGTGTAGGACACGTCCACGTGTCTGCGGGCGAAAGCCGTATCACAGTCCATTTGGGCATTGAACGTTTGCAGGCGGATGTCCAGACCTAATTCTTTGAACAGTCCGCACCGCTGGGCATAGTAGAACGGCAGGCAGTCCAAGGTCGGCATCAAGGCCACCTTAAGGGCTAAGGAATCTTGACGCGTTTTCCCGGTCTGCGAGGTAGCCGTATCGTTCTGTCCGGAGTGGCATCCGCACACGATACCTAACAAGAGGAGTAGGGGAATTAACTTCTTCATGGAGTTTTGGAATGAAGAAGGGCAACCCGTATGCACAAGTCGCCCTTCGTATTTCAGAATGTCCGCCGGGACGGATTAACCTTTGATGGCTGCGATACCCGGGAGGATTTTGCCTTCGATGGCTTCGAGCAGAGCACCGCCGCCCGTAGAAATGTAAGAAACCTGGTCGGCCATGCCGAATTTGTTGATACATGCTACGGAATCACCACCACCGATGAGTGAGAATGCACCGTTTTTGGTAGCTTCGGCAATAGCTTCGGCAATGGCGCGCGAACCGGCTGTGAAGTTATCGAATTCGAATACACCGGCAGGACCGTTCCACAGAATCGTCTTGGCTCCCTTGATGGCTTCGGCAAAAGCTTTCTGAGTAGCCGGACCTGCGTCCAAACCTTCCCATCCTTCGGGAATGTCGTTAGCCGGAACCACTTGTGTATGTGCGTCATTGGCAAAAGCGTCGGCAGCCACGCAGTCCGTACCCAATACGAGGTTTACGCCTTTGGCCTTCGCCTTTTCGATGATATCGAGAGCCAACTGCAATTTGTCGTCTTCGCAGATAGAGTTACCGATCTTGCCGCCCTGGGCTTTGGCAAAAGTATAAGTCATACCGCCGCACAGAATCAGGTTGTCCACCTTGTCCATCAGGTTTTCGATGATGCCGATTTTGGTAGAAACCTTAGAGCCGCCCATGATGGCCGTGAACGGACGTTTGATGTTGCTCAATACGTTGTCTACGGCGTTCACTTCTTTCTCCATCAGATAGCCGAGCATCTTGTTGTCGGCATCGAAATAGTCGGCGATGACAGCCGTAGAGGCATGTTTGCGGTGAGCCGTTCCGAACGCGTCGTTTACGTAGCAGTCCGCGTATGAAGCCAATGTCTTGGCAAACTCTTTCTGGGAAGCCTTCATGGCCTTTTTGGCATCTTCGTAAGCAGGGTCTTCCTTGTCGATGCCTACAGGTTTGCCTTCTTCTTCAGGATAGAAGCGGAGGTTTTCCAACAACAGCACTTCGCCCGGTTGCAACGCTGCGGCAGCGTCAGTGGCCTTGGCGCAATCGGGAGCGAATTTTACGGCTACGCCCAATTTCTCTGAAACGGCGTCTACAATCTGGCTCAAAGAAAACTTCGGGTTCACTTTGCCTTTCGGCTTGCCCATGTGGCTCATGATGATGAGCGCACCGCCGTCGGCGAGGATTTTCTTCAGCGTAGGCAATGCTCCGCGAATACGGGTATCGTCTGTAATCTTACCGTTCTCATCCAAGGGGACATTGAAGTCCACACGTACGATTGCCTTCTTGCCGGCAAACTTGTAATTGTCAATAGTCATAATTTTAAATCTTTATTTAAAGGTTTTCTGTCGTTTCCTTCTTAATATAATGCTTTTACAGCACTGCAAAATTATACTTTTCCCTCCATATTTGCAAGAAAGCAGACCCTTTATTTGCGGAGGACGGGCTACGTTTTCACGCGGTGTTTCCGCCCGTCATGCCACGGGTTGTTTACGGTTGGGCGGAAGGGCGTGCCGCTCCGTGGGTACGCAGGTAATGTCGGCATATCATTTTCAGTCCGCAGGCCTCGCATTTGGGCGTACGTGCCGTGCAGGTATAGCGTCCGTGCAGGATGAGCCAGTGATGGGCTTTGGGGATAATGGGAGCCGGGAAATAACGTACCAGTTGCTTTTCCACGCTGTAAGGCGTGGTACAAGTATCCGGGACGAGTCCGATGCGGTGACTCACGCGGAACACATGAGTGTCTACGGCCATGGCGGCTTTTTCAAACACGACGGCTTGGATGACGTTGGCCGTCTTACGTCCTACGCCGGGCAGCTTGACCAACTCATCCAAATCGGAAGGAACCTCGCTGTGGTAGTTTTCCACCAGCATGCGCGCCATCCCTACCAGATGCTTGGCTTTGTTGTTGGGATAACTCACGCTACGGATATATTCATAAATGGTTTCCGGCGTGGCGGCGGCCATGGTTTCCGGAGTGGGGTAGTCGCGGAAGAGCGGAGGGGTAATCATGTTGACCCGTTTGTCCGTACATTGGGCGGAAAGTATGACTGCTACCAACAGTTGGAACGGGTCGTGGTAGTGCAGCTCGGTTTCAGCCACGGGCATTGCTTGTTCAAAATAAGCAATGACACGGTCATAGAGTTCTTGCTTTTTCATTTGCTTTTATGTCATTTTATAAGCAAAAATAGGACAATCCGAATGCCGTGAAGTTTGCTTCAGATTGCCGGGATACTGCCTATTTCGTGCAAAAGTAAGGAAAATATGCGAGGCTTGCTACTTTGCTGAACGGAAAAAACTGCATGATAGTCTAATTTTTATATTTTTATTTGATTGAAAATCGGAAGTATGGAAGATAATCTTTGTTTCTCCTTTTTACGGGTTGGGACGAAAGGAAAAAGATAGACACAGATTCAACTCCGGTTCATCGCTGGTAAGGTTGTTCTTTATTCTTCTATTAGTGAGAAAGGTTTCCAGTGCTTGTCTTGTTTGTATTTCTCTGTAGAACCTTGCGGGACGTGGATCCGGCAAACGTTGAACCTGATGCCTCCGAAGGTGTCGGCATGGATGGAGGCCGGTTCCGCAGCTTGGCAATAAATGGTTTTCAGGCCGGCACAGCCGTAAACGGCTTTTTCGCCCATCATATAAAGTGAAGACGGAAGGTGGAGCTCTTTCAGTACGAAGCAATTCATGAGGCATTTGGACGGAATGATTTCGCATCCCTCCAATATGCGTAGGACGGAAAGGCTATGGGGAAGGTAATAGTTTGTTTCCTTTCCCGTTTCGTTATCCTGGCTTATTTTTCGCATCTCGATGTCGGGGGTAGTCCCGAAGAGTTCGCCGAAGTTGGAGAAGGTGGCCGGAGTGCCGCAGGCCGGAAAAGGGACGGTCAGAGTCTTTAGCGAGCGGCAGCCTGAGAATATGTGTTTGCCTAAATGATGTACGGAGGAAGGAATGGTTATTTGTTCCAACGCATGGCAGTCAGCGAAAACGCGGTCGCCGATATGGACGATTTTGTCCGGAATGTCGATTCGTGTAAAGCTGTTGCATCCTTCGAATGCGGAATTGCCGAGATAGACCACGGAGGAGGGCAGCGAGACAGAAGGGAGGGAAATACAGCCGGTAAAACTGTTGCTTTTGAGTTGCAGCAGTCCCTCGGGGAGCTTTACTTCCGTCAGGCTTTTGCAATCGGCAAACACTTGGCTTCCCAGCAGGATGGCATTGTCGGGTATGGATATGCGGGTAAGGCCGTGGCAAGAACAGAAAGCGGCTTTACCTATACTTTTGAGTGTGGTGGACAGGGTGAGTTCCTGCAAGTGGTAGCAATGCGCGTATCTATTATTAGTTGATTATCAGTATTATACGCTCTAAACGGTAGAAAAGTGGCTATGTGGATTCTGTTTAGATACGAAAAGGTGGAGATTTAACGTTTTTAACCTTCGGTTACATCAGGAATCACGAAATAAGGGTTTGAAGGGGCGCTTTTAACCGACCCTATAATGTGGTAAATGGAAGTTATAGGACGAAATTCATAAAGGGGTACGGTTGAAACGACTCCCTTGAACGTAGGGGGTGATTACATGTCATACCCTTTGTTCTAAAAGCATTTTTGTGTAGTTTACGATGCTACGTTTTACAGTTTCTTTACTTGATAAACGCCGTTTCTCCATTGATTGTGCAGGCTTTAGGGATAAAACCAGTATCTTTGCGGTGTAAAATATGATACCAATATCAAAAACAGCACTCTAATATGATATTTGAACGTAAAAAATACTTGGATGAACTTATTGCAGGACGTAGAAATGGTCTTGTGAAGATTATAACAGGTGTCAGACGATGTGGAAAGTCTTTCTTGCTGTTTGAAAATCTTCACAAGGGGTAACCATAAAAAGAGACACTATAAAACAATACATTGACTATCTGAAAGACTCTTTCTTGATAGAAGAAGCCTTACGCTATGATGTGAAAGGCAGAAATTATCTTTCCACATGCCTACGCCAGAGAAGGAACAGCAAGAGCGACGCCCATTATTGTCAATCAATGACCACTTTCGTAAGATTGTCATTGTTGGTGATGATATTCATCGCAAAGAAGATGAACTCGGCGTGTTGACTATTGTCTATTATGAAACAATTCTCTAGAAAAAAGTGATTTTCTCAGATTTTATGTTTAACTTTGCCATATGTCAGATATCATTGTTGATGAGTAAAAATATAACTTTGTTCAAACGTTTTTTAGTAAATCCTGTGCAAATATCAACATATAAATTGAATTTATGATACAAAATAAAGTTTTATCCATCTATACATCGAACAGTTCCTGCCAGATATTCTCCATGAAGGAGCTTGACAGTCATACGGTAGATAAAGAAATGCACAGACATTCCTATTATCAGATACTGGTTTTGAAAAAAGGCGAGATAAGACATTTCCTCGACTATTCACTTCAGGAAAGCAGGGCACCGTACCTTTCGGTTGTTTTCCCGAACCAGGTCCATCAGATTGAGCTCAGTCCGGATGCGGAATTGAGTCTGATTGCTTTTGACAGTTCAGTCTTCTGCTCAGCCATCATAGCCAACGAACTGCAGGATTACAATATAGACCTGCAAGCACGAATCAACCACATTCATCCGAAAGATAACTATGATTGGGTCTTTATTCTGCAGATATTGGAACAGATTCAGCATTTATCCCGTGACTTGAATGCGATAAAGAAAATGGAGGTGAAGTTCCTGATCAAAGTTCTTCTGCTGAAGTCCATCGAGATAGCCCCTTGCTATTATCCACTGGGTAAATCGGACAGTGACGTTCAGTTCTATGTACGTTTTCGCGAATTGGTGAACAAGAATTTCCATCAACAGTATAAGGTGCAGGATTATGCGGCAGAACTCGGCATTTCTACTAAGACCCTCAATGCCCTGTGTCGCAGATATACCGGAAAGAATCCGTTGGAAATCATCCATGAGAAGTTGGGGCTGGAACTGAAACGATCCATCCTGGAGGATGGACTGCTATTGAAAGAACTGGCTTTCAAGTTTGGTTTCTCTTCCCAGTCTGCCTTAAACAAATTCATTGAAAAGGAATTCGGCTGTAGTCCGCAGAACTGGAAGGAAAAGCTGAAAAAGGGACTGCAAGGTCTGTAGGATTTGACGTCCATCCATTGCGGCTTAGGCTTTTTTCTGTTGTTTTCCCAAAATTATAAATCAGCGGATTTTATTTATAACCTCCCTTCAAATGGTTTTGCCTAACTTTGCACCGTCAAACAAAAAAACATTTAGATTTATGGTAAAATTGTATGGTGCAGGGGCTTTGTATCACGGTCCCAAAAGTATTGAAAGTCTGAAGACTATTACTGGAACAAGAGCGGTCATTGTAACCGGACATTCTTCAACCAGAGAAAACGGAAGCCTGCAGCGTGTATGCGACATGCTTCATGAAAACGGATTGGTTTGCGATGTGTTTTCCGGAGTGGAATCGGATCCTTCCATTGATACGGTGCGAAAAGGCGCTGCCTTCATGCAGGAAAAGCAGCCGGACTGGATCATCGGATTAGGCGGTACATCATCCATCGATGCAGCCAAGGCCATGTGGGTGCTTTACGAACATCCCGAACTTCCGTTCGAAACAATGATTAAGCCGTTTGCCATTCCGGCCCTGAGAAACAAGGCCCGCTTTGTGGCGATTCCCACCACGAGCGGTACCGGAACGGAAACCACTTCACTGGCTGTGATTACAGACCGCGTAAAAGGTGTAAAGTATCCGATTGCATCTCATGAATTGCAGCCGGACCTAGCTATTGTAGACGGAGACCTGTGCCAGTCTATGCCGGCTGACATTACGGCTAATACAGGTATGGATGCACTGACACACTGTATCGAAGCCTATGTGTCGAATGTGGAAGACAATTATGCCGATGCTTTCGCCAAAGGAGGCATTCAATTGATTTTTGCCAATCTGAAGAATGCGATCGAGAATCCCGACAATTTGGCATACCGCCAGAATATGCATGATGCTTCAGCTCTGGCCGGTTACGCTTTCACCAACTCGTGGTTGGGTATCGTTCACTCTATGGCCCACCAGATGGGAGCCATCTTCGGCATTCCTCACGGCCGCGCTAATGCATTGGCTTTGCCCAATGTGATGCGCTATAATGCAAAGGCAACAGACCGTTTTGAAGATTTGGCCAAACTGATGGGACTTTCTTCTGCCTGCGAGTTTATCAAGGCTGTAGAAAATCTGAAAAAGGATATTCATGTCCCGGCATCCATCAAAGAATACGGAATTGCCAAAGAAGATTGGATGAAGGAGGTTCACCGCATGGCAGAAAATGCCCATCTGGACGTATGTACTTCCTTCAATCCTAGACCTGCAACCGTAGAGGATCTGGAGAAGCTCTACATCGCTTTGTATGAAGGAGAGTCTATAGACTTCTAGAAAGATAGTTTTCACCTTTCCGTCAGTCGGCTATGGCGTCGACTGACGGTTCTTATTTATTACCAAATGATGAATTCTTCCATTCAATATTTATATGCTCCGGGCTGTGCCTTGATGTGCTACAAACCCGAGCTGGCCAACAGGCTGAAAGATTGGGTAGAAAGGCTGTATGGTCCTGTCATCTTACATACGGCCTGTTGTTTGAACAAAAAGGAGTGCATGACTGAATCATGTGTCTTGACCCCTTGTGTCACATGCTACCAGCAGTACAAGAAACTCTGTCCGGATTCCGAACCCGTCTTTTTGCTTGAGAAACTGCTAGAAACGGACAGTTTCCCTTTTCCTGACTATCACGGAATGGAGATGAGTATTCAGGACACATGTTCAGCAAGGCTCGATCCGAAAATCCTGTCAGTTGTCCGTCAGCTGCTTGAACGGATGAACATCCGGCTGTCAGAACCGCTGCGAAGCAGAAATCGTTCGAAGTGTTGCGGGCAGAAATTTTACGGGAAACTGCCTGTGGAAGAGGTGGAGTCTCTCATGGCTAAACGGGCTGGCGAGATGCCTTGCGAAGAGGTCGTGGTGTATTGCGCTTCCTGCATTACCAGCATGAGTGTAGGTGGCAAACGTCCACGTTACCTACTTGATCTGCTGTTTGGAGAGAAAACCGACATTTTTACGCTGGGGGCGGAGACCTGGAACAGTAAATTGGCCTCATTCAGAATACGAAATGCCAAACAGCAAACCTCACAGTGATTGTTTGTCCCTTAAATTAGCAGACAAAGTCTTTTCGTATATTCTTTAGATTTTTATCGTGCGCATATGTATATCTGCACGATAAAAATCCAAAGACGTGATGCAAAAATGGCAAATATTACATGAATATGCTATTCAACAAATCTTTATATTTGTGTATCCAGTTTTCTGCCCGATAATCGTAAAACTTGTCATCGCAATTAATAGCAAAGGGGATTCTATACTTATCAAGTTGCTGGGTCATGAATGAAGCAAATTCTATCTGTTCCTTTACACTATAATTATCTTCTTTGTTATAGTCTCCAGGCATCCAAGCCCCAACCCATGTATAAATACCAGTCTTCTTTTGCCAATCAACTGCCACCTTGATACTTTTCTTTATCAGTTGCTTTTCCTCTGCCGTGCCTGTAGTCCAGCACTTTTTGTTGTTTGTTCTGCTGGGACCTGCAGCATAGAAATGCCATTCAGCCATCAGATAGCCATTTCCCAACGAAGGAATCTTCAAGAATTCAAGACCTTCAGGATGAGACAGCTTCGGAGGGGCAATAAAGATGATTCGCTTAGGATTGGTCTTGCGAATGGCCGCCACACAATCCTCATAAAGAGAGTTGAGCTCAGCCACATCCTTTTTCACTTTGTCCGAAGGCTCTACAATCAAATCAAACGAAACCATAGGTGAGAGCTCCTCACATTTTTCAGCCATCATCTTCCACCACTCTACAACTTTCTCATGCTCCTCAGCATTCGGATTCTCCTTGTATGGTTTGGCGGAGAAGGCTATAATTGGAATCAGGTCATTCTGCATGCAGGTATTTATCTGCGAAAACAGTCTCTTGAAATCCTCATCCGTGAAACGATAATGATGCAGGCGGAATCTTACATGCTTGATTCCTTGCTGGGCAAACCTCTTTACAGCCGTTTCTGAATAGGCGCCATATTTATTTTTCTCACTTCTTCCCCACCAATCTACATCTATTCCCTTTTTCAGCATCTGCTGATAGTTTTGTGGAGCGATTGCAGAAGGCTGGGCGTTTGCCATGAATGCTGTCAAAGTCAGCATCAGACTTATAAATAATCTTCTCATAATTTTATTATTATCTATTTTACTGATATAGTCACAATATATAGACCTTCTAAAACAGTTGAAGTTTAAAATGAGAGCATCTTTTTCCTTGTTTTTAACAATCATCGCTGCACTCTATGTTTTATACGTGTAACAGTTCCCAATCTTGCCTTCTGTGTTCCGTCCCAATTCGTAAGTTGGTCGGCACAACCATTAGAACCGCCAAGCGAAACGTATGTATCTGCGCTACATGACATGTGGTCAACAAAAGCGAGAAAGTTGTCAATGGCGTTGTCTGTGAATTGAACTTCATTCGTGGCGAATAGTTTTGTCCAACTGGTGACACATTCTTGCTTGAAGTCTGTAAAACCTTTCCACGACATACCAGATAAGAAACTTTTTGCTGCCGATTCTATACAGGCTTTAGAGTCCAATCCAATGTTATGCTTTACAGCAGATGCCATAATGCCATAGTATATGGAAGCCGATTCTTTCTCGTTGAAGTTGACTCTGTCTGTTTTTGCAAAGGATGATAAAGCTTCATATCCCTCATGGATGAACTTGTCAAGCACTCCTATGTATCTATTTTGTCGAGCCATACTTTCACGTTTGGCTTCGGCTTCTTGCCGAGCCTTTTCTTTTGTTTCTTTCTCCTTACGTGCTTCCACTCTGTGCCAAGCCTCTGTCATTTCAGGCTCTTGCCAAATGACATTCCAACGAGCCTTCAAATCATTGTACATTTCCATAAGTGTAGTATTATAACTTTTGGCACTGGCGAGTTCTTCCTTCGCATAGACAAGTTGAGTAGTCACTCGCTCCACAGCCTTCTCGTCAAGTTGAGAGATACGTTGTTTGACGTTGTTGTTTTCAGTCTTTAGCGCATCATTCTCGGCACGAAGCGACTTGTTCTCCTCTATCTGCTTATTGAGATTCTGCATATAGTAAGTGTATGTCTTGTTGACAGACTTGCGTACATCTTCATTCTGCTTGTCACGTTCTGCATTAACGGCTGCTACAAGAGCCTTGATAGCTGCGTAGATATTAGCCACACGCTCCTCACGCCATGTCTTTTGTCCTATAAGCGTAGGAATCGGAATGGCAAGTTCTTTCTTTACGGCATTCATTGCTTCTTGAACTGGAGCCTTGATGTTGAGTAAAGGAATGGTCAGCTCCTTCTTGTCGATTGTGGCAAGCACTGCATATTTCTCCACTTTGTCAAGAGCGATTTTCGCCTGACGTTCAGCTTCAAGCACCACCTTGTTCTTATGCTTGCGTCCTCGCTTCTCTTCCTCTGAAAGTTCATCATAGGAGAAGCCTCTTGCCAAGCCATACTTATGCCCAACCTTGTTGTAATAGTCAGTATGCAGTTGGGAAAGGTATTGTGATTTGTCCTTTGCTCGCTCTCCCCACACTTTGGCATAAGAGACCCTTTCAACAACACCCTTTGCCGCTTCCGATTTTGTGTAGTTGTCACGTTCTTCTTTTGGAAGTGCTCTCCATTCCTTTGTAGAGAGAACCTTTTCTGGCTTGTCCTTGTGAATGTACTTGCTTCCGATGCGCCCACGTTTCCTTACTTGTTCAACAGGCACGGTCTGCACATGGGCATGGATGCTTGTCTCGTCACAATGCACATCAAAACCGATGACATTCTCTTCTCCCCATTTCTCACATGCAAAGCGGTAGGTGTCCAATGCCCAGTCATAGATGCCTTTTTGCAATACAACCTTGCTGTGGTCAGCATTTGGATCTGATGTGTTGAGTTTCTGTTCACCAAAGGCAAGCCTGTTAAGCACATCATGGTCACCACTGAAGATGATGCCGACAGTGCTGTTCGGACTGTTCCTTGAAACTTGGTCGGGACGCTTGGCATCCATATACGGCTTGAAGCCAAGTTCATCAAGTCTGTGCTGCAAGCGTTCATGCAACGGCACTGACTGGGAACCAAGAGGCACTATCTTTCCATCCTTGACTATCTCAAAGTTGAGTCTCTTGCGTGTGTAGTTATAATGGTTGTTCTTGTCTATGTCCGCGTTTTTGAGTTGGTAACGCTTCTCGTCCCAACCTCTGCGTTCCGCCTCGTTGCCAACTTGGGACGAGAACGATTTCTTGTCTGTGCCTACATGGATGGCGGCACGTGGTATGTTTCTTTCCATAAGAATTTCATTTGAGCTTGTAACGTAGTTCTTGTATAATTGGAGACAGGTCTCGGGCGGAGCCTGAGCATAATAGAAGGACTTTTTAAGTGAACAGCGTCAGCAGGTGAATCTAAAAGTCCCTATTATGTTTAGGACTTTTGTGAAAGTCCGTCACGCTGGGCGTGCTCGCAGATCCTTACCCACTCTGCTATGACTCTTCCACCAACACCAACCCAAGACTGTCTATCAGATGTTGGAGTGGCGGATGTTGCTTTATCAGCCTTTGTAGCGCCATCTGCGGTGTTTCCGTCATCAGCAGGAAGTCGGCAATGTCAAGACCTTTGGTCTTTTGTTCATCGGTGGCATTGTCTTCCAAGATGTTGCTGACAAGAACTTGCTTGCATATTGATTGCAACAATGGAAGTTTGCTTTTCCACTTATCCGTTGCCCCAAGGTCTGGAACCAAAACAACCTCCCGGCCGCTTAGGACTTCGACAGCATCTTTATTGAAACATCCGTTCATGCCTCCAGTAGCCAACCATACGAAATCAGATATGAAGTGTGTAGCAATGATGGCTGTCTTTTCGCTCTCCACGATGGCTATTGTCTTGGTCGTGGTTTTATCTGTCAACAGATGTTCGCCAAAGAAGCACTGCCGAAGTGTAAAGTCTGGCAGTTTCAGTTCCGAGTGTACCCAAGTCACCAGGCTGTGTGGTTCCTTGATGCGGTGTCCTGTCTTGTCATCATACTTCATTATCTTGCCAGTGCGCACATTCCCATTGACATCTATCTGCCAAAAGATAGTTGAACCGCCCCATTTCTTTGAAGTGCCGACCTTGTACAAGGCAAACAGCCGTTCTGTCTCCTCTTTGCCAAAGACCGTTGAAATGTATCGGTACAAAGGATTGACAGAATAACCATGCAGTGTTTGCTCCACCAGCTTGCTATCAATGAAAGTTGGAAGAGGTTTCTCTTTACAGCACTCTTTGATTGGTGTTTTATATCTCCAATCATCATTGCAGTTGGCATCGGGATTGTCCTTGAAATAATCAGACGGAGAATAATGGTAGCCACAACTCTGTTCATGGTCACACCGCCCCACATTGTCAGGGAATACAATCTGTCCTTGCTCGTCAATATATCTTGCAAAGCAACGCTTACGCCCACATTGAGGGCAAGCATATCGGTTTCCCAGCTTGTATTTCTGTAGATGGAATCTATACTCACTCATAAGGCTCTGCACTTGTTGCACCTTGCACTTTCTGCACTTTTGCACTTGTTTGGCACAAAATGCAGCATCTTTTGTGCAAGAGTGCAAGAAGTGCAAAGTGCAAACGGTGCAAGGTGGTGGTTCTACTTCTGTACTTTCTCATAATTGCCTTGCTTGTCTTTGATGATAAAGTTTCTCTGACAGAAGTCTTTGAGCATATACATGACAGTACGTCTTGCAAAACCGAAATCCGCTCCAGCCTTTACTGCTTCAGCAGTTACGAACTTGTTTCCCAACGAGTCAAGTACCTGTTTCTTCACAGGGTCGGTAGCCTCGGTTAAAACGAGGTCATCCATCCTTTTGTATGACTTCTCAAAGTAATCGCTCATCCGTATGGCTGCATTCACGGACTCCGCATCAACAAAATCCTTGTGAGACTCATCACAAGCCCAACGGAACAGTTGGAATATCAAGGCAAGCCGAGCCGTATTCAAAGGAACTTTTGCAGCACGTGAGTCTATCATTTTTTCATCCGTAATGGCATTCTGCCGTTCTATGTCCTCATTCTGCCAATCATAGAATATGTCAATGGCTTCATCAGAGAAGTCAAGAACATTGAAGATGCCTTCCGTAAAAGGAAGAGCCACAGCCTTGTCTATGATCTCTTTCCATACACGGAATGGTCTTTCAATGATTGCAGCATCTTGTTTTGGAACCTTAACCCAAGGAGCAATCTTCAAACCTTTTGGGCATGTGATCAGGAAACGGTCAAGAAAACCATTCTTCTTGAATCCCATATCATAAAGTTCATGCACAATACCAGTCTGGATAGTTCCTACAATCTGTATGCAAGGATAATCAATGCGTAAAGGACAATCAAGATTACAACGAGATACATCTACTGGCAAGCCATTGTGAGCCGACAGCATCTGTTGTACAAAAGAACTGTTGTTGTATCGGTTGATGGTGTTGAACAGCCCCATTATCTCATCCACCACAACTGCCACACCTCTGAGGTTGGTATCGTGATTGCGCATCAGAATCTCTGGCGTGAAGTCATTCATGATATTCTTATGCAGGACTGGCACAGGAGGTAACGATTCCCATTCCGTCCGTTTTTTGCCCTTGTTTCTCTCCACAATGGCTGCATACTCATTCTTTAGAGCCTTGAACTTATGGTGCTCCTCAGTATCAATGTCGTGCAACGGCTTGTAGGCAAAGTTCAAAGGTGGAGTCTTGCCGACTCCTGGTCTGCCAACAAGAATGACATATAGGATAGGTGAAGTAATCCAATTGCCTTTAATCCGGATATAGCAGGAGTTGCCGACGGCTGCTGCCATAGCGGATATTAGGGAAGTAGCGGTAAACTCAATGGAATAGTTCTCCGTCCTTGCCAAATCAAGAATCATCTGCTGCATCTTCTGGGGAAACACGTCAAGAGGAATTCCAGAAGTGGCTACGCCCGAAGCCTCCGAGCGTAGCTTGTTACAAATTTCAAGCGCATCCATGACATTACCAGTTTAAGGGTTTCGGCTTGCGCTTGTTTCCTGCAAGAATGGCTGCATTCTCCTCCTCTGCTGT
>ERZ827450.1649-NODE-1649-length-21876-cov-8.679483_pt1 | contig 21876 bp, 8 predicted proteins | sample MGYA00519773_ERZ827450 | MGnify/ENA primary metagenome ERZ827450 (study PRJEB31778, sample SAMEA3449306) | human gut metagenome | biome: human gut; feature: human-associated habitat; material: faeces | place: United Kingdom | collected 2010/2012 ...
TCACGACAAATATCGACCATCGGGCTGAATGTCCAGTTAATACCGTCTGCGCTGGCTTCAATGGCAGAAATGCGTGCCATACGTTCGACGACCAGAGTGTCCCAACTGCAAGAAAGTGCCAATGGGATCGGAAAAATAGTTTCGTAACCGTGGATAACGTCTGCACCTACAAGTAGAGGTATTTTCAACCGGCTTTCTTCTACCGCAAGGTGTTGCAGGGCATTAATTTTCTGAATACCCTTGACATTGAAGAAGCCGCCGATTTCCTGTTTACGAATCATATCGCTAAGTTCACCATTCATCACCGAACCTGTCACAAGATCACCACCCGAAGGCAGGTTTAATTGCCCGAGTTTCTCACGGAGAGTCATCCGGTCCATTAAGTCAGTAATGAAACAGTCCATTTCATTCTCGTGATGATTCTGGGATAACAGAATCGGTATTAATAATATATTATATATAACTAAAAGACAATATCTTTTCATTCTTCTCATCATTAACATGAACACTTAAATTAATTACCTTACTTCTAATCAGTGACTTCTTTAAACAGTTCAAATTTATCCAAAATAGGTCCTCCATTCGTTCCCGGAGTAACACACAAGACACTCTGTCCTTTGGGTAAATTGATATAGATTTCTGTTTCTTCAAATTTATCATACCAACCACCTGTATTCGGACAACGGATTACCTGACGTGAATTCCCTATTTGCAAATTAAGACCCACATCTTCTCCACTTGTATAGCGTATCTTAAATAAGCACTCACCAGCATTTTCAGTAACGACATTAAAGATCAAACTACAATTACCAAAGAAATCCTTCACCACCTCACCGTTTGAAGCATAAGGGTTGGCTATAATAGAAAGAGAGCTTCCAGTCATTTCGCATTTCTCTGCCTCAATCAAACTTTTTTGTTCCCAATCCCTAATATCCTTACCTTGCAGAATAGCGAGAAGAACACCATCTTTTATGGCTTTATCCGTGTTACAAAAACCAAAAATAGATTTGTAATCCCAGCATGCATAAGCAACTTTCTTTTTCTGAAATATGGAGATTAAATCTCTGTACCAGTTATAACGTGAAGCATGGTTTCCAAACGGTAGACAGCCGAATTCTCCACAATATAATCTTACCCCATTCTCTTTAGCCACTTTTAATGCCTGTTCTATTTCATGGGCAATGGTCCTTTTACTATACATTCTTTTATAAGGAGCAACAATCTTTTTCTCTTCATCAGACAATTTCTCAAAATCCTTTTCATTAATTAAATCACCCGGATATGTCAATGTCACATCAAGTTTGGCAAAGTCTGTCCACGACGCACGATAATGGGTCAATAGATAAGGTTCATAACAATGGAATGTTAACATGATATTACGATCACCTTTAGGTATCTGCAAATCTTTTATCGTATTAACACTGTTATAAGAATTAGATCCTAATATAAGCATACGCTTGGGTGCTACTTCCCGTAGCTCCTTTATCAGGCGCTTTACCAATTCATTCCAAACCTCATTTTCCGGAGCTACCGGCTCATTCAATAGTTCATATGCCAGTAAATTCTCCGGATACTTTTCCAATTCCCTATTTATAAGCTTCCACAAATGAATAAACTTGTCCTGTTCAATGGGATCTGCCCATAGAGGTCTCTCATTGTTACCAAAATGATGAGAACGAAGAATATGAAAATCAACAATTATCCGCATTTGAAACTCACGGCACCAACTAATTGCCTGATGCATCAATCCCATCGTTTCTGCATCTACATCCCCTGAAGGAGTGAATAATTGTTCTTCATCAATCGGCAAACGTAAATGGTCAAATCCCATCTTTTTAAGAAAAGCGACTTCGTCCTTGCCAAACTTACTTTTCCGCAACTCACCCCTATCTTTACTTTGAGAAAGCCAGTGGCTAATATTCACTCCCCTCGTAATTTCGAAATTTGACTGTAGACTTTCCATCCGGACATTTCCCCATATTGTATCGTTAGTCCACATCACCGCAACTATAATCAATAATACTGTAACTCTCATTCGAACAATCTGATTCATCATTTTCTTTCCATCTTTACAACATTAACTTTATCCAAGTTGGGACCTCCATTGATTCCCGGAGTTATCACGATAGTATTTCCCCCTTTTAATAGTGTTACTGCCATTCCTGCAAATTGTAACTTATTCCACCAACTACCGGATGCAGGACAATTCAGATTCTGTTGTATTCCTCCATTTACTTGAATCCGGACGGCAGCATCCACCTCATTCATATAATATACACTCAATTCATATAAGCCTTCCTCTTCTACTACTAAACTTAAGTTCAAACGTGCATCTCCGTAAAAATTAGTAAGAAGGCGCTCGCCTGAAGCATATGGATTGTCGCTCAAAACCACTGATGTGCCACTTGAAGTGCCACTTTCAGCCTCAACCATATAAGTCCCTCCAATATTGCTCTCACCCCTAAAAGGAATCAAAGGTAACCCCGCCTTGTTTCGCATATATCCCAACATAAAATTATGGAAACAATAACGGATATGCTTAGGAACAGCAACCTTATCTGAAGAAACAGTGACTACATCACCATCCCCAAATGATATATTCGATGCCGGATAGAAAACATAACATCCATCGACCAGTGTTTTTCCATCTGACAGCTCGAAATTTTGAAGCACACTATTCTTATCAATGTCCATCCAGCCACCACCCACATTTTTAAAAGTTAGTAAAACTCTACCATCCTCCATACACATTCCCTCAAAAGAAGGACTGGTAGAGATTATTTCACCATGCTCGTAAGTTTGGCTCAAAGCCAAATGTGCCAGACGCATACCTACTCCTTTTTTATTTGCCGGATGTATCTGATTCTTCTCTGATAATGCAACCAAATCATTTGTGCAAACCATACCAGCCGGCATAATCTCTTTCTGAACTTTATATTGGACCTCACGCAAAAGAGCAGAAACAATTCCTGTGGCTTCATTATCTTCTGGCAAAGCATACGGTGCAATCTCGGCATAATAAAAAGGCATATTTTCACCCGTCCCCAAAGAGCCTTCCCACAATGAACGCCACGATTTTACCAACTCTTTCATATTCTTCCGATATTCATACCACTTCCAGACATTCGATTCTCCCTGATACCACAGAAATCCTTTAGCTGCATACTTATGGCATGGATAAAGCATACCATTATATTTATCTCCACCGGGTAGCCATGATTCTATATCAGAACCACCCCAGGCAGCAACTACCAGTCCAACAGGAACATTCAACTTCTCCTGTAGCTCCAACGCAAAATAATAAGCAACAGCACTAAATCTTTTTACTTGTCCAGAAGAAGCAACCAGCCAGTCTCCTTCCAATTCATTTTGGGATACAGTTGCACTGTTACGTTTAACCGTCAACATACGAATATCCGAATGTTTATCAGCATTTGTCACAGCCTCTTCCATATTATCTACAGGACATCCCTCCCAGCCTCCTAAAGGCATCTCCATATTCGACTGTCCGGAACATATCCAAACTTCCCCGATCAATATATTCCGTACGATTAATGGGGCGGAAGCGCCATCATCAAACGAAAGTGTCTGTGTTTCAGGACCACCGGCAGGCGTCATAATAGACGCCTGCCATTGCCCTTTACCATCAACATTCACTACTATATCCTGCTTTATCCAAGAAGCTGATATTGTAACTGTACATTTAGGTGTAGCTTCTCCCCACAAAATTACTTTTGAGTTTTGCTGCAATACCATGTTATCACTAATCAAATGAGGCAACTTTATTGAAGTAGGAGCCTTACTCACAGAAATATCATCATTAACAGATGTCTCCGAATCTCCACACCCATAAGCGAAGCCAGCCATCCATAGAAAAAACAGAAATATATATTTTGCCATATACCTACTTACTTCTTTATTTTACAAACCTCAAATTTATCAAGGATAGGACTTCCCATTGGTTCCGGAGTGAAAGATATTGTGTTTTTACCAGCCGAAAGATTTACAACAGTCTTTGTATCTGTAAATTCACTCCACCAACCTCCGGAGTTCGGACAAGGTATCATTTGCTTCACTCCGTCATTCACTTGAGAGTAAATCCACACGTCAGTACCACAAACGTAACGAATCTTCAAATAATAAACTCCCTCCTCTTCAACAGTCACATCAAATTTTAAATTAGAATCTCCCCAAAAATGATTCACATGTTTTCCTCCTGAAGCCGCAGCATTGTCTTCTATAATCATAGTGCCTCCGCCTTTTTCACAATCCTCTGCCTCAACAGCATAAATGGTAGTCAGTTCCGCTCCTTCTCTCCCTAACAATATATCGACTAAAGTGGCATCCTTCAATCCTCCGTCAGGAGTACAGAAACCAAAGAGCGCATTGTATTCCCATGCACCATAAGAAATCTCGGTCTCATTAAAAATAGAAACTAAATCACGATACCACGCATAACGTGAAGTCAGATTAGAATAAGGCAGGCAACCAAATTCACCACAATACAATTTCACTCCTTTTGACCGAGCTGCCGTAACAGCCACATTGATGTTATTCAAAATAGATTCACGGGTATATTCCTGTTTATAGGGACGCACAATCTCCTGTTGATCCGCAGGAAGATTATTGAAATCTTCATCTCTGACCAAAAGTCCCGGATAATTCAATGGTAAATTAAGATTGGCAAAATCTGTCCAACTAGCATGATAGTGAGTCAACAAGTAAGGCTCATAATAATGGAAAGTCAACATTATATTTTTATCTTCACTTGGTATCTGCAAATCACTTATTGTAGACACGCTATTCCATAAGTTAGAACCGATTATCAACATTCTTGCCGGGGCAACTTCACGCAATTCTGTTATCAGGCGATTCACTAACGTATTCCAAATGTCACTGCTGGGAGCTACAGGTTCATTCAGTAACTCATACGCTAACATATCATCAGGATATTGTTGAAGCTTGTCATGAATTGTTTTCCACATCCGTACAAACTTATCCTGCTCTTCTTTACTAGTCCATAGAGGTTTATTATCCGCTTCATAATTATGGGACCGCAGTATATGAAAATCAAAAATCAATCTCATATTATACAATTGGCACCAATCTGCAGTTTTATATATCAGATTCAAAGTTTCTTCATCGACTTCACCTGATTCCGTAAACAACTGCTCTTCATCCACCGGTAACCGCAAATGGTCAAATCCCTGTTGACTTAAAAAGATAGCATCAGTTTCCTTAAACTTATTCTTCCTTTCTTCTCCTCTTGCACTACTTTGTGAGAGCCAATTACCGATATTCACTCCTTTGTGAATTTCAAAACCAGAAAACTCTCCGCCAATACCCGTTGAGTACACATTAAGGTTCACTTCCCGAGTGGTTTCATAGCTGGCAGTACTTACAACCAACTTCAAACGATAAATTCCCGGAGTCTCATTGCTGTATTTAAATTCATCTCCAGTTCCCTCTTGTACTCCATCCACATACCATACAGCTTCTGCATATTCAAAAGGAGTATAAATAGCCTTTATCGTAATTGTCTCCCCCTGCTTTACATTGAGTTTTCCCAATTCCCCATTTTCACCTTTCATTGGTAATGTAGGGCTTGTTGCAATGATGCGAGGATAATTATCTGCTGAAATAGATTCTTCTGCCGCATCATCATTGCACGCGGCTATTAGTACATAAAAACTAATAAAGAAAATTGATTTTATAATATTCCATGTTTTCATAATCATAGTATTTTATTCTTTGTCCCACCAAATTCTACAATTCCAGTTATCTTCTCCTCCCATTCTTCCGACTGCTTCATAATATCCGGTCGGATTATAAGTCTGCTCAAATAACGGGTACTTCAATCTTCTGGGAATAGTACGGGAGTCTTTGACTGCCGCGCCATATTCTGTTGAAGGTTTCAATACAGGATATCCTGAACGTCTCCAGTTAGAATAAGCTTCTGACGGATTAATCAAATGTAAAATCCATAATTGCTCATTGATAAATTGTAATTGTCCATCTTTATCTGATGGTAGCGGATTCCGGGACAGATAACTGGCCATTTCCGTATTGGAGACTTCTTCTCCCAGATCAAATTTTTTCAGTAATCCCATGGCTGCCTTTACTCCATTTGAATAATGCACCTCTACTGTTTTACTGTCATTTATGGCCGGCCAGCGAAGTTTTGCTTCTGCCAGTAAAAGTTCTGTCTCTGCATAGCTCATAAAGATGGCAGGAGAATCTCCCTTTATAAATCCCTTGTTCAGTTGTGGACGACATTCCTTTCCGTAATACGTATCTCCATCCATAAACCCAGCAGGCCAATTATCCCACCAATAGAATCCTGGTTTTACTGCTTCTATTGATTCCAGTTGCTTCGGGGCCTTCTCTATAATAAAATCCGTCAAATCTGTTCTTAAAAATGGATCCGTTGAATCTTCCGCATAACATCTTCCTAAAATCAACAGACGGGGATCATTGGTCGTTTTTAACTTATCCCACATCGTAGTACAGAAATAACACATAGGAGCATTCTCCCGGCTACGCCACAACTGCGCCAAGCCATTACGTCTGAACTCCGTTTCGTCCCAATCCAATAAATCCATATAATGAATTAATGCATCATCTCCAGCCCCCAAAAGCCCCGATTCAATATTACAAATAGCAGTCACCCATTCTTCTGCGAGCTCCGGAGCTACTTTAACCAATCTCATTGCAATACGAAGGTTTAAAGTATTGGCAAACTTTCTCCACTTCTTTAGATCACCACTATAAATTATATCACCGGTCAGTTTATCAGCATTTTCATCCAGTTGCTCCTCCGCTTCCAGAAGTTCTTTATGCATGTCTTTATAAATCAATTCCTGCTCATCAAACTTTGGGGTAACATTTCCTGTTATATACCCCTGCTCTGCCTCAAAATATGGAATATCACCATACATATCAGTCAGGATAAGAAAAAAGTAGCATTTCAGAATCCGGGCCACCGCATTTATATTTTTCTGTTCAACATCCGCCTCCGTTCTCCAAAGAATATCCGCCAGATTTTTCAGATGACAAGTATAAATACGCTCCCATGGTTGTTGAAACTGTGCATCATCAATCAGGTATTCGCCACCAAAATGCGTTGCCGACCAGTCACCTTGCAGTTGTTGAACAAAACCTGAATAATAATAGGCAAACGGTTGTTCCATCAGCCAATCACCACCCATACATAATTGTATGTAGGATAACTGTGAGTTCGGATCAATAGTCGTAGCCACTACTGGATTTTTATTAAAATCCTCATAGTCTATGCAACTACTAAATCCCATCAAAAGGACACTTAATAGCAAAGAGTGCATCCACTTTATATTCAATATTCTTTTCATAGTCGGACAATTTAAAATTTAATATTCACATTCAATCCAAAACTTCTTCTGGAAGGTAACGAACCATATTCCAACCCTATAGCAGAAGTATTATAATTTGAGTCCGGATCAATATTCGGTACATTTTTATAGATAATAAAAGGATTTCGCGCAACAAATGAAACACTTAACGATTCAACATAACGCTCTATCAACTTTTTGGGAAAGGTATATCCGAATGTTAACTCACGCATCTTGACGTAACTATTATCATAGATAAAAGGTGAAGCTGTCTTATCACAGATATATCCCCAATAATCGTATGGAGCAATCGCTTTGGTATTTTTCACCCAAGATACATTGCCTGCGGCATCCACTTGCTTAACAACTCCTTCTGCAACATACCCACCGGTAGATTGCCAGTTTCCTTCAACAACTCCAGCTTCCAAACGCTGTTCTTCCGATTTATGCCATTCGTCACGTCCCCTTACAGTATATGCTGCCTTACCTGATTTGGCCAAGCCACGTGCCGTCATGGAATAAATATCTGCTCCTACTTTAATATCAAAAATTGCCGATAAAGTAAATTGCTTATACCTGAAAGTAGTCGTTAGTCCCCCTGTCCAATCCCAGGTTGCTTTCCCTAACTTTTTCATATCACTGGTTATTTCAGGCAAACCGGAATCAGCATTGATAATCACGTCTCCCTGTTCATTTCTCAAGAAATCCTGCCCCATAATCACTCCGTATTCTTCTCCTGGAACAGCCAGTACCTTTACTCCCAGCCAACGGGCAGCTGCCAATTCCAGACTCTCGATTCCTGTTGACAAGGACTTCACTTTATTACTATTCTTCGAGAAGTTAAAATTAAAATCCCAAGAAAAATCTTTCGTTTGAACCGGTGTCGTATTCAATGCAATCTCTACTCCCGAGTTTTCTATTTCCCCTGCATTTATCAGCTTGGTACCATAACCTGATGTTACTGATGTGGCAACATTCATAATCTGATTATTACTGTTTTGTTTATAGTAAGTAAAATCCAATCCGATCCGGTTATTCAGAAACTTCAAATCCACTCCAATCTCAAAAGAATTGGTTTTGGATGGTTTCAGGTCTTTATTAGGAATAGTACCCGTACTAATATATCCCGTAGAATAATTACCAAAGGTTTTGTCCGTCATAATGTAGTTCAAATCCAACATGAAAGGGTCTGCATCACTACCGACTTGTGCCCAGGAAGCTCTTAATTTACCAAATGAGAGAATCGGATTCGGCTTAATCAATTCTGAAAACAAGAAGCTTCCACCAACTGAAGGATAAAAATAAACGTTATTGTTTACCGGCAGTGTGGACGACTGGTCCCGTCTTAATGTCACATCTGCATACAGTAAATCTTTCCAGGAAAGGTTTACCATTCCAAATAACGAATTAATCTCTTTACGCCAGCTACCTTCCGTAATCTCTTTTTGCAGGAAACTTTGCAGAGCCACTGTCTCATGCATTGACATATTTTTAGCTGTTATGGTATGGGACTTATTATCTACGTGATACATATTCCCTCCTAATGTAATTCCATAATTGAAGCGTTTGAAGCTATTTTGATAATTAGCTATAAACTCCACATTATAAGACTTATTTTCAAAAGTACTTTTTTGTAATTGTCCCAATAAAGTACTAGGGGTAGAATATGGAATATAATCCATAAATGAGAAGTTCACGTTCTCACCACCACCGGTCAATTTGAAATACAGATTCTTATTTACACAATATTTAAATGAAGCGACTGCAAAATACTGGTCTTTCTGTGTCGTATTCTTCATTGCATATTGCACCCAATAGGGGTTGATATTCCAGACATCTCCTCGGTTCCAGTCGTAGTAGGTTCCATCCGAATGTATATAATTATCCTTCAACCATACCTGATCAAAGTTTCCTGCCAAATTCATCAGATTGTTAGCTACATTCGTTCTCGAGTCTGCCAATGCCGGACGGTTCTTTACATATTCATTCACGTAATTGACTTTGAAATCAACTTCCAGTTTCTCTGCAAGCTTAAAGAATGTTCTTAAATCAATCGTATTCCTGCTTATCTTGGCATTAGGCATAATATCCTTATTAGTCAGATTCGTATATGACAATCTTATACTGTTGTTCTCTTTGGCAGAACTTAGAATCAAAGAATTTGTGGCTGTAACACCTGTGTTAAAGAATCCCTTTATATTGTCTTTCCTGTATATAAAAGGACGAGTCACTCCATCAAAATACTTAAAAGCAATTCCTTCATCGTATCTGGGTCCCCAACTGGCACAAGCCGATTTTGCATCATCATCATTCAGATTTATTCTTCCATCCCATCCCTGACCGAATTCTGTCTGAACATCATCATATTCTGTAAGTTGCTTTTCAAAAGTAACGGTTGAGTTTACCTCCACTCCTATCGTCCTGCGATTCTGATTCTTTTGTGCTTTCTTGGTCGTTATAAGAATAACTCCATGCGCAGCACGACTACCGTATAAAGCAGAAGCAGCAGGACCTTTCAACACAGACATGGATTCAATATCATCGGGATTGATGGACGAGATTCCATCTCCCAAATCATATCCTCCATAAGCACCGGCCGAACCGAAATTAGAATTATCCAACGGTACGCCATCTACTACATAAAGAGGTTGGTTGCTACCAGTTAAAGAAGTATTACCTCTAATAATTACTCTCGTACTTCCGGCTGGGCCACCAGCTGTTTGAGAAATGACCAGTCCCGGAATCTTACCAGCCAATGCATTTATAACATTGGTCTCTTTCGCTTTTTCAAGTTCTTTTCCTTTCACGTCACTGACAGCATATCCCAAAGCTTTCCTGTCACGTTTAATACCCAAAGCAGTCACTACCACTTCATCAAGTCCGGCAGTTTCCTCTTTCAATACAATATCATAGGTACGCTGTGAATTGATTTTCAGTTCTTGTTCTCTATAGCCGATATAACTTATAATGAGAACACCACCGGGAGGCAGCACGATCTCAAAATTACCATTAACATCGGTTACCGTACCATGTGTCGCATTCTTAATTTTCACAGTCGCCCCTATCAGTGCCTCTCCTTTCTCATCAGAGACTTTTCCTTTAATCTTCCAATATTGCTGTTGCTGGGAACTCCCCGTGTTTTCTAGCGTAGTATTTGCATAACTTCCTTCAGACCAAAGAAAAGCCAGCAAGACACAAGCCATTAAAAATCTTAATTTTTTCATATTGTATTAAATTTATAAGAGTTATTCTATTACTAACGCAATGCATTACATATCTTCTCATTTATTTTTCGTAAGCGTTCTTCATCAAGCTTTATAACCTTACGGTCATAAGTCAGTAAACCATTTATTTCAATCTCAACATCAGAGGTTTGTGTATAAACAGCAGCGGAAAAGCCTCTCGGAATAAGTTTATACAGCATATCCGCATATTTCTGATATTCGTCAGTAGCCTCTTGAGAAGAATTGAATTGTACATATCCCCAATTCTTATCCGGTTCCCACAGATGTTCTTTACAGATCATACCAATTCCACCGAACTCTCCTAAAACATTTACTCTTTGAGCATCATAAAGATACATTTCAGGAGCCGGATAATTATGTAAGTCAAGCATATCCCCACATGTATAATGATTGCCGCCACTTGCCGGATTCACTAAACGAGACGGATCATATTGTTTGGTCCAAGCTGCAATCTCCGGTGTTTTAAATTGTCCCCAAGCCTCATTAAATGGAACCCAGACACCAATACAAGGATAAGAATATAAGTAATCAATGACTTCTTTCCATTCCTTACGATAAATCGCTTCCGATTCTGGAGAACGTTTAAAATCAATACCATCAAAATAAGTCCGGTTCTGCCATTCATAATTACGATCACCACTTGGCATATCCTGCCACACAATAATCCCTAGCTGGTCGCAATGTGTATACCATCGGGCCGGTTCCACTTTGATGTGTTTACGAATCATGTTAAAGCCAAAGTCTTTTGTCTTTTGAACATCATAACGTAAAGCCGCGTCACTGGGAGCTGTATAGAGGCCGTCAGGCCACCATCCCTGATCCAAAGGGCCAAATTGAAACAAGTCCTGATTATTTAGTTGCAACCGCACTATGCCATCCTTATCCCGTCGGGTTGAATATTTCCGCATGGCGACATAACCATTCACCTTGTCTATCGTTTTACCATTGCTTTCCAAAGTCACCTCTGTCTTATAAAGAAAAGGAGATTGAGGAGACCATAGTTTGACATTTTCAGGCATTGCCAATTCAATAACCTGTTTATTTACAGCTACTCCTTCAGCAACCAGCTGTTCACTATCAAATACTTTCACTCTTACCCGGTCGGTAAAGTACTCACTGGTAGTAACCGCCACATTAATTCGACGTAAATCAATATCAGGCGTTGTACGCACGTTTGTGATATGGCAAATAGGTACAGGCTCCAGCCAAACAGTCTGCCAAATACCTGTAACAGGAGTATACCAAACACCTTCGGGACGTTCCACTTGCTTTCCTCGTGGTTGTACTCCTTTATCTGTCGGATCCCAAACACGAACAGTCAGCTTATTTCCTCCTTTTTTTAAGGCGGAAGATATATTAAATGAAAAAGGTGTATACCCACCTGTATGTTCTCCTACTTTAATATCATTCACCCATACATCGGTTTTCCAGTCCACAGCTCCGAAATGAAGAAGAACATTCATTCCATTCCACTTCTCGGGTACATTAAATATACGGTTATACCATACTTCCTTTTCACCTCCCACTCTTTTTCCCACTCCGGACAGTGAAGATTCAACAGCAAAAGGGACTAATATCTTACCATCATACACAGCGGGGGCTTCCATACCTTTAGGAACAATGGCATAATCCCAACAACCGTTCAGATTCATCCATTGGGGACGCTCCATTATGGGCCGCGGATACTCCGGTAATACATTATTCGGGTCTATCTGCTCTCCCCATTGAGTCTTTATTTTGTCACCTGCCGGTGACCATTGCGCAAATGCTGCAACATTAAAAATCAATATAAATAAGAATAAAAAAATAGGCCGGATGAAGTTCTTCATAAATTGCTTCGTTTAAAGTTAATAATAGATTTGATACTTTGTTTTCACGTATCCAAAAGTAGCCACTACCCTCTAAATTCAGTAGAATTATTGAAGCTATTCATATAACAATCGAATCAAAATCTTCATTTGATTCGATAATTGCCTATGTAGAAAGAATAATTGCAGAGAAAGGTTGTCTACATCTCCACAAAGTCCTTTGGAAGTACCCCAAATTGCTTTTGGAAGCACTTTGCAAAATAAGAAGGAGTACTAAAACCAACCGCATAACAGACTTCATTTATTTTATAAGATTTATCTTTGAGAAGTACAGCTGCTTTCTTAAGACGCTCTACCCGAATATAATCATTGGGAGTCATATCAAGTATGCCTCTAATTTTCCGGTTCAAGCTGGAACGACTCATGTTCAGTAACTGTGCCATATTATCCAGATTAAAATCCGGGTCCTGCAAATTATCATATACTATTTTATTCAATTCTTCCAGAAAAACCCTATCGGCATTCGTTTGTGCCATCGTTGCTGTAAACACAAAAGGAGAATGGCAGAATGCCTGTCTTAGTTTCTCACGATTACAAAGCAGGCTCTCAATTGTAGCTATCAAATATTCTACAGAGAAAGGCTTTTCAATATATGCATCTGCTGCCAGCCTCAATCCCTCTATTTTCGATTCAAGATTTGTTTTGGCAGTCAACAGTAGTACAGGGATATGACTATACGTAAGATCTGTCTTCAATTGATGACACAACTCCATCCCGTCCATCCGTGGCATCATAACATCGCTAATCAATAAATCAATATTTGCATTCTCCAATACTTCAAGAGCTTCAACTCCGTCTTTTGCTTTCAGAACAACATAGGCCGAAGATAATTGTTTAGCTATAAATGCCAGCATATCCTGATTGTCTTCCACTATCAGAATTACAGGAAGATGAGTTCCCTTTTCCAGTTCTTCTGCCATCAGATTTTCAAGATCTGATGTTTTTTCTTCCTCCTCTAATACATTCTTCTGTAATTCCTGTGCTTCCTCTACATGGCTGACTGGAATTTCTAATGCAAAACAATTGGCTCCTTCCATATTTTCAAGACATAAGGTTCCATGATGTAACTCTGCCAAAGAACGTGCCAAAGCAAGACCGAGACCGGTACCGGAAGCATATTTTTCGTTGTTCTGAACCTGAACAAAAGGTTGAAAAATCTCTTCCCGCATATGAATGGGAATAACAGACCCGTCATTGCATACTTTTATTATAAAGCTGCTTGCATTGCACTTTACTGTTATAGTTATATAAGTAGTTGCAAATTTCACAGCATTACTCAACAAATTGCTTATAATTTTAATCAACGCTTCGCGATCGACAGCAGCAGAAATCTTTTCCGAAGGCAAATCGATAGAAAGTTTTATATCTTTTTGTCGTGCCAAAGATGTAAAACGGATATAAACTCCATACACTATTTCCTGAATATCACATTCAGATAAAATGAGTGTGAAACTATTATTAGCTGTTTTGCGAAAATCCAACAACTGATTTATAAGATTCAATAAGCGGTCAGAATTTTGCTTCATGATAACCAAATCCTCCCGCACATCATCTGCTAAAGGTTTATCTTTCAAGATACACTCCAAAGGACCTTTGATTAACGTCAACGGGGTCCGTATTTCATGTGCTACATTCGTAAAAAAGTTAATTTTTGCAGAATAAAGTTCGCGTTCTTTCCTTTGCTCAAACTTTTCCATTTGCCGCATATGCTTGCGAGCCATCCGACGCTTGGAATATCGTATAATAGCATAAAAAGCACACAATAATAAAAGAAGATAAACAGCATAAGCCCATCCCGTCAGATAAAACGGCGGACGAATATAAATATGTAATTTTAATGGCACATCATTCCAGACTCCGTCACTATTCACTCCTTTTGCATAAAGGATATACGGTCCATATGGCAAATTAGAATAACTGACTAATGATCCCCTTGCTTCATACCATTCTTTATCAAATCCTTCCAACTTATATAATAGTTTATTCTGATCTAAAGTAGAATACCCCAGTGTCGCAAAGCGAAATGAAAAGGAATTTTGAGATGCGGTCAGTTCAATGAAGTCTGACACCGTTATACTCTGTTTCAAAGGTGATCCTTTTGTATTTGGTATTACTTCTTTATTGAAAATCATAAAGTCCGTTATCACCAAAGGAGATACATAATCATTATCGATAAAAGTAGACGGGTCAAAAGATATAAGCCCTGTAATACAGCCAAAATAGATTCTTCCATCCGCTGTTTGATGACTTGAACGATAATTAAATTGATTGCTCAATAGTCCATCAGCAATGGTAAAGTTTTTAATGACTTTGGTGTCCGGTTGGAAACGAACTAGTCCTTTGTTTGTGGTCAGCCAAAAAACACCACGCTTATCTTCTACGATCTGATGAACAACATCGCTTGGTAGTCCGATAGAATTCGAATCATAACATTCGAAAGTTCCGGAATCCGAAACCAACCGACAAAATCCTCCACCTTCAGTAGTAAACCATAATTGATGACGGCTATCTTCAAAGATACTTAGGATTTTATCAGAAGATAAGCTTAGTGAATCATTTTCCTTATGGTAGAAATGAATACACTTTTGCTTCTCTGTTTCTAACTTATACACTCCATTAAAGGTTGCCAACCAAAGGTGTCCTTTTAGGTCTTCATGCAAATCATAAATCAAAGTAGGTGGGACAGATTCAATTCGTGAAAAGCGATCATTCTCATTATGATATTCAAATAGTCCGTCAGCAGTACCCAGATATATTTTACCGGACACTGTGCGTCGAATCACAAAAATATCACTGGAACTCAACCCACAGGAATCTTTTTTCTGGTAAGTTTTCACAGCATTCGTCTGTAGATTGATTCGATTAAGTCCTCCTGAAAATGTACCAACCCACAAAAATCCATTCTCCAGACATAATCCATGAATATTATGATAAATAGAATGATGATGGAACGGTTTCAGCTCCTTTGTCGTAGGATTATAATAAAACAAACCTTTATCCTCTGTACCAATCCACAAATTTCCTTTTTCGTCTTCTACGATTTCCCGAACACGTTCACCCAGTTCTTCCATTCCTTTATGAGGATATATTTTCTCAAAGAATGTATATTGTTTAGGGTAATAGTTTATTCCTCCAAAATAAGATCCAATCCACATTCCTCCTTCTTTATCTTTATATAAAGAATAGACAACATTATCTGATAATGCATAGGAAGTTCCCACCAAACTTTGAATATGGGTTATAGAACCTTTCTTGATGTTATAAGTATAAATACCGGATTCCGTACCGATCCACAACTCATTTTCAGAATAGAGCGCAATTTCCCGCACGTAAACATCATCGCCTTTATCATCTACAGATAGCAATGTACGGACTTGCCGGGTCGCCAAATTGATTTCTTTCAAGCCTTTAGTCAAGCCAACATATAACAGATTCTCTTCTCCTTTAATTATTTTATTGACTACTTCATTCTTAAAGGGTTGGGTACCATCTTGTGCGATAAAAGGATATACAGTGTTGAAATTATCAAGAGTAAAATACAGATTATCGGCATAAAAAGCTCCCCAACAAGTTCCCTGATCGAACAAAAAGTTTTTCATACCGGGCCAGGGTATTTTTAATTGTACCAAATCTTTTTGTTGTGGGTGAAAACAAAAAAATCCATCAGCAGAAGAGATATAAATGCCATCTTTATTCTCACCAATCATATATACAGAACGGGTAATACCTAAACCATCAGCAGTCTTTACATCAAAAAAATATGTATTCTCACATGAAATAGAATAAATATAGACTCCGGCATCAGTACCGATCCAGATCTGTCCGTCCTTATCTTCATAAAGTGCAGTAACACAATTATTACCCAGCATACCATTAGCTTTGCAATATACTTGAAAAGAAGTTCCATCAAAGCGATTCAATCCATCTTTAGTGCCAAACCACATAAAACCAAGATGATCTTGCAGAATAGCATATATACTATTCTGTGATAAACCATCATTAATGTTCCATGAACGGAAATAATATTGATTACTAGTCATTAAATTAGCGAACAGCAATACAGGACAACTAATTAACACTAATAACAAAAATCTTTTCATAATATTAGATATTTAAAAATAAGCCTCAATCACATAGTGAAATCACTCTGTATATTTAGTCTCTCACCTTGACAAATATACAAAATATTAGTAATCGACAACTATTTCACTATTATTTCCTATTAAATAAATTAGGAGAACTTCTTTCTATTTTACAAAAAGTCACTACTGACACTTTGTAATTCTTAATCTATCAGAAATCGCTTCTTTCCTCCTTTACGCTGGAGTAAAGTATTTCTGTCAACGTAGAGGCATTTAACAAAGTCACCATTATATAATCAAGCATGATATATACACATTTTGATAGATCAAGAAAACTTTTAAAATCTAAAAAGCATCATCTACACCAATAAAGTTCCCTTTTATTCTTTTCTATTTATCATTATCAAAGACCGAAATAGAAAAATCAATGGAAGGAAAGTAGAAAATACTAACAATATTTACGACATAGCGACACTATCCCAATGGTTTGCTTACTCTATCCATAGCTTTTGGTGACATTATCCGCATCTTTTGCTTACTTTATCCTTATGTTTTTCACAAATATAACGATGCTTTTCAGTGAAAAACACGGTGCTTTTGTACAAAACAAGCAAAATTTTCAGCATTTTAAAGGTTTTTGCTTGCTAACAGAGAGAAATAACAAAACATGTGAGATAGCAAAATCCCTGATTACACAAACAATCGTCAGTATAATCAGGGATTCTAAAACTTTATGTAAAAAGTATAGAGATGACGAAAAGTTTAGTACTGAATTACCTTGTCACTACTAACAGTCTTATACCAATCTGTGGTTGAGCTCTGATCGTGTGCCCAATCTGCAAATTTAGAATATGCATTCGTTATCACTGTTGTTTCTGTTGGATAAGCAAATTTATCAGGAACGCAAAGAGCCCAAGTATTATTAACTGCCTTGATTACTTCGAGCACTTCATTATCTGCCAATTGCCCATTCGCCGTAGCCGAATTAAAATGAGTCAAATGGATTTCCGTTCTCTTTTGACCTATCCCTTGATAAGCAATGAAGAAGTCTAAACCATCTGTCACACTGGGGACAGATATTGCATTCTTAAGTTTGACGTTCACTTCAAGAGTGTATATATCGGTCAGAGGGGTACTAGCATTCCCTGTATTCAACATGGGACGTTGTGCTCCTGTATATCCATATATATAATGTGCGTCTCCAAATAAAGGAATCACAAGTTCATTACCATTCGTTTCATAAGATGCATTTTCAAATATCCCGGAATTTAATGAACCGGTACGTTGAGCAGCACCTGCACCAAAACTTACCTCTTCTACATTATTTTTGTCTATTCCTCGTATTCTCAAACCAGCACCTAATTGTTTCACGGCACCAACCGCCCGAAGGTCGATTTTATATTTCAGTTCTTTCACGTCATTACTGGCTGCAGGCAAAGTTACATTCAACACAATATCATTGAAATCGTAATCGCCTGCTTTCGGATAGTTATCTTCGAAAGCATAAGAATAAATCGCATATCGGATCTCTACATCATCCGGTTCTTCATCAGAATTATATCCTTCTTTAATACAGTCACCGTCAGCAGGAAGTATAAATTCTGCTTTACCCGGGTTACAATAGGTAGCACCTTGCTGCAATCCTTTATTTACTAACCATGCAAAAGGAGACCAGTCATAGTGTGCTTCGCCTTTATATGTTTGATCTGTTATCTCACAAATGATATGATTAGTTACTTTAGAAGTAGATTGAGCCAAACCGGCAGTATTGTCTATTGTATGAATTCTTAATAAGGCAGTTCCTTGTGTCGGACCGGTAACTGTTCTGAATAAATTAGCTTTGCCCGTACAAGTCAATATGGATTGTGCTTCCATCACGATATTATTATCATTTCCATTACCCGTCAATTCTTTGCAAATAGCTTCGGAAGTATTTCCCATAACAAGCGTACCAAATTGTAATTTTCCTGCCTTCAGATAACAACCGTTTTTAATATTAGTGTTGTTGTTACCATCTATATTTTCAACTTCAATCGTTCCATGATTTATCAATGTGGTACCATTGGTAGAAGCATTATAAGAATTCAGTTTAAGTATTCCATAATTCACAAAATCAGCACCACTTCCACTTCCATCAATTTTCAAAAAGTCACAATCAATCGTACCGGCATTATAGTTCGTATGCCCGGCCGAACTATTTGTTATCTGAATACCTCTGTCGCCTACAATACTTCCTCCCAGCATCACAGTTATATAAGAAGCTTGAGTTAATACCAGGCTCCCATTTTTAGCGACCTCTATCTTTCCACCATTCTCAACTATAATTTCTGTGATATTAGAAAATTGATTACTATTTTCTATAACCCATGTGCTTCCTTGAGGAACAATTACTTTCACAGCTTGGGCTCCGCCACTGACACCAGAAGTGGTAAATCCACCACTAAAAGTACCATTCGGAATCTTAAACCAACGTTCTTGTTCCTTGAATACAGGCAAATTAGCATACTCAAACCATCCGAAACCTGCCCCCAAATCCCAACCGTTTTTAACTTCAGTAGCCGTCATTTTTTTAGCACTAATAAAATCAGCAGTATAAGGAGCCTCCATAACAGGTATATTAGTCGCCACAGCTCGTGACATAGAACGTGTTGGTGTACCTTTGTCTCCAAAATGCGCTGTCACTGTGCCATTTTCAATCGCTGCCGGTTGAACCAGATAGCGTTTGTGCTCATCTATGCGTGCAACAAACACCTTATCAAGCGCTGTTGCACAATCCATCACCACATTCAAAGTCGTACTTTGATTGACAGTTCCTTCCGCTAAGAGTTTTGCTGTACTTCCCGGACTTAATGGATCGGCATCAAATATTTGTATCTTATAATCTACTCCCTGATCTCCATTAACTGACACATGCGCTGTCACACTTCGTGACACTGTCCAATCACCATCAGGATCGATGTTTTTTACAGGAAAAGTTTCTTCGTAAATTTGCTTCAGTTGATCTGCATCAAACAGATTTTTCTCATTATCAACACAACTGATAAAACTGATGGAAGACGCCAACAACGAGAAAGTAAATACTTTTGCAATGTTCTGTTTCATAATCTTTTAATGCTTTAGTTTGTTTTATTTGCGAAAAACATAAATCACTACTAATCAATAATCAGCAATGAACGCACAAAGATAATTGTATTTATAAACATTATACAGATTACATTGCATTTTCCGACTTGCAGTTAACATCTTTTAAAGCGCCTCACTCTAATTATTTATATTAGAAGACAGTTAGTTATATCGTTGAATATAAAAAAATTAACACTCTTTATTCAATAGTATACAGCAAAAAAGAGTTGCATGGAAATATGCAACTCTTCATATAAAGACAAAGATTCAGTGCTGCAGAGCACTACAAAATCTCTATTTTTTTCATCTCCCCCATTGACAAGATAAAAATCAAAGACTAAAAGGGGAAAATCAATGGCAATACAAAAATCATCACGATTCCCATAATGATCTGCAACGGCAATCCTACTTTTACATAATCCATAAAAGTATATTGTCCGGCAGGCATCACCAAGGCATTAGGCGGTGTAGAGAACGGAGAAGCAAAACACATACTTGCACCTACCGTCACAGCAAACAAGAAAGGAACCGGACTGACTCCAATCTGTATGGCACTTTGCAAAGCAATCGGAGCAAGCAAAACAGCGGTAGCCGTATTACTAATAAACATCGTCATCAACGAAGTCGTAAAATAAATACCTGCCATCAATGCAACTGGTCCGTATGATCCCAAGCCGTTCACCAATGTATTGGAAATATATTCTGAAGCTCCCGTTTTCTCCAATGCCAGAGACATAGGAAGCATGGCAGCGATCAATACAATACTTTCCCAGTTGATCGTTTTATAAGCCGCTTCCACATTGCGGAAACATCCTGTAAGCACCATCAATATACCCGCTATCATAACGGCTGTAACCGGAGCTACCGGAATGAAATCAAAAACCATCATTGCCACCATTAACACCATAATAGCAGCTGCTACCGGAGCTTTATAATCTAACGTAACTTTAGCCGCTTCCGCCAAAGGTTGCCCCAAAACAACCCAATCAGCATCTTCCTTGCTAAGACGGGCTATATTATTCCATGTTCCTTGCACCAAAAGCACGTCACCACTATGAATACGCTCATTCCCCAAATCTTGCAATAAATATTCCTTTTTACGACGAACCCCTAATACGTTCACATTAAACTTATCACGGAAACCAGCTTCTTTAATTGTCTGGTTTATCAAATTAGAAGATGGCATCAATACTATTTCAGCAATACCGATATCATAAAAATCAAGCGAATTAGTCGTACTTTTTGTTTCTTCCGTTGCATGGTCGCCCAAGATCTCCAGCAGGTAATCTTCCGCAAAGAGTTGCACCTTATCAAAGTCTCCAGTCACATACAAAATATCCTCTACTTCTAACATCGTGTCCGGTGCAGCAAACTTTTGAGTAATCGTTTTCAGAAAACGATGTTGCGATGCATCACCACGACGAACTTCCATAATATTCAAACCATATTTACGACGAATATCCAAATCGATTATTGTCTTCCCCAAAAGCCGTGAATCTTTTATCACCTGTAAACGAAACAAATTACTGGAAAGTCCATATTCATTAACCAACTGTTTCAATGACTTGCCCGAACGTTTATTATCATCTTTCTGGCCTTTTTTAGAAAGAAACCATTTACTAAGCGGCATCAGAACCAGTGTACCGACAATTACACAGACAATACCGACAGGCAGGAAAGAGAAGAAAGAAAGCGGCTCAAGTCCGGCGGAAGTCAACGTATTCTGTATCACAAGGTTCGGCGGAGTACCAATCAGAGTCATCATACCTCCCATACTACTTGCAAAAGCCAACGGCATCAACAGCCTGCTGGGATTCATGCCGGCACTCATCGCCAGACTAACAACAATAGGAAGCATCAATGCCACCGTACCTGTGTTACTGACAAACGCGCCAATGACAGAAGTCACCAACATCACTAATAGAAACAACCGGATCTCACTGGTTCCCGCAAGTTTAAGAATTCGGGAACTAATCATTTTTGCCAGTCCCGTCTGGAAAATAGCCCCTCCTACAACAAACAATCCGATCATCATAATGACTACCGAATTAGAAAAGCCGGAGAGTGCCTCGTCAGGAGTTAATATCTGAAAAACAAGTAAGGCTATCAGCGCACATAGTGCCACAATATCCGAACGAACCTTGCCGTTCACGAAAAAGACAGCCGAAAGAACGAGAATAATAATGGTTAT